>Ga0082212_10009322_pt1 | contig 12666 bp, 10 predicted proteins | sample TergutNt197P3_FD_71548 | JGI IMG/M metagenome (GOLD analysis project Ga0082212, IMG submission 71548) | Neocapritermes taracua P3 segment gut microbial communities from Petit-Saut dam, French Guiana - Nt197 P3 | ecosystem: Host-associated > Arthropoda: Insects > Digestive system > Gut ... | reverse complement strand
CTTTGCCATTTGGCGGATAGTGTCAAATTCGGCATCTATGGCTCCCAGATCGGTTACAGCCTCATCGCCCCCTGCTTCAATTTTATCTGCCAGGGATTTGACATCCGCTTCCGCCTGACCATAATCTCTTATACACTGCCTCATTTCCTGATCGTTTTTCATTAAATTTTTAACAAGGTCCTGAATTACGCTAAGGATATATTTCTGCGATTCGGAATAACAATCGCTTACTTCCTCAAAGCCGCGAAGGGGAGTATGTTCAAAAACAGCTTCAATCCGCTCGCGCAGCGAGTCTTCCATTCCGGCCCGTTCCTGGTCCTTGGCTTTAAGCAGGACCTTGGCGCCGTCGAATTTGCCGGAAGCTTTTTCCAGTAATTGCTGTGTCTTTGCCTGATTATCGTTTCTGGCTACCCTTACTTCATCGGTGGTAGAAGGATTGATGATGCTGGTTCCCACAGCCTTGAGCCATTCATCCATATAGTAAACGGGCTGATTAAGCTCGTTTTCCACTACAATCTTGCTGAATAAAGCCCTGGTCTCGGAACTGACAAATGTGGGATGCATAAGAGCGAAACGAAGCAGATACTTTTTCGGCGGAGGTATGTTTCCTGTAACTTTTCGCGCGACATTCAGGAGAAATTGCCAATACGGCGAGATAAACTGCTGGCGGAATACGCTGCGATCTTTGGGGTCTTTTGTGGTCAGGTATTTTTGCAAAATGCCATGTACCCGCTGGGCAATATCCCCTTCGTTGGAAAGAGCTGTTTTGTAATAATTGGGGTCGTTGAAAAAGTTGTGGGGGGTCTCCTCAAAGCGTTTGGTAACCGCGGGAAATCCTGAAGCGCTCAGGTCTACTTCGTGGGTTTCCCCGGCCTGATCGCCGGAGGCATCATTATTTTCGTTGAAAATATCATCGAAATTCGGAGGCGGACTATTGTTAGTCCCTGTTCCCAGCAATGCGGCAAGTTCGGGGTCCATTTCTCCCTGAAAAGCATTCTCAGCCATTGTATTTCCTGTTTTTATTATTAAAATGTTTTAGGCCAAGTGTCAATGCATTGAAAACCACAGGGCAGTTTTTACTCCGCCTTTTGTTTCACTGCCGGCTTGATCCTGCTTAATTCCGTTACAGCGCGGACAAGGTCTTTGTCTTTCCCTATTTCCTCAATTGAAGCGGGGAGGCGGTAGGTCCAGTTAAAGTCGTTGTTGGTGCCGGGCACGTTTATCCGTTCCGTGGCAGGGTCTTTGCTGTACCATTTGTTGGAAAGGTGGAGCAGATCCTGGACCTGGAAAACCCTAAAGCGGGAGCGGGCTGCAGCGGTCTTTGACAGGATGATCCTGGCAGTACCGGGGTTGTATTTTTGGGGCAGTGAAGGAACGCCGATAAAGCCCGAAAACTGCTCCTGATCCGCCTCTTTTTCCCACCATTCCCGGACAGTGGAACTATCGTGTACCGCTGCGGTACAAACACTGAGTTCTGGATAATCCTCAAAGGGAACATAGGGCTGGCCGTCTTCGTCCCACCGCCGGAACCAGCGGACTACCCGCAGACCCAGGATTCTGAGCCTGGCAAGAACCCTGGGAACGCAAGCCGGGACCGCGCCCAGGTCTTCCGCGCAGGGAAGCATGTGGGAGGATTCAACCAGTACCGAAAGAAGTTTCTTTCCCTGGACTTCCCAGATTTTTTCCGATTTTGCCCGGCGTTTTTCCAGCAGGGCTTCCATCTCTTTTTTTTCGTCTTCTGTCAGCGAATCATAGGCGCGGGAATTCCGGTAATACCAGACCGCAATAAAATTTCCTTTTTCGTATTCCAGAAAAATCCGGTTATGCCAGGCCTGGAATAAAAAACCCCGGCTGGCTGGATGCAGGTCCAGGGCGTCAATATCCTTTTCGCCCTGTATCTTCTTTTTGAAAATCCACAATTCTTCCTGGTTTACCCGTTCCAAAGCTTGGGAAAAGATTTTTTTTGCGGCAGCGGCAATTTCTGTCTCATTAATCTGGCTGCCCCAGTTACTCCGTAATGCGTCCCAAAGTTCTCCGGTGGGGATATGCGGCTGGGATACCCAGCGGATTCTGCTTTTATCAAAGCCCAGGTTTTTCAAATCCCGGGAAGTGATTGCTGTGTATGGAATATAACGCCCCAGGGCCGAGGAATAATCCCTTCGGGAACTGGCCCAAATACGGAAAAATCCCAATACGTGATCAATACGGTAAGCCTGGTAATATTTGCCTGCTGTCAAAAGCCGTCCGCGCCACCAGGCATAATTATCCCTTTCCTGGGCTTCCCAGTTGTAGATGGGAAATCCCCAATTCTGGCCTTCGGGGCTGTACATATCAGGAGGCGCACCCGCAGACAGTTCCTGATTGAATATCTCGGGATGGGCCCACACATCGCAGCTGTCCTCGTTCATCAGAATGGGCAGATCCCCTTCCAGTACAATACCGGCATCGGAAATCACTTGTGCGGCTTTGGAAAACTGCTTGTCCAGGGCTTCCTGCAGCCAGGCCCAGAACAAGTGCTGCTCCCGCAGTTTTTCGTCGTTCCACAGGGCTTCGATATCCGCCGCGCTGACCGTATGATGATCGGGCCATTCTTTCCAGCTTTTTCCGTCATTCGCTTCTTTCAGGCGGCGGTATACCGCATATTGCCTGACCCAGGAATTTTGCTTTATCCAGACTGCCAGGCTGCCGGAGATACTATCAGCTTTTTTTATTATTTCGGTTTTTTGGGAAGCATAAAGCTCCTGAAGTATCTCCATTTTTGCTTTCAGAATCTGATAATGGGAAAAACGAGGAGCGTTGCCAAACTTTTGCCGGGCTTCGACTATCAGGGTTTTTACCAGAGGCCCCGCATTTTTATATTCATCCATATCTTCAATTCGCAGATACAGCGGATGCAGGCCAAAAGCAGTAAGGCTTGAATAGGGAGAGCTTTCGTAACCGGTATCATTTACCGGTAGAAGCTGGATTAGTCCCAGCTTCATTTTTTTGCAGATATGGGCAAATTCGGCCAGGTCCGGGAATTCTCCCACACCCATGCTGCCCTTGCCTCGCAGGGCCCCAACCGGTATTACCACGCCAATCAGCCGTTTGCTGGTTACCTGCTTTTCCATATCGGCCTCCTCTTTGTCTGGAATTGTTACCTGTCTTCAGTATAGTGCCATTATTTGTTGAATAAAACCCCCAGTTATGTCATATTGAAAACAATCTGCTTATGAATAAAGTTCTTAAAGAAAAAATAATGGAAGCCTTCTCATCGGTACTCCCCATTACGGCGATTGTGCTTATTGTCAGCGTGGTGCTGACGCCAATGCCTTCGGGGACTATCCTGATGTTTCTGGCCGGGGCTGCCCTGCTCATCATCGGGATGGGTTTTTTCACTCTGGGGGCGGATATGGCCATGATGCCCATGGGGGAGGGCGTCGGCGTCGAGCTGACAAAAAGCTCAAAATTACTTCTGATTATTCCTGTTACGCTGGTAATTGGATTTATTATTTCGGTTGCAGAGCCGGATTTACAGGTATTGGCAAGACAGACGCCTTCCATTCCGGCGTTTATTTTGATTGCGACAGTGTCCGTGGGAGTGGGACTATTCCTCGTTATCGCCGTACTTCGGCCCCTGCTTAAAATCCCGCTTTCCGTACTGCTCGTTTTTTTTTATATTATAGTTTTTATTGTTGCTTATTTTACTCCCGACACTTTTATCCCCGTTGGTTTTGATTCAGGCGGCGTTACCACCGGCCCCATTACCGTTCCCTTTATTTTGGCAATGGGCATTGGCGTGGCTTCAATCCGCAGTGATAAATTATCCCAGGATGATACTTTCGGCCTGGTAGCTTTGTGCAGTGTGGGGCCTATTCTGGCGGTACTCCTGTTGGGGATTTTCTACAGGCCCGATTCGGTGGAAGTAGAAGCCTATGTGTTTCAGGATGCGGCTACTTCGCGGGATGTGGTGAAATATTTTTTACTTGAAGCGCCTCATTATCTTAGAGACGTACTAATGGCTTTAGGGTCCATTGTATTTTGTTTTCTTGTGTTTCAGCTTATCACCCGGCGTTATAAAAAACACCAGTTTGGCCGTATTGCTGTGGGTTTTTTGTATACCTTCGTCGGCCTTGTACTTTTTCTGACAGGAGTAAACGTAGGGTTTTTCCCGGTGGGCGAGCTTTTGGGTTCCCAGCTCGCGTCATCGCCATTCAAATGGGTTTTGATCCCCCTTGGGGCGCTGGTCGGCTACTTCATAGTAGCGGCTGAACCGGCGGTTCACGTTCTCAATAAACAGGTTGAAGAAATTTCATCCGGCGCCATTACCCAGAAGATGATGAACCGGGGTCTTGCTATCGGCATGTCCGCAGCTCTGACGCTTACAATGGCCCGTATACTGCTGCATATACCCATTATGTGGATTTTGATACCTGGTTATATATTCGCGCTGGCTCTTACTTTTTTTGTTCCGCGAATTTTTACCGGCATTGCTTTTGACTCAGGCGGCGTCTGTTCCGGCCCCATGACATCGACATTCCTGCTGCCCTTTGCAATGGGTACATGCAAAGGAATAAAGGGAGATTTGATGGTTGATGCTTTTGGCATTGTGGCAATAGTTGCCATGACGCCTCTCATCGTTATCCAGATAATGGGTCTTCTGTACCAGTTCAGGACCAGAGAAGCCGCCGCCCTGACAGAGCAACAAACTGCGGTTATCAAGGCTGTTGCCGCAGGAGAGGTTATTGATTGGGGCGAAATAACTGTTTTTGAAAGGGGAAGAAATGGCTAAAAAACCCCTGCTTTCAAAATTATTCTCCAAACTACCCGGTGTTCAACAGGGCCCGGCGTCTCAAGACGTCCCCAGGCCCGAAGCGCCAACCCTCAAATTGATTTTTTTCATTGTTGACTGGCATAATGCCAATATCATTTCTGACGTGATGGATGAAGAAAAAGTCCGCTTTCACTTTATCAGCAGGGGCAGGGGTACTGTAAGTTCCGAGGTTATGGATCTGTTGGGTATTGGGGCCAGCGACAAAGCGGTAGTATTGTGCCTGGAGCAGGCGGTGCTGGTTCCGGTACTGCTAAAAGAAGCGCGGAAAAAACTTGGGTTTCACAGTCCCAGAGCGGGAATTGCCTTTACAGTGCCTCTTTCGGGGATCAACAATCCAATTCTTCGGATATTCAAACAAAGTATACACAAAAACGAAAAAATAGCCGCTGAACAAAGCCAGGCCGGTCAGAAAGCCAGCGCCGCCCAAAAGGCGCAAAAACCGGCAGTTGAAGGAGGAACAATGTCAACCGAATATACTCATGATCTTATCATCGCGGTAATCAATCAGGGCTACAGCGATGATTTTATGAATACCGCCCGCGAGGCCGGCGCTTCCGGGGGCACGGTGTTGAATGCCCGGGGTCAGGCCCATGAAGGAGTAGTCAAATTCTTTGGCATATCGGTCCAGGATGAAAAGGAAATGATCATCATTCTGGCCAGCCAGGAAAAGAAAGTTTCCATAATGCGGGCGGTCTGCGAAGTTCACGGCCTTAACAGCAAAGCTCAGGGAATCGTGTTCTCCCTGCCGGTAGATGATGTAATGGGTCTGAGCTTCGAATGATCGCGAGGGCTTGACTTTTCAGGATTTAATATCTATTATTCATAGTATGAATCTCAAAACTGTACTTTCAACCGGAACTATTAACCTTAATCTGAAGGGTTCTACCAAAGAAGAAATCATCAACGAATTACTTGATATACTGGTTGCGGCGGGGAAAGTAACCGATAGGGAAGCTGCTTACAATGCGGTCATGGACAGGGAACAAAAAATGTCCACCGGCATGAAGCACGGCATTGCAATTCCCCACGGCAAAAGCTCCACAGTGAACGATCTGGTTGCATGTATTGGTATCTCCGAAAAACCGGTGGATTTTGATACACTGGATCACGAGCCTTGCAGAATTTTCATTATGACTCTTTCACCGGTTGAAAAAACCGGCCCTCATTTGCAATTCCTGGCTGAAATCAGTCTGCTCTTCAAAAGCGCCGAAAAGCGTCAGGAAATAATAAATGCTGATTCCGCTGAGACAGTAATAAAAATACTGTCTGAATGAGCTTGTTCCAAGCTAAGCTAAGTAAAGTGCGTATTAATAATAACCTGATCCTTGATAATGAAGGCAGAGCCTTGATTTTGCGGGGAGTTAACCTTGGCGGCGGTTCAAAAAATCCCTTTGGTCCGCCGGGCTGGGGGTTGTCGCCGCAGTCTCTCAAAAATCCGGCTGATGTTTCTTTTGCGGGCAGGCCCTTTCCCCTGGAAGAAGCGGCAGATCATTTTCTGCGGCTCAGGCGAGCGGGAATGACTTTTTTGCGGCTGATCGTTACCTGGGAAGCCCTGGAACATGAGGGACCGGGTCTGTACGATGAAGCCTACCTGGCCTATTTGCGGAAAATTCTTTTGGCTGCGGAAAGCGAAGGCATTTCGGTATTTATCGATCCCCACCAGGACGTGTGGAGCCGCTGGACGGGCGGAGACGGTGCACCGGCCTGGACTCTTGAAAAACTCGGCATGGACCTGGATATGCTGGATCGCAGCGGCGCGGCAGTTACCCGGCAGCGTTACGGTGCATTTCACAAAAGCAAAAAACACCCTGACGGGGATCCTTTCCCCAAAATGATGTGGCCAGGCAACTATAACCGCTATGCCGCCGCTACCATGTTCAGTCTGTTTTTTGCCGGAAAAACTTATGCGCCCGGCCTGCTGCTGGACGGTGAAAATATACAGGACTGGCTCCAAAGCCGGTATATTGCCGCGTTCCGGCACGCCTGCCGCCGCCTGAAAAACTGCGCTGCGCTTGCGGGATGGGGAGCAATGAACGAACCCCACTTCGGTTTTATCGGACATCAAAATCTGGAGCAGACGGAAAATACGATGGTTCCAATCGGTCCCCGGCCCAGTCCCTGGCAGGGTATGTGCGCCGCTTCGGGTTATCCGGTAAAGGTTCCGGTGTACAGCGAGGCTTCCCTGGGCCGCCGGCTTGGCGGTTATGAAGTTTTTAATCCCGAAGGACTTTCCCTTTTCAGGGAAGGTTTTAGCTGTCCCTGGAAACAGGCCGGCGTGTGGGAAGCCGAAAACGGAACGCCCAGGCTGCTGCGCGGCGATCATTTCAGCATGTATCAGGGCCGGCGGCCCGGTTTTGTGGAAGACTTCCTGAAACCCTTTATCATTCGTTTTATCAATACAATGAAAGAAGCGGACGAGCACACCTTCTTTTTTATTGAGGGCCTGCCTCACGTTTCGCAGGCCGCGGCCCATCCGCCATGGGGCAAGGAAGATCCGGGCAATACGGTCAACGCCTTTCACAGGTATGACGGTTTTACCCTTTTTACCAAGAGCTTTCGTTCATGGTTTACCGTTGATACCGACACGGGAAAGTTTCTCGTGGGCAGAAAAAAAGTGAGCGCCTATTTTGCCGAATGTCTTGCCAGGGGAATTGGCTGGACCAGGGAAAAAATGGGGAATATGCCCTGCCTCTTGGGGGAGTTCGGCCTTGCCTTTGACTTAAACAAGCGCAAGGGCCTTACCAGCGGAGACTATTCGGTGCATGAACAGGCCCTGTCCATGTATTACGATGCGGTAGACGCAAACCTGCTTCATTCAACTATCTGGAACTATACTGCGGACAATACCAGAGAATACGGAGACGGCTGGAATGACGAGGACCTTTCGGTTTTTTCGGAAGGCAAAGAGCGTGCCGCTGCCGGATGGAAGCGTCCCTATCCTATGGCCACCGCGGGCGAGCCCCTTTCAATTAACTGGGACCGAAAGCGCAGGATATTCCGTTGCCGCTTTCGCGCAGACGCGGCCATTACAGCGCCGGGTATTGTCTATCTGCCTGCGGAATATTTCGGCCTTTCACCCCGGGTTGAAATCCGGGCCAACGGCGCGAACCTGCGCTGGGAGTACAAACCCGAAGAACAGCGGCTCTTGACATATAACGACGGTTACAGCGGAGAATCGGAAATTATTGTACGGCCATAGCGAGGCCTTGTCGAAGCGATAGGCTGTTTCGAAAGCCGGGATTTTTCGGCCAAGCGGGCTTCCTCTTCTTTATCAAGCGTAGTCTGAAAACGGTTCTCGATTTTTCTGCGGTTTTCAAGAATCCGGTTTATATAATCCAGAGTAACCTTGGGCGTTCCGGTAGTCCTAACCCTGCCGGCTCCGGCATTGTACATTGCTAGAGCGGCAATTTCAGAGCCGCCTGAATCCAGACAGTACCGCAGATGGCTTATGCCATAGCGGGTATTATCCCTTATGTCAAAAAAAACACTGGTTTCCAGATGGGGAAAAGAGCGGTTATTTAGCTGAAACAGACCACGGTCTATACTTTCGTCCCTGTTTGCGCGGTTAACAGCCAGCGGATTAAAACGGCTCTCTTCCCAGCTCAGGGCGAATGCAAGCGCGGGAGCTACATTAAAATCATCAGAGCTGTCCAGAATAGCTTCCGCTATTTCCCGGCTGGCGCAAATTTCGGCAAAAAAGCCTATCACCCATTCACGGTATTCGGGGTTGCGGTACTGTTCCCGAATCAAATCGTCTGCTTCTTCGGTAACCGACGCCAAAAAATGGGTAGGGTCCTCAGGCATTTCTTCTTCCTGCGGAATTTCCGCCGCAATTTCTGCGAGTTCCGGGGCGCGAAAACAAGGACTATGGACGCCAATTATGGCGCACAAAAGCAAAGAACTCAACATCCCCGCAAACACAGGTATCACCAATTCCATTTTTACATTGTGAAAATTCATCTTTCTCCTCTGTATCAAATATACTGAAATAACCGTTTTTTTTCTAATGATTTTTCATTTTTTTTCAACAGCCCGGACCCTGATAATTCCGTCGACTTTACGGATATGTTCCAGCACTTCGGCGGGAATGCGCTGTTCGGTATCAATGATGTTATAGGCGTAATCATCCCGGTGGTGGTTAATGAGATCATCAATGTTGATATTCGCTCCGGCAAGGATAGTGGTAATCTGGCCGACCATGTTGGGGATGTTACGGTTTGCGACAAGCAGCCTGAAAGGAGCGCGCTGATCGAGTCTGCACCGGGGGAAATTCACCGAGTTGCGAATGGCTCCGGTTTCCAGAAAATCCATAAGCTGCCTGACTGCCATAACAGCGCAGTTGTCCTCGGCTTCGGGAGTGGATGCTCCCAGGTGCGGGATGCAGATTGCTTTTTTACAGGCCAAAAGTTCCGCTGTGGGAAAATCCGTTATATAAGCGCCCAGCTTTCCCGCTGTCAGGGCTTCAATAATTTCCGTCTCGTTTACTAGGCCGCTGCGGGCAAGGTTGATGATCCGCGCGCCCTTCTTCATCAGGCGGAATTTTTCCGCGTTCAAAAGCCCCTTGGTTGTATCGCTTAAGGGGATGTGCAGGCTGATATAATCGGACTTTGCAAGCAGCCCTTCCAGAGTATCGGCGCGGGCTACTTCGCGGGAAAGATTCCAGGCGGCGTCCACCGAAATATAGGGATCGTAGCCGATAACGTCCATGCCCAGGGCAACCGCGTCATTGGCAACCATTACGCCGATAGCCCCCAGGCCGACAACGCCCAGAGACTTGCCCCTTAGTTCCGGTCCTTCAAACCGGGATTTTTCCTTTTCCACCAGATCGGGCACTTCGTCGGCCCTGTCCGCGATTGAGGCGGCCCAGTTGATTCCCGCTACAATGCCGCGTGACGCGACAAGCAGCGCGGCCAGGGCCAGTTCCTTTACCGCGTTGGCATTGCCGCCCGGAGTGTTGAACACCACCACCCCCCGGTTGCTGCACTGCGGAACGGGGATATTGTTCACCCCTGCTCCGGCGCGGGCGATTGCCAGCACCGAATCGGGAATCTCAATGTTGTGCAGGTCCGCGCTCCTTACTATAATGGCGTCCGGGTTGGGAATCTCACTTGCGGCTTCGTATTTGTCCCGGGGAAAAAGTTCAAGTCCCTGGGGAGCGATCTTGTTCATTGTCTGAATGCGAAACATATTCATTCCTTATTAAGTATTGGCGTTTTCAAATTTTTCCATAAAGCGAATCAGCGCCTGTACTCCCTCAATGGGCATGGCGTTGTAAATGCTTGCTCTCATTCCGCCTACCAGACGATGGCCGGCAAGGTTTACCAGTCCCGCCGCCGCCGCTTCTTTGAGAAAACGGGTTTCCAGTTCGCCTCGTTTTTCCGCGTCTTCCATTCTGGGTATAAAGGGGATATTCATCAAACTGCGGAAAGGTTTTTCTACCGGCGAAGAAAAGAGCCTGGAGTTTTCAAGGTATTGGTAGAACAGGTCCGCCTTTTCCCGGTTGAGTTTCGCGATTGCCTGGACGCCGCCGGAATTTTTAAGCCACTCCAGCACCAGGCCGATGATGTAGATTCCGTAACAGGGCGGAGTGTTGAACATTGATCCTTCGGCAGCGTGTGTATCGTAACGGAGCATGATGGGAACCCAGTCAGGCGCATGGCCGATAAGGTCTTCGCGGATTATAACCACCGTTGTTCCGGCGGGCCCCAGGTTTTTTTGCGCACCCGCGTACAGCAGGCCGAATTGTGAAACATCCAGCGGCTCCGAAAGTATGTTACTCGAAATATCCGACACCAGGGGAACATTGCCGGTTTTTGGAATTTCCGCCCATTTTGTGCCCACAATGGTATTGTTCAGCGTTATGTGATAATAAGCGTCATCCGGCTTCGCGGCCGGCGCAACGGGAATATAGGTATAGGCCCTGTCTTTGGAACTTGCCCTTACCTCGGCGGCGGAAAATTTGGCCGCTTCTTTCGCGGCTTTATCCGCCCAGACCCCGGTATCAACATAAGCCGTATTTTTCCCGCTTCCGGGCGCGTTCCCCGCGGCCAGGTTGAGGGGAATCATGGCGAACTGCATGGAAGCGCCGCCCTGTAAAAAGAGCACCCTGTAATTCGCCGGAATTCCCATAAGCTCCCGCAGCAGGGATTCGGTTTTTTCGATAATGGGCTTAAAGTCCTTTGAACGATGGCTCATCTCCATTACCGACTGGCCGGTTCCGTTTGTATCCTGCATCTGGGCGGCGGCTTTTTCAAGAACCGGCAGTGGAAGAACCGAAGGCCCCGGTGAAAAATTGTAAACTCTCATAGTACTGCATAATACATATTATTAACGCCTTTGTCGATAAGCATATAATTAGGGATCGATTATTGCATGCCGTTAACTTTTAGTATAAGATGAGTACATGGCGGAAAGGGTTTTTACCGTACTGGACCTTATCGACCTGGACCTTAAAGAACATAATTCTCTTAACCTCCATTGTATTGGAGGCAGAAAAGGACTTGGCAGGGAGATTGATATTCCCGACCTGAACCGGCCCATGGGCGCGATCATGGGTTTTTTTACGGATTTCGGCTATCAGAGGATTCAACTTTTTGGGCGCGGCGAAGCGGCCTATTTACACCAGCTTGAAAATGAGGGAGAAACCAAAACTATCGAAAAAATGTTTGGTTATTCTATGCCCTGTTGTATATTCACCCATAATATAACCCCCCATAAAGAATTTCTTGAGATTGCGGAAAACGCCCAATGCCCTGTATTACAAACCGATTTGGGGTCTGCTGATTTTACATCCCGCATCATGCGTATACTTTCCAGAATTTTTTCACCGCGTCAAAGCATCCATGGTGTATTGGTAGAAGTTTACGGTCTGGGAATTCTGATACAGGGAGATTCGGGCGTGGGGAAAAGCGAAACCGCCCTGGAACTTATTCACCGGGGGCACCGGCTGGTAGCAGATGATGTCGTGGAAATACGGTGTGTAGACGGAAATATATTGATGGGCTCAGGGGCTAACAAGATCATCGGGCATCACATGGAAATACGGGGGCCGGGGGTAATCAACATTACCCATCTCTTCGGCGTCAGGGCTATCAGGGACAGAAAAGAGATTCAGCTTGTTGTGGCGCTTGAGGAATGGGACTCTGCCAAAAACTACGACCGGCTGGGCGTAGCGGATCATACCGTTGAAATGCTGGGAGTGAACATTCCCAAACTGACAATACCCGTAAAACCGGGCCGGAACATTCCAATCATAATCGAGACTGCGGCGATGAACGAGCGCCTCAAATCCATGGGTTATCACTCTGCCAAGGAATTTAACAAGAACATACTTAAATGGATAGAAAGCGGCGCTAACCGCTCGGTGTTCTTTGGCCAGGATGATGTAATATAAGGAACGGCTGATGGTTGAAAAAAACGTAATCATTGAAAACCGTGCCGGCATTCACGCACGCCCTGCTGCAATGCTGGTACAATCAACCAAAAATTTTAAATCAAATATCTATTTTGAAAAAGGCACAGACCGGATAAACGCCAAATCCATCATGGGTATTATTACCCTGGGTGCGGCATACGGAACCGAAATAAAAATTATAACTGAAGGAGAAGATGAAAATACGGCGCTGGACGCGCTGGTCAGACTCTTTGAATCGAAATTTGAAGAAGAGTAGCATATCTCAAAATTCTGTTAATTTTGAAATATGCCTAAAATATATTTAAAGAGGCTTTCCAAAATCTGATGTTTTGGAAAAACTCTAAGTGAGAACGCTTTTGAAAACCGTCAGAACACGTCCTGAGTATTCAATAATTAAAGTAAGGATACTTATACCTATATACATCCTGCTTTGCCTCCT
>Ga0082212_10009321_pt1 | contig 12668 bp, 2 predicted proteins | sample TergutNt197P3_FD_71548 | JGI IMG/M metagenome (GOLD analysis project Ga0082212, IMG submission 71548) | Neocapritermes taracua P3 segment gut microbial communities from Petit-Saut dam, French Guiana - Nt197 P3 | ecosystem: Host-associated > Arthropoda: Insects > Digestive system > Gut ... | reverse complement strand
CGCCATTCGGCAACATATAACAACAAAGAATGTCATTCAAAACCGGAAAGTTTCCGGCTTACGGTGAAACCCAGAGTACAAATCAATCAGACGCCCGTTGATCCCCAATCTGTATGTCCGGGCGTTCCGGTAACGCTTGCTCCGGATTTTGCCGCCAACGTAGGCACGGTATACTGGACGCTTGATAATCCATCAATTGCAACATCGTCCTTACCCGGTACAGGCGCGATTTCCTTTACATCGGCCAACGGCGGCTCTACGCCCAATGTGGGGATATTTACCGCAAATGCACGGTTAAGCAGGGTGTTGCCGTATGGCTTGCCAAGCGGCTCCGGCCACAATGTAAATTATTGCGAAAGTTCAGACGCAACGTTTACCGTTACGGTGAACCCCACGCCGGCAACGCCTTACATCAGCGTATTCAGTGGCTGGGCAGCGGGTACTTTACTTACGAATGAGCCTGCGGTTGTAGGAAACTGGCCATGGTATCCGGCAGCGGATCAGTTGATATTCTGCAACGGCGATCAGGTACCGGCAATATACGTTCCCACGTTACCCGCAGGCGGTTCCTACACATGGAGCATCAGCAACAGCGACGATATAGGCGACAGAACGCTCACTACGGCTGGTACCGGCAACCGTTATCTCAACGAATTTATTATCCAGAATACTGCGGAAGGCGAGGCAAATATTACGGTTACCGCCGTAGTGAACCAATGCCCCAGCGCGCCGTTTGATTTTTCGATTGCGGTGAAACCGGTGCCGGTAATGGATACCTACGTTATCGACCCGCTTTGCAGCGGTACGACCGTCGCGCCTGATCCTTTCATATTGACGTATCCCGTTACTGCTCCCAGCGAAATTGACGACGACCCTGCCAATATCGGGTTTATGTGGACGATAACCAACAACAACCCTGCAACCCTTACCCCCGGCTTGCTTCTGACTGGCGGCAGCACGGCAGGCGGCAGCAATTTGCCCGCATTTACGCCCGCGCTCACGGGAACGGCACAGGGAACCATGCGATTGGCGGTAACCCCATACTACGACGGTTGCAAAGGCGATCAGCAGATTTCAACCATCACCGTCAATCCGCGTCCCGTCATCAACATTACCGGTGCGCCCGCGCAACCGATATGTTCGGGGAGCAATTTCACGACGATTAATTTCAGCAGCGCAGTCGCTTCCGCTTTTGAGTGGAACATCGCCGCGCCGCCCACAGGCACGGGTATCACCACAGGTGCAACAGCCCTTGCATCTACTCCGGCAACCGCCACTTCAATCGCCTTTTCGGGTAACGCATACAATGCTGCCGCCTTATCTTCATGGAGCGGTAGCGATCCCTACGCGGCCACGGTAACCGTCAATGCCGTCTCTACGGCTGGCAACTGTCCGGCAAGCGAAACATTCGACCTTCGGGTATGGCAGGCGCCGGTAGTAGACAAGAGCAAACTGCCCGATATGGAAGCATGTGCGGGAGAGGAATTTTCAGACGTCGAATTAGACGTTACCAACGATGCGCCGGTTGAAAAATACATCTGGCGTATCAGCAATGCAAACAGATGGAGCCTTGGCGACAATGATGAAGTAGACGCCGCGCCATGGGTATTGCCGACGTTTACGGCGCTCAACACGTCGGCTGCCGGCAACGACCAGACGGCTACGGTAACGATTACCGCCATTCACGGCGACAATGGCTGCGAATCGGCGGAAGAAACGTTTGCCATCACGATACGACCCGAACCGAAGATCACTTCGACGCACAACGATTTCGTGGTGTGTCCTGCCGAAACGATGCCTTTCCAAAACTTTACGTTCAACGTCGGCGCGGCTGCGACCCCGTCGGTGTATTGGACGCTGACGCATAATCATGCAACCGAGTCGATTTCAGCAACATTGAGTAACGTAGACGACGGCGACGGCAATATCGGCAGTCAAACGGCAGGCGCCAACCTCACCGGCGACAACATTGTGGGATACTTTTCGGCAATAGCCCGGATACCCAGATATACAGGCGGCGGATATTGCGAAAGCCTCCTCCCCGTTACGTTTACCGCAACGGTGAAACCAACGCCCGACGCGCCTGTTATCTACGCGCCGGATCCGTTAGTGAATGAGTTCTGCGAAGGCGCTACTACCCCGGCGTACAGATTTGAAACCGGATTTGTCAACAATCCGGGCGCAGGAACGTTTACGTCCACATCGGGTGCAACTTTCCGCTGGACGCACACGGGCGACAATATAGGTCTGACCGGCGCGAACGTAGCCGGCGATCTTCCGGCATTTGTCGTGGCGCATCCTGCTGTTTCCGATAAACTGTCGCCCTCTGTGGCAACATTCAGCGTGACGGCCAGCGTGAACAACTGTTCCAGCGATCCGTCCAACCCGTTCGTATTTACCGTTTCGGCAAAACCGACGCCGCAAATAGCGCTCGACTACCCCGACGAAATAACGGGTTGCAGCAATTCACTGTTTAGTCTGGACGCTTTCAGCCTGCACGAAGATTTCGATCCGCTGAACACGGGTCTTACCCCTGTTTATAACTGGAACATAACCTCCATCGGCGGATGGTATCCAAGCGTTAATGCGCTGATAGCGCCTGATGTTATCGCTATGGGACCCACGACTACTCCTTTACCCGATTTCAGACCTATCATCAATTTGTCGGGCGCCAATATCCGTCGCAGCATGATGCTGACGGTTACGCCCGCTTACGACGGTTGCGTGGGCGTAGCCAGAGATATAACCATTCATATCGACCCAACGCCAAGTATCTCGGTGATTAATGATCAAATGATATGTTCGGGCGGTACGTTCAATCCGATTTTCCTTACCAGTAATACGACCCCGACGTGGCATTGGACAATAGAACCGGTTGTTGCCGGCGCAGTTGGCAGTACGGGAGCGCCTTCCGATGAAGACGTCACAAACAGTATCCTATTTGGCCCTGCCGAAAATGTTGAACCCGGCCAGCCCGAATATGAGGCTGTATTAACCGTTACCGCTTCTCTCGGCACTTGTACGAACGAATATGAACCCGTGTATCTTGTCGTGCTTCAGGCGCCTGTGGTGGGAACGCCTGATAATATAGAGATATGTTCGGGAGAAACGATTGAGGATATCGTGGCGTTGAGTATTGAAAACGGTGTGACGCCCGACGGTTACAGTTGGGAAATTGACGATGCAAGCCTGTGGGATATGACCCTTCCTTACGTCGCCGCGCCAACCGCAACGTACTTGCCGTCGTTTACCGCCATTGAAAACACAACGGGCATCGACATAACGACTGCGGTAAGACTTTACGCCGGAGTGACGCACGCCGGCCATATCAACCCTGCCACGAGCAGTCCGTTTGTATGTCGTTCGGATGCGGCAGCCTTTAACCTTATGTTGAAACTGAATCCGAGAATAAATGCGATGAGCGCCATCGACCCTGTGTGCCCGGGCGAAACGGTGAGTATTGATCCGTTTGTTACCTCCCCCGCAGGTTTGGATGTGCACTGGACGCTCGACGCCTTGTATACCGATATTTCCCAGATGCCCAATCCGCTTACCGGAAATACCGGTGTCGGTAATATCGGCACGTTCACGGCAGATAATCCCAGCAATTCAGCTGACCTTGTTGGAACTTTTACGGCGCTTGCGCGGATACCAAGAACATTGAACGCCGCACAGACATTAGCAGGAAGTGACCCATACTGCGAAACAACCGGCAATCGCGCCCGTGAAATCATCGTAACGGTAAATCCCAACCCTGCCGTACCTGCATTCTTAGACCCGACATTCGATCCGAACAGTCCGACATTCGATCCGGCGAATTTAGTATTCTGCGCCGGCGAGAATGTGACGCCCTTTGCATTTGTGCCGGCGCCTGCGGGCATTACCATGAGTTGGCGAAGAACCGGCGGTGTGAATGTCTGGGATTTGAACGACGACGTCGGAACGATGAGCGTTCCTGCAATCCTTCCGGGTTCGCCGTTTACCACTGTCAATAATACCGCCAACGGAGGCGTTTCGGTGGCGGAGGCCAACTTCCGCGTGACAGCCATGAGGGGAAGATGCGCCAGTACGCTCGATTTCGATATGACGGTACAACCGGTTGCACAAATGGCCAACTTTGGTGACATCATCGCATGTAGCGACGCCGAGTATAGCAAATTACCCACTGTATTTCAGTTCAATAGCACTTTTGCCACAGCAAACGGCGGAGATCGGGGTGATGATGCCAATTTTGCATGGGAGATCATCGGTTACGACCCATCCCTTTTCACTGTGCCTCCGACCATTTTACCGTCAATTGACGCTTCCGGCAACGGCTACCTGCCTCCGTTCACGCCCTATATCACAGGCGGCGATCCCGAAGAATTAATCCTGCGGGTAACGCCATCGTATCGTGGAACGGAACCATCGTGGAAAATGTGCGCCGGAACTTACAGGGATTTTGCGCTCACCCTGCACCCGCTACCGGTTATTGCCAATATTGACGAACAGACAGTATGTTCGGGAAGCGCTTTTGAAACCGTCGCTTTCGGAACATCCAATAATATTCCATCCAACTACGAATGGACCATTTCTCAGCCGGCTGTAGTGGACAGTCTGGGACTACTCGACGGAGTCATGAGCGGAACCGGAAATATTGTCTTCCCTGCCGGTCAATATGCCACCAATACCGTAGACCCTGACTACAGGGCAACGGTAAGCGTTACCGCCACATCGCGGACGGCTGGTTGTATTGGCACAAGGACTTTCCCCGATGCTTTCATCGTACTCCAGACGCCCGTCATGAAAAAACCCGCCGACCTGGATGCATGTTCGGGTGTGACCTATTCGCCGGCAGCACCGTTTGAAACCTTCTTCAACGCGGCTCAGGCAAATCTTAGTCACTATACATGGCGCACAGGGAATGCAACTTTGTGGAATCTGCCTCAAAGCGGCACGGCAAATGCTACGCCGCCGGCCTCGCCTCCTGCGCCTGCACAGGCTCCGTGGACATTGCCCGAATTTATTGCATACAACGATAATACGATAGACGAAACGACGCAGATAACGGTTACCGCCGTACACGCCAACGGATGCGCTTCGTTGCCAACGACTTTCGACCTTACCGTAAGACGCACGGCGCGGGTAAATACGGTGAACGATATTTCGCTGTGTCCCGAAGTAACGCATACCATTTTGCCGTCGTTTACATCTCCCGATGCAGCTGCGGTAGTATACTGGGAATCAATAGATGGATGGATAATTGCCGATGAATTTAGTACCGGCTCCGGAATTACTTCTGGTACAGCCGCTCAATTCCCGACTTTCACAACCCTGCCCAACAACAGCGCCATCAATCCCGGTCTTGCTCCGATTGAAGGAGAGTTCAACCTGTACGCGCGGGTAATGTATCCCGCTACTCCGCTTGGTTACTGCGATGGCCCGGTTTCCGGTTTTAAAGTAATTGTGAACCCCACTCCCGATCAGCCTGCCATCGACGCTACAGCGCTGGAGTTTTGTCATGGCGACGAAGTGAACAATCCTTCGAGCGTTGTTCCCATGATTATTGAATTTACGCCCGGAACGGGTACTTTACCGGTAACCTTCGGTTGGACAAGTTCCGGCGACGAAATCGGATTGCCCGTATCAAAGGGCGGCAACGTTTTCCCGGAGTTCACCGCTACCAACGCCACCGCAAGTCAGCTCGACGCAGGCGTGGCGACCGTCGTACTAACTGCCGTCTCTGCGGAAGGGTGTCCGAGTCCGGCGTATAGTTTCGACCTTATTGTCAAACCTGTGCCGCAAATATACTCATATCCTGATATAGAAGTATGCGGCGGCGAAACATTCACGCTTTCTCCTTTCGTCATGAATCCGGTGATGGCAGCCAACTATCCGAGCGCCGATTCCACATTCGACTGGCGCATCGCTTCCGGCTGGATCAGCCAATCCGACTTACCCGACGGCGGTACGCCAACTGCTCCGATATGGCAAACAGGCAGCAATATAACCGACTGGGTGAGTACGATTACCGGCGGCGGCGGCGAGTTCAAGCCCGACACGACATGGACTGACAGAACGATCCCGCACCCGCTGTGGGGAAGTTTTCCGGTAAACATGGCGATGCGGGTTGTTCCGCACTATGCCGGATGTGTCGGCAAAGAAGTATCTGTGAATATCCAGTTGAAACCGTTGCCGATAACCACTCTTGTCAACGAAAACGACAATTGTCTTGTCGCCAGTGGCTTGAAATCCTATATGGCCAATGGCGGACGCCCAAGCCCCGGTTCGGAATTTGAATGGAATCTCTTTGATAGCAGCGACAACCTGATGCCTGACGGCTCGTATCCGGGCATTGAACGCGGTCTGACCGGTTCGGCGTTCGTAGGCTGGGTACGTTACTTCGATTCCGGCCTGACCATTGATGACGCCGACTCATGGAGCGGGCGTTTGCAGGTAAGGGAACAAAACAGTTTCCAATGCTGGAGTCCTGCAATTTCGTTGCCCATCGCTATGGTTCCTCCTCCGATAGTGGACGCCGGCGGATCGATGGAAATATGTTACGGAAGTATGGAAGAATTGCAAGGCATATTAGTGAATGACGGCAAGGTTAATCCGGCCAATATGGAATACGAATGGTTCCCCGGAACCGACCTTGCAGACCCGCCCGGAGCAAGCCCGGGAGAATTTAACGCAACGCTGCATCCATGGCTGGCGCCTAAGGGGAATCAGACTTTGAGGCTTAGAGCGCACGACATGGTCAATGACTGTTGGAGTGAACGCTCTGAACTTGTCGTCACTATTCTTCCGACGCCCGCTGCACCCTATGTGCCATCTGCCGAGTATTGCGAATCGTCGCCCTTTATCATGACTGCCATGAATATTGCTACTGGTGAAAAAGTGTACTGGCAACGTGTAATACCCGGCGATCCCGACAATCCTGTAGACATTCCTTCAGCCGACGAACAGGAAGAAGTGGATATGAAAGAACATCCCGGCGCTTTGCCATCCGATCCGTTGGTATGGGCTCCCGGGGTCTATCTCACTACTGTCGCCTATCAGGTGTACCGGACGGCAGAGATAAATTCAAAAATTTGCGAAAGCCCGCGTTCGCTTACCGAACTGAGGATTAACAAAACTCCGGGACAGCCCGTACTGCCGGCCGGCGTTACAGAGTTCGCCTATTGCGAAAATGAAAATGATCCGTGGTACACGTTGAGAGTCGAGTCGGACGATCCGAACATTTCAACCTTCAGTTGGTATAGTCCGGAAGGCGAACGCTTGCTGCCCGGCGACATAAGAAGCGTATACCGGGAAGGCTACAGCGACCCTGATCCATTTGTCTATCAGGCGGTAATCACGACAAGAGCCGGCTGTGAAAGCGAACGGACGGATGTGCCGTTGATGATTTACCGCAATCCTGTACTGGACTTTAATCTGACCGACGTCAATGGCGTTCCCGCCACGATGGGATGTTCGCCATTCCGGTTGTATGGCGAAAATAACTCCACCGGCAGCAACGTCGATTACTGGTGGATATGGACGCCCGTAGACAGTACTGAGGCGCGTATCGGTTATGCGAACCGCGAATCGTTCGAATATCACGCCACAGGTACGGGTATCGAGGTATACAGGATGTATCTGAGAGGCACAAGCACGGTGAACCGCGAAACGGTAAGCGGCAAATATTGCCGTACCGACAGCGTGCGGACGCTGTACGTCACTCCGGGCGTTAAAGCCGACTTCTTAGTCTCCGATACCACAGGCTGCGACGGGCTGTTTGTGAATTTCAATGCGACAGCCGCCTCGCAGGGCGCATACAGATTCCGCTGGTACTGGGATACCCCTGCTCCGCCGGCATACAATCCGGGCAATCCTACGCCTCCGGTCGCTGATGATCCCACTGATCCGCTTTACGGAATCAATAGCCCTAACCCGTGGCATACCTTTGAAAACAAAAACTCCGGCGCCCCGAAGCGGTACCATGTATGGCTACAGGCGGATAACGGAGGATGTTACGACAACAAGGATACCATCATTACGATATATCCTGTGCCCAATGCGTCGTTCGCCCATAACCTGGACGACGGAAGCGTCTGTCCGCCCGCGCCGGTAATATTTTACAATACTTCTGCCGGACCGCTCTATCCCGCTAATAATGCCCAAACGCGGTATTTGTGGGATTATAACGACGGTTATATGGATACCGCTACCTTTGTCCCGTCGCACACGCACTTCTTTGAAAACAGGATTTCGTCGACACCGGCGCAACATCTTGTCAGGATAACCGCATTCAATAAACATGCGGTATCGGGCAGAGATTCATTAATTTGCAGCAGTTTGCCATTCAGCCGGCAGATTACGGTGAACCCGCAGGTAGAAGCAAGGATTGACGGCCCCTCAGAAGGTTGTTCGCCGATAGAAGCATGGTTCCGTAGCCAGTCGCTCGGACAGCCGACTTCATTCAGTTGGGATTTTGACGATGACAATGATAAGGCGCCCGGCACCGGAAGCAATCCGACACACCTGTACGTAAACAATGACAATCAGGGCGGACCGAAGGATTTAACCGTGACGCTCGTCGCCCGTAACACATGGTGCAGCGATACGGCGACGCATCCTTTCCGCCTGTATCCGCAACCGGTGGCAGCTTTTGAAATCAAAGACGACAAACTTCAGGGTTGCCAGCCGTTTGAAGTTACCTTTATCAATAAATCCGACGATAACCCTGTCGACGGGATGACTTATCTGTACGATTTCCGCGACGGCACTGTGGAAAGAAAGACCGACACAGGCGATGTGACGCATGTCTTCATCAATGTGGGAGGAATAGATTTGATCATGGTGCCCGTGATGACGGCAACGAAAGATTGGGGCGGGTTATCATGCGCCAGCAAGCCGTTCTCGCAGCCGATCACCATCTACCCGTATCTGAAAGCCACGTTTGAAATGGCGAATTTTATTGGTTGCAGCCCGCTCAATGTACAGTTCTTCAATGGTTCGCTGGGTTATGATTCTTACCAGTATACCTTTGGCGATGGCGGTATCGACGGCGGCGATCCCGATTCAGGTATTTTAACCGACCATACCTTCAAAACCGACAATATGTACGAGAATATGGAATTTGAAGTGACGCTGACGGCTAAATCCGGCCACTGCGAAGAAACTCATACGGGGAAAGTATTTGTGTACAGTTCGCCGGAAGCCGCTTTCCGTCCCGCGTCGCCATATCCTGCCGATTTTCCCTTCCCGACGCCGCCCGTTGATATTGTCAACCTGATACCTCAGCCCGACAGGGAACGCCTGACGTACCGCTGGAGTTTGAAAGAACAGATATTAGACTATTTTGACGTCACCTTCTCGACTGCCATATCTCCGCCGGCGCTCGAATTTGACGATTGGGGAACTTTCGATATCACGCAGCATGTCACGGCTCCGAACGGCAGGTGTTCCGACGTCCTGACGCACACCATCCACCTTGTGCCGCCGCCGCCTGTGGCTGATTTTGCAGACGTGACGCCGGAGTGTAAACCTTATACGGTGAAGTTTACCAATAACTCATTGTACGGAAGGCACTACCAATGGAAATTTGGCGACGGGGGATATTCCAGCGAAAAGAATCCGGAACATACCTACCTCGAAGCAGGCGACTATAACGTGACGCTCACTGTAATTGGCGACAACATCTTACAGTCGGTCACTACCAAAACAATAACGGTTTATCCGTTGCCACATGCCGGTTTCGACGTTCAGCCGAACTTCCTGTGGGTAGGTCAGCCGCTGAATGTGCATAATTACACCACCAACAGAACCGGTTCAGGACAGACCTTCGATGTATGGTATCGCTGGGATTGGGGCGACGGATCGCCCGAAGATACCGATGAAAACCCGACGCATTGGTACCGTAAGGCCGGAAGTTACGACATCACGCTGATTGCAGGTACATACAGCAATCCGCAATGTACGGATACGGTAACGTTCTATAATGCCGTGAAACTCGAAAATGCCGGAGATATCATACTGCCGAACATTTTCAAACCGATTCCCTCCGGCGAACCGAGCGATGTGATACAGGCCGGCGGTTACAGGAACTTCCTGTTCTATCCGCCTGTGCTCAGCCCCACCCAAAAGTACAGTATGAAGATCTTCACCCGCTGGGGACAACTGATCTACCAGACCACCGATCCGGACAGGGGATGGAACGGGTACTTCAAAGGCCGGCTGTGCGACGAAGGCGTATATACCTACCTGATTGAGGGCGTGTTTGTAACCGGACAGTCATTCCGAAAAACGGGCGATGTAACGCTGCTGAGATGATGGTGCGCTCATTCATATATTCAGGTTTTTCTGAAAAAAAGTGAGCTTTCTGACAGATACAAAACCTGCCGGAGTTTCCAAAACTCCGGCAGGTTTATAATATTCAACAGACTATTCGGAAGGATTAATCATATACCAGGTCATGGATAAGAAAAGACACGTGGCGCCTTTCAGGTTAACCCCCCGACTTTGACGGTATTTTCCGTATCCCCACCCTGTAACCCTTGATAAACGGGGTATGTTTGCATATTTTGGCGATGTAGTGTACGAGATTTGGAGGGTTGCTATTGAGGGAAAAGGTTTCGTACCTTTGCGGCATGTTTATCAAGACTCAAAAACGGGACAACGGCAAGGTAACGATTCTCATCGTAGAGAATGTACGTAGCGGAGGCAAGGTTCATCAAAAGACGTTGCGTACGGTTGCAACTGTTTTGCCTGAAGAGGTTGCCCGTTTTCGGGAACTGGCCGAGCACATCAAGGCCGGGATGGAGGTTGAGCGCGCTCCCGGTTTGTTTCCTGCTCCAACGCTTGCAGAGATGGTTATCAGTAGCCGCAATCGCAGTGTGAATGATGACAGTCCGCTTGCGGTCAATCTTCGTATTCTTCGCGAGGAATCCCGTATTGTAACCGGCATTCACGATATTTACGGCAGTTTATACGATGAAACCGGTTTGGGTGTTGTCATGAAAACCTGTCCGGTAAGCCGCCGTGTGATGAAGGATGTTGTGATGGCACGTTTAGCCAAGCCGTGTAGCAAACGCTCTACGTGTGAACTTTTAGAACGGGATTTTGGCATCAGCATCGGTCTGGAGAAGATTTACCGGATGCTGGACGCCCTGACAGAAAATCGAATCAACCGTTTGCAGGATATTTGCCGGCAACACTCCAAAGGTCTGTTTACCGAAGAAATCAAAGTGATGTTTTACGACTGTACAACGCTGTATTTCGAGAGTTTCACCGAAGATGAACTTCGCCGTTTTGGTTACAGCAAAGACCATAAATTCAATCAGGGACAGGTATTGCTGGCATTGATGGTAACCAATGAAGGCTTACCGGTTGGCTATGACGTATTTCCGGGCAACATGTACGAAGGCGATACCTTCAGGAGAGCCATTGACCGGATCAGGGTTCGTTACGGGATTAAACGGGTAGTGATTGTAGCCGACAGCGGGTTGTTATCCAGACAGAATATAGAATTGCTTGAAAAAGAAAAATTGGAATACATACTTGGCGCGCGGTTGCGAAGTCTTTCTGACCGGTGGCAGGAGCGGATTTTAGACAATACCGGATATGAGAAAATGCAAAAGGATGGCGAAGTATTGCGAATAGCCACTTATTCATACACCGAAAAACAGCGGCTGATCGTAACACACAACACCAAACGTGCAGAAAAAGACCGAAAAGACAGAGAGAAATCCATCGAAAAGTTACGTCAAAAGTTGGAGAAAAGTAAAAATCCCAAATCACTCATCAGCAACTACGGCTACCGGAAGTTCCTCACGGTGGATGGCGAAGTTCGCGTACAGGTGGATGAAGAGAAACTGCAACGGGAAGCCCTGTGGGATGGACTGCATGGAGTGATCACCAACACCAGAGATAAGGATATGAAACCTGAAGAAGTACTCTCTCAATATCATGGACTCTGGCAGGTGGAAGATTCATTTCGTATTGAGAAACACGATATAAGAGTACGGCCTGTATTTCATTGGACTGCCAACCGGATCAGAGCGCACATCGCCATCTGTTTTTTGGCATTCGCACTGATACGGTTCCTGCAATATCAAATCAGACAGAAAACATCAGAAGCCTTCTCTGCTGAAAGAATCAGAGAAGAATTATTCCGGATACAGGAAAGCGTATTGATCAATACTGCCGATAATAATAAATATGTGGTACCCTCAAAACCCAGTCAGGATGCGATAAAGATATATCAGGCCATGGATAAGAAAAGGCATGTGGCGCCTTTCAGGTTAACCGCAGGGGTGTAAATGTAGTGTACGACGCAAAAGTTACGCCGTTGATATTCTTTGGCTTATGAAAAAAAACCGTCAAAGTCGGGCGGTTGAAGGATTGGAACCCGGAACCAATTACGTCTATCAGGTGGGCGACGGGACAATCTGGTCTGAAACGCTGGAATTTACAACAACTGCGGTCGCCAGCAAACTTTCATTTTTTGTACTTGCCGATTTACAGGCGTATAGCAATAATATCACGGATATATCCGAAGGAGGTACGGTTTGGCTCAGCGGCGACGGACACTGTACGTTCTGCGGGCTACTACCGTTCATAACGGATGACGTACAACGTGGTGGCGGCTTGGCGTCAGCGGCGGGTTTCTCCGCACGGTCTGCGGGGTAGTTTTGTCCTTGTGG
>Ga0082212_10009320_pt1 | contig 12669 bp, 8 predicted proteins | sample TergutNt197P3_FD_71548 | JGI IMG/M metagenome (GOLD analysis project Ga0082212, IMG submission 71548) | Neocapritermes taracua P3 segment gut microbial communities from Petit-Saut dam, French Guiana - Nt197 P3 | ecosystem: Host-associated > Arthropoda: Insects > Digestive system > Gut ... | reverse complement strand
TGGGTATTTGTAGGGCGCGGTGGTTTTCTTCACATGGTTTTGCATTTCTACCATGAGTTCGCCGGAAGCGGCATATCCTTTGGCAAGCACCACTGTCGCCTTTACTACCATGCCCCGGTCGGGGTCGGGGACGCCGGTGATGGCACATTCCAGCACCGCCGGATGCTCCATGAGGGCGCTTTCCACCTCAAACGGCCCGATCCGGTAGCCGGAACTCTTGATAACGTCGTCGGCGCGGCCAACAAACCAGAAATAGCCGTCCTCGTCGCGCCAGGCGACATCTCCGGTGTAGTAGACGTCGTCGTGCCACACGCTGCCGGTGAGGGCGTCGTCGCGGTAATAGCCGCCGAACATCCCCCAGGGCCGGCGTTTGTCCGTGCGGACGACGATTTGGCCTTCCTCGCCCATGCCGCAGGAGGAGCCGTCTTCGCGCAGCAGGTCGATGTCGTAGCCGGGGGCGGGTTTTCCCATCGAACCGGGCTTGGGTTCCAGCCAGGGCCAGGCGCAGAGGCTGACGGTCAGCTCGGTCTGGCCGTAACATTCTCGCAGCTTTATCCCCGTACCGGCGAGGAACTGTTCGTAGATTTCGGGGTTTAGCGGTTCGCCCGCCACCGTACAGTGCCGCAGGGCGGAAAAGTCGTATTTTTTCAGATCTTCCTTTATAAAGAAGCGGTAGATTGTCGGCGGGGCGCAGAAGGTGGTCAGCCGGTATTTGCTGATTACCTCCAGCATGGCCTGGGGCACAAAGCGGTCGTAGTCGTACACAAAAACCGCCGTCCCGCAGAGCCACTGCCCGTAGATTTTGCCCCAGGCGGCCTTCGCCCAGCCGGTATCGGCGACGGTTAGATGCAGCCCTCCGGGTATTGCCTGGTGCCAGTACTTTGCCGTCGTGACGTGCCCCAGCGGATAGGCAAAGTCGTGGCGGACCATTTTCGGCATGCCGGTAGTGCCGGAGGTAAAGTACAGCAGCATGATGTCGCTGTTGGCATTCACAACGGCGGGCCGCACAAAGGCCGCCGGGGCTTTTTCCATCAGCGCGCTGAAATCGGCCCAGCCATCTTTCGGTTTGAAAGCATCAGGTTCATTATGAGCCGAGCGGATAAACGCCTTGTAGCGCGGCGCAGACGCTTGCAGCTTCGCCGCCGCCTCGTCCACCCGGCTGTGCAGATCGGGATCGTCAACGCAGACAATGGCGGCGATGCTCGCGGCATTGCAGCGGTAGACGATGTCCTTGACGGTTAAGAGGTGCGTCGCGGGAATGGCAATTGCCCCCAGCTTGTGCAGGGCGAGCAATACCGGCCAGTACTGCCAGCGGCGCTTGAGTATCAGCATAACGGGATCGCCCCTGCCGATGCCGGCGGCCTGGAAAACATTGGCGGCTTTGTCGGAAAGGGCCTTCATTTCGGCATAGCTGAACGAAGCCTCCGCGCCCCGTTCGTCGCACCAGAGGAGCGCCCGCTCGCCGCCTTTTTCCGCGGCAAGGACGTCGATCACGTCATAGGCGAAGTTAAAATTTTCCGGTATGTTTACGGAAAAATGGGCATAGAAATCTTCGTATGATTCGAATTCCGTTTTTGACACATACTTGTCAAGCAGTTCCATAGATGTTCCTTTAGCCAATTGCAAAACTCGGTTAGTTTCGCAATTGGCTTTGCAGTTTCTCGCCTTCGGCTGCGAAACTGTTTTTTCAGATGTTGTAATTGCAAAACTGATGTTTTGCAATTACTTTAAAAAACCACCGCCAGAAAGCGGGCGGTTTTTCCGCCCAGGGCTTTCATGCCGTGGGGTTCCTGCGAGTCGTAGTACACGCAGTCGCCGGGGCCCAGCTCCATTTCATGGCCGCCGATTGAATGGAGCAGGCGGCCCTCAAGCACATAGTTAAACTCCTGCCCCGGATGGGTGTTCAGGTTTATGGGTTTATTCCCGGTTTCGGCGGACGCTTCGACAATAAACGGCTCGGCTTTTTTCCGGTGGAATTGATAGGCCAAATTCCAGTAGGTGTACATCGGCCGCCTTGAGACCTCCGGGGCTTCTCCCGCCCTTGTAAGGCAATACGCCGTGAGTTTTGGGGTGGAGCCCGTAACCAGTTCGGAAAGATCAACCCCGAAATGGGCGGCTATTTCGACTAACGCCCCGATGGGAAAATCCTTTTCGCCCGATTCCCAGGCGTTATATTCCGCAATATCGAAGCCCAGCTTTACGGACAGAGTCTCGGGGGAAATTTCTTCAATCTCGCGCAGCACACGAACCCTGTCGATAATTTCTTTGGATGTATCGGACATATCGCCTCCTGTATACCTGAGACAGATTATCAAAACAGCATTTTTTTTTCAAGAATGAATTTTTGAAGAGTCAACGAATTGCGTTAATTCGCGTCATTCGTTGATCTGTTATTAATTCCCCCGGACTTCTATCGAGCCGTCGGCGCGGCTGATGTAGACCCTGGGTACTAAAACGCGGCCGGGGGGGCCGGTAAAGAAGCCGTTTTCCACTACGCCGGGAATGCGGTTGAGTTCCGCCTCAAGAAAAGCGGGGTCCTGCGGGGCGGCAAAGCGTATGTCGAGGATCAGGTTGCCGTGGTCGGTGACAACGGGGCCGGCTTTGCGAACCGCCTCCCGAAGCGCTGCCTGTGCGCCGAGCTTTTCCAGTGCAAGCGCCGCCGTGACCCTTGCTTCGGGGATAACTTCCACCGGTACCGGAAACCGTACCCCCAAATTTTCAACGAGTTTGGATTCGTCCACCACGATGGCATACGATGCCGAGGCGTAGGCGGCGATTTTTTCGATCAGCAGCGCCCCGCCGCCGCCCTTGATCAGCCGGCTGCGCGGGTCAACCTCGTCCGCGCCGTCGATGGTCAGGTCAAGCCCGCCGGACAGTTCCCGTGAGTTCAGGGGGAACACGGGGATTCCCAGCTTTTCACATTCGATCTCGGACTGAAAACTGGTGGCAAAGGCGCGGATGTCCTTCAGTTTCCCCCGCGCCAAAAGCTCCCCGACCCGGCGGATCACATGGACGGCGGTAGAACCGGTTCCCAGCCCCAGCTTCATTCCACTGCAGACCAGCGAGTCGACAGCCGCCCTCGCAGCAGCCTCTTTCATTTCTTGGGTGATGTGTTGTTCTTCCATTAATTAATCCTCTGTGCCTCCGTGCCTCTGTGAGATTAAACCGGAATAGTATCAGGCACCCATCTGAACCCTTGCCAGAAGGTGCTCGGGGAAATCTTTTCCTGTAAAGCGGGAGTACTGGTACCGCGCCTCGCGGATAAGTATGTCGAAGCCGTTTTGGCAGCGGCAGCCAGCGTCGGCGGCTCTTTTAAGGAAGGGCGTCATTTCCGGCCTGTACACCAAATCGATCACTTCTTCCTGTCCGCAGAAATTGTACATCTCCACCGGATCCTTTGAATGCGGCGGATTGCCCGGATCGTTTCCTTCCATGCCGGATGATGTGGCCTGGATGATAATGTCGCGGTAGCTGCTCATCATCGCAATGCTCTGGCTGTCCAGGCCGCCCCATGCGAACCTGTAGGGGGCGGCGAGGTCGCGGGCTTTGCGGGCGGCCCGGTTCAGGATAAGTACCTTTGCTCCCAGCCGGTGCAGCTCAAACACCACCGCCCTGGCGAAGCCGCCCGCTCCGATAACGGTAACGCGCCGCCGCTTGAGGTGGTTCCTGCCCGTAAAGGCCAAGAGCGAGTCGGAAAAACTCATGGCGTCGGTATTGCTTCCCAGCCAGCCTTGCGGGCCCATGGTCAGGGTGCTGCACGCGCCGATGCGCCGCACTTCGGGCGCCTGGCTGTCCAGGAAGGGGATTATCGCCTCTTTGAACGGAACCGTTACCGAAAGCCCCTTAACGTTTAGCTCCCCCACCAGTTCCATGCAGGCCCTGATCGAATCCGTGGGGAAAGGCACGAAAACCGCGTCTGCGTCCTCAAGCCCAAAAATCGTATTGATGAGGAAGGGGCTGCTGGTAGCCTTCAGCGGATAGCCTGTGACGCCGTAGACGCCGGTGGCGCTTGTTATGCTGCGGAAACGGTAGAGGTTCGCCAAATCCAGAACGTCGACCTGGTCAGGCTCCCCTGGCGGCGAGTCCGGATCGGAAAGGGCGCTGGTATAGCTCAAAAAAGAGCCGAATTGCTCGGCGAGGATCCTGCTGCACAGGCCGTAATGCCCCATGGCGAGGAGGATTTTATCTCTGCCCGCAGATTCCCTTCCGGCGCGCAATATTTTGAGCACGTCCAGGACGGAATTGGCTTTAACTGCCACTTTCACAATCTCGTCTTCGGACTGGCGTATCGAGCGGATCTTTTCCGCCAGGTCCGTTTCCGGCCCCTTAAAATTGTGGTACGAGCGGATTATCCTCGTTCCAAAAGTGCGGGCCGCCTCTTCCAGGCTGGGGACATTCAGGTCTTTTTCAATTTCGAGGTAGGCAAAATTGCGCCGCCTGTCGGCATCGGCGAATGCCAGCCCCCGGGCCATCAGGTTGACCCTTGCCCCTTCGCCGCTCGCAAAATGCCCGCCGTCAATATCCCTGCGGATCGTCAAAATAACCGGCACATCCGCCTGTTCGGGGAAGCGCCGGATCAGCAGGCGCTCATCCCGTTCCAGGCAGTCGACCCGCAATTCGGCAATATCCGCGTATTTACGGTACTTTTCGAGAATTTCAAGGTTCTGCTTCAGTGTTTTCGCCGCCAGGCACAGGCAGATCTTCGCCACAGGCTCCTCTTTTTAAAGATAACAGATTAAAAGTGAATTGTGAATAGCGGCCTGTTGCCACTTGAATAACCTTTCTTTTTTATGCTAGGCTGGGGCACATCACAATTAACGCTAAATTAAGGAAGTATCTATGAATTCATTCGTTCTTTCACTGTTCATGAACGCGCCCCTTCTGCAGACCGAGGGTACGCCTAACAACCCCCTGGGTTCTCTGGGGACGTTTCTCCCCGTCATCGCAATCGTCGCGATCTTCTACTTTCTGATCATCCGGCCCCAGAACAAGCGGCAGAAGGAAACCCAGAAAATGCTCGCCGCCCTTAAAAAAGGCGACAAGGTTGTTACTGCCGGGGGCATTCACGGGACAATTCAAAATGTGCGCGAGCAAACCATCGTTGTAAAGGTTGATGAAAATACCAAAATCGAATTCAACCGCTCCTCCATCACCAACGTTACCGTCGTGAAGGAAGAAAAAAGCGACAGCGAGGAAAAAGAGGCTGAGTCTGAAGCCGAGGACGAGAAGAAGTAAATTAATCCCACTGTTGGAGCAGCGTTATGAGTAAACGGTACCGGCTTGGCATAGTCCTGGTAATAATGGCGATATGTTTTGTGTTCCTCTGGCCCAGCCTCCGCTGGTATTTTCTGGTTCCCCGGGATCAAAAGGCCCAGGCGCTGGAATCCCGCGAGCAGATAAAGATCTATGCCTCCGCAACGGCGGTGGAAGACTTTCAACGGCTCCTGGATCAGGCGCGGGAAGACGGCGAAGTTCCCGATGATCTGTCCTTCCTGGTAAAGCAGGCGAAAAAGATCTACAGGGACAACAAGCGAAATGCGCCGGAAAGGTGGGATGCAAGAACCACGCTTTCTGCTTTTTCAAGCAGGGAGGAAGCCCTGGACGCGATTGAGACGAAACACCGGGAAGAGGTCTTCGCCCTCAAGGATCTGCAGAAAAACGCCGTGCAGCTTGGGCTCGATCTTTCCGGCGGCCTGAGCATTGTTTTACAGGTGGACATGGACGCGCTGCAGGAAAAGCTGGGGCGGCCCCTCACCGAAGAGGACAAAAACGACGCGGTGAATCGCACGCTGGAAGTGCTTAACAGCCGCATCGACCGTTTCGGACTGACAGAGCCGGTTATCCGGCGGCAGGGAGCGGATCAGATATACGTTGAAATTCCCGGCAGCGCCGACCCCGAACGGATCAACGACATCATCATGGGAAAGGGCAGCCTTGCCTTCCACATGGTTGATCCCGAAGCGACTGAAGCATTTAACAGCTACTACCGTTCCAACCGCAGGGCAACCTTTGATGCCGAGGGGAATCTCCTGGATCAGACAGTCGTCCCGCCTGATGTGATGATCCGGGGCGTGTATATTAAGGACCGCTACGGCCTGGACGAGCATGACCGCAATGCCGACGGCAGCTACAAATATGCGGCGCTGAAAAGGGAAGTGGGCCTGGATGGCAACCACATACGCAGCGCCGAAGTTTCCCGGAACAACCTGGACGGCAAGCCGGAAGTTACCTTTTTGCTGGACAGCGAGGGCGGCGAGATTTTCTACCGGCTTACCTCGGCAAACATCGGCAAACCGCTGGCAATTGTGCTTGACGACAAGGTAAAATCCCAGGCGACGATCCAGTCGGCAATACGCGACGCAGTGCGGCTCACCGGATTTGGGGCGGACGAGGCGAACAACATCGCCCTGACCCTCAGAACTGCGGCGCTGCCCGTCGAACTGGAAGTGGCCAACCAGCAGAGCATCGGCGCTTCGATGGGCGAAGACACCATACGCCAGGGCATGTTCGCCCTGCTCGGCGGCATTATCATGGTCTTCATCTTCATGCTGGTGTGGTACAGGACGGCGGGGCTCAATGCCATCGTCGCCCAGCTGTTAAATTTCTACCTCATGTTCAGCATACTCTCCGCATTCAACTTTACCCTAACCCTGCCGAGCATCGCAGGTTTTATCCTTACCATCGGCATGGCGGTAGACGCCAGTGTGATCATCTTTGAACGCATGAAGGAGGAGATGCGACTCGGCAAGGGAAGGAAGGCCGTTGTTGAATCGGGCTTTAACAAGGCGTTCTGGGCGATTATGGACTCTAACATCACCACCTTTATCGCCGCCCTGTTCCTGTCGCAGCTTGGCTCCGGCCCCATTCAGGGATTCGCCGTGACGCTTGCCGTCGGGGTATTTTCCTCGGTGTTTACCGCCCTGTTTGTTTCCCGGCTGATATTTGACTTCAGCACGGATGTGATGCGAAGCAAGAAAGTTACGATAAGCTGGTCCCGGCTGCACGTTGAAGGCGAAGCTGCTGCAGGGGGGATAAAATAATGAAAAAAATTATCCCATTTTCCAAACTGTTTCTTGCTGCGGCTATTTTTTCCGTAACCCTTACCACCGCCGGCGTAGTCAGCTATTTTGTCATGGGCGGCTTTAACCTTGGCGTGGACTTTCAGGCGGGCGTAATACAGGAAGTGCAATTCGCCCCCACCGCGTTCAGCCTTACCTGGGCGGGCAGGGGCAACGCAACCGTCGCCTTTGACCGCAGCGGCATGCACATCGTCAACTCCGGCCTGGGCGCCGAATCGCGGACCGTTAGCTTTCTGTTCAGCGAATACGGGACTGTCGGCTCGCTTGCCGATGCGCTGCGATCCGGTGCGGAGGGTCTGGAAGTAAAACTGAATGTGTCCGGGGACACCAATACGCAGTGGCTGGTGCGCAGCGCCCAGGGGAATCCCCAATTGGGCAGCGTACCCTATGCGGTACATTACCTTGATCCCCAAAGCGAAGAAATTTCCATCGCTGCGGTGCGCGATGCGATGGGCAGCCTGGGACAAAGCGTTTCGGTTCAGAGTCTCGGCCAACCGGGCGATCGCCATTTTATGATCCGCGCCGAAGACAAGCAGAAGGGTGAAGAAGACGAATCTGCCGCCGGCGCTCCCACCGAACGGGTTACCAATGCGCTGGAATCGTATTTTGGATCCGGCGAAGTGGTGGTTCTCCGTTCTGACTATGTCGGTTCCCGTTTTTCAAAAAACCTTACCGACCAGGTGGGGCTTTTGGTCGGTCTTACCCTGCTGATAATATTGGTATACGTTACTGTCCGGTTTAAGCCCCAGTATGCGGTGGCTGCGGTAATCGCCATTCTGCATGATGCCCTTATCATCGTTGCCTTTGTTGTCTGGACCGGGATGGAATTCAACACCACCACGATTGCGGCGATTCTCACAATTATCGGTTATTCGATCAACAACACCATCGTTGTCTTTGACCGGGTAAGGGAAAACCGCCGAATCTACCCCGACGAGGTTTTTGTCAACGTACTGAACCGGTCCCTGACCGAGACGCTGAGCAGGACGATCATTACAACGGCTACAACCATGCTGGCAGTCCTTTCGCTGATCATCTTTACCACCGGTTCCATGAGGGACTTTGCCCTTGCCCTGCAGGTAGGCATGATCTCCGGCGTGTACACGACGACCTTTATTTCTTCCGGCGTGGTTAATTTCTGGGAAAACCAGAAAACCAAAAAGGAAAAGCAAAAACTCGCCCCGGCAAAAGTGTGAGAATTTATTCCCATTTTTCTCTCACAGAGGCACAGAGGCACAAATTTACTGGCGTATTTTGCGAACTTCGCACATTTCTCTGTGCCTTGGTGCCTCCGTGTGAGATTATTTAAGTTTCAGCTTTTATAATGAATAGCTTGATTCCTTCCTTGGGGAAGCGGAGCTTTACTTCACGAATTGCCGCTTCCGCTTTGGCGGCGGCTGCGTCATCCAGGTAGCTGATAAGCATAAAATTCATTTCCGGCCAGGTGGTGGTTCCCAGACGGTATTTGGTTTTTCCCCTGCCGTGGATTTGCGGCAGCAGGGTGTAGTAAAAGTCCGGAATGGTATCTTCCAGTGCGCCGATAATTTCGCGTTCTACCGAAAGATTGGCAATAAGTTCTATGCGTTTCATGACAACTCCTTTTTTTGCTTACCCAGGCGTTCGTTGAACAGCGAGTACAGCGCCGGGATAAAGAACAGGGTGATAAAGGTCGAAGATATAAGGCCGCCGATGACGGTTAACCCTATGGGCTGGATAAAGGCGGCGGACTTGCCGGGGAAGAATGCAAGGGGAACAAGGCCGAGGATCGTGGTGAGGGTGGTCATAAGGACCGGCCGCAGCCGCGATTCACCGGCTTCGATACAGGCCTGTCCGACGGGGACGCCGCGTCCTACCAGCAGATTCGTATAATCAACCAGAATGATGCCGTTATTAACAACAATCCCGATTAGCATTACCAGCCCTATCATCGTGAACATGCTCATTGTCTGGCCGGTGATGAAGTAAATCGCTACAACGCCGATGAGCATAAGGGGAATGGTAAACAGGTTGATAAAGGGATCCTTGAACGATTCGTAAATACCGGCCATTACGCCGAATACCAGCAGCACCGCAAGAATGATAACGACGATGAATGTATTAATCGCTTCGCCGAGCTTTTTCGACTGGCCCTCGTAACCAAGGAAGAGGCCTTCGGGAAGGATGTATTCGGTATCCATAATCTCCTTAATCTTGTTCTCAACTTCCGTGGCGGTGCCAGGGGCTGCAAGGGTGCCTGTTATGTGAATGATCCTTGACTGGTTCTGCCTTTTTACATTCACCGGCCCCAGGCCCTTTTCCAGCGTTGCAAAGTTGGAAAGGGGGACAAGGTTCCCCGTGTTGGACGCAATGAATATCCGCCCAAGGTCGGGCAGTTTTTCCCGGTCTTCTTCCCGCAGTTCCAGAACGACGGAGTATTCATTGCCTTCGTGCCGGAAAGTCGTCGCGGTTACGCCGTTCATGGCGGCGGCGATTTCACGGGCGACTGCGCCGACCGAAAGCCCCATGTTGTAGGCGCGGTTGCGGTCGATGATCACTTCCACCTGGGGGAGTCCCTCGGTCATGTCGATGCTCACTTCAATCAGCTCCGGCACTTTTTCTTCCAGCAGTTCTTTTATTTCTTTGGCGGTTTGCAGCCCCGGTTCGATGTCGTGAATCCGAAGCGCCAGATCGATGTCCGCGCCTCCGGCAAATCCCGCCCCTCTGCCCTGGGCAAAACTTAGTTCCGCGTTGGGAAAATCGCCAAACCGCGCGCGCAGGCGGTTTTTCGCCTGTTCAGATGTATCCGCATTTGGCAAACTCATGTCGAGGGTTATGCTCATCGAACCCTTGGATTGTTCCACCTCGGTAACAATGCTCTTGATTCCGCTGATCTCATTTATTGCGATTTCCTGTACCTGCAGCATCATCGCCTTGGAGTCCTCATAAATCGTTCCCAGGGGAAGTTCGACATTAAGTGTGAACGAATCTTCGTTCATCGGCGGCATCATAACCAGCTTTAATCCCGACATGGTGAGGATTGAACCGATAAAAACGATGATTACGATTATCACCGTGGAAAGGCGTTTGCGTACTGCCAGTTTAAGGAGGCGGCTATAGCCCCGCGTAACCGCCTGAATTCCGCTTTCAATGGCAGCGTCAATTTTAATGAGCGCCTTGTTCCGCAGGGGCTTTTCCGCCCTTGTTTTCGGGGCCAGGTACTTGCTCGCCAGAATCGGCACGAGGAAGATGGCGACAAGAAGGCTTGAGGTAAGGGAAATCGCCACGGTAATGATAAGGCTCTCTACCATCATCCCGATAAAGCCCAGTTCGTTTTTGAAAAGGAGGATCGGAATAAAAATACAGAGCGTGGTGAGGGTGGAAGAAATAAGCGAAGTCATAACTTCCTGGCTTCCCAAAATGGCGGAAATGTCGGGCTTTGCGCCCCGTTCGCGGTATTTGAAAATGTTCTCCAGAATGACGATGGAACAGTCAACGATCATACCGATACCCAGAATGAGTCCCGCCATTGTAAGCATGTTCAGGGTAAGGCCGGTGAGCTTCATTATTAAAAGCGTCGCCAGTATTGAAAAGGGAATCGATATGCCGATGATGATCGTGCTTTTAATGCTCCGCAAAAACAGGAACAATATTCCCATAGCCAGCACGGCGCCTATGAGCGCGGAGCTGATAAGTTCGTTTATCATGTCCCGAATCTGGGTGGTGTTGTCCTGTATTATTTCAAGGCTTATATCGCGGGGGAGCAGAGCGCTGATCTCGTCGAGTTTCGCATAGACGCTGTCCGCAACGGCTACGGAATTGCTTCCGCTTTGTTTGGTTATGGCAATAAATATGCCGTTTTCCCCGTTGATAAACGCCGAAGATGTTTCTTTGGGGTAGCCCATGCTCACATCCCCGATGTCCATAAGGCGGATGTCTGCGCCGCCTCGGCGGGCAATGACGGTTTCGGCGATGTCCTGGACCGAGTTGAATTCTCCGGTGGTCCTGATGCTGTAATTCCGCGAGCCGTCTACGATAGACCCTGCGCCGAGTTCAAAATTCTGGTTTGCCAAAAGCCCCGCAATGCCGGTAATCGAAAGGCCGTAAGCCTCAAGGCGGTTCTGGGAAATTTCCACCCGCACTTGTTCTTCCACGCCGCCGATGACGTTGGTGCTTCCCACGCCGTCTACCTGCTCAAGCCGGTCGATGATTACGTTAGTCGCAATGTCCTGCAGTTCGTTGACCGACCGGTTCCCCTGAACGGCGATACGGAGCATGGGCATCATGTCGGGGTCTATCTGTATGATAATCGGCGTGTCCGCGCCGTCAGGCAGACGGGATTTTATCCGGTCAATCCGATCCCGTGCGTCGCTGGTTTTGGCTTCTATGTTTGTGCCGAACTTGAATTCCATGATGATCATCGATCTGCTTTCGCCTGACGTGGAAGTAATTTCCTTAAGGCCGCTGATGTTCACCAGTTGGGATTCCAGCATTCGCGTTACCGATTTTTCTACGGTCTCAGGTCCCGCTCCCCGGTAAGTGGTAACCACGATGAGGTAGGGGGGATTGATCTCGGGAAACATATCGATCGGTATGCCCGCGACAAGGAACATGGCGACAATGGCGATAAGGCCGAAAACCACCAGCCCAAGGACAGGCCGTTTTACAATGTTGGATGCCAGACTCATGTTACCCCCTTCTCCCTATTATCCGCACCGGGGCATTGTCGGTAAGGAATTGCTGTCCCTGCACTACCACTTCTTCGTCCGGTTCAAGGCCGGTTTTTATTTCAACTTCCCTGTCCACATTCACCCCGGCGCTTACTTCCCTTATATGAACGCGGGGCGTTCCGGCGGGTACGCCTCGATCTTCCGGTTCGTTTGCGTCTTCGGGATCGGAGTTGACATTCAGAACATAGACAATCGTCCTTCCCCGGTGTTCGACAAGGGCTTCCTGGGGAATCGAAATGACATTTTCATACGTGCGGGTGTTGAGTTTTACCCTCGCGAACATTCCCGGACTGATTCTTGGATCGTTGGTATCAAAGCGCATGGTAATTTTCTTGGTTCGTGAAACCGGATCGACAACCGGCGAAACCTGCGTCAGCGCTGCGGCGAATGTCTCGCCGGGAAAAGCCTCAAGGCGTATCTCGGCTATCAGGCCGGTACTCAACTGGCCGACTTCGCGCTCGGGGATAAGGGCTTCTATTTCGATAGTGTCGGCGACGGCAATGGTCATTAAAACGGTTGCGGTGCTGACCGTAGAACCCACCGACACCGGGCTTGATACCACCATGCCGGACACCGGGGCGTACACGTCGCTGAGGGAAAAAACCGTTCCCGGGCGGGACGGGTCAACCTGGGCAATGAGCGCCCCTCTCTGCACCACGGAGCCAAGTTCCACCCGCATGGAGACCAGCCTTCCGTTCGCGTCCGGCAGTACCGCCACCTGGTGCCCGCTGACTATGTTGGCGTTTACCTCAAGGTACGCCTGCAAGGTGCGGACCTCCGCTTTTTCTGTGCGGACGGTAAATATTGATGAGGACATTACCGGCATTTCTTTTGCCGCCCCTCGCTTATCCATCACCATGTGGAAGACAACATTCAGGGCTGTT
>Ga0082212_10009319_pt1 | contig 12669 bp, 10 predicted proteins | sample TergutNt197P3_FD_71548 | JGI IMG/M metagenome (GOLD analysis project Ga0082212, IMG submission 71548) | Neocapritermes taracua P3 segment gut microbial communities from Petit-Saut dam, French Guiana - Nt197 P3 | ecosystem: Host-associated > Arthropoda: Insects > Digestive system > Gut ... | reverse complement strand
ATGAAGATTGCTTTTGTCTCTAATTATATCAATCATCACCAGCTTCCATTTTGCGATGCAATGCATCAATTGCTTGGAAATGATTTTATTTTCCTCCAGACCGAAGAGATGGAAGAAGAGCGGCTAAGAATGGGCTGGGATATAGATGGTGAAAAAAGATCATATGTCCGAATGCTTTGGAAAGAAGAAAGTGTGCTTCGTCTGATTAAGGAATGCGATATTCTTTTGACCGGTTGGTATGATAATGAAAAGGTAAGTGAAATGGTTTTGAGGCGGGTCAAGCAAAACAAGCCGACTTTCCGTATCAGTGAGCGGATATACCGCTCCGGACGATGGAAAGCCATTTCACCACGCGGGCTCGTGCACAAATACAAAGAGCATACACGTTTTCATCAAAATAAATATTATTTGCTTTGTGCCGGAGCCTATGTAGCAGGGGATTTTAATCTTATTCATGCCTATCCGGATAAAAAATTTAAATGGGGTTATTTTCCAAGTTTTATCGAGTATGGAGAAGAACTATGGCAGAAGAAGCGTGAAAAGGCAGTGATTCATATTTGCTGGGCAGGCCGCTTTATGCCTTTAAAACATCCGGACTACATGATACGCCTGGCAAAAGATTTGCGTGATGCGGGTTATCATTTCCATCTTGATATGATCGGTTCTGGCAATCAAATGGACGCTCTTAAGAAGATGACAGCAGATTTATGTATTGAGGAATGGATAACCTTTCATGGTTTCAAAGCACATAAAGAGGTGCGTAAAATGATGGAAGAAAGCCACATCTTTGTCTTTACCAGTGATTACCGGGAGGGGTGGGGAGCGGTGATGAATGAAGCGATGAATAGCGGTTGTGCGTTGGTTGCCAGTGCGGAGGCTGGGGGAAGCGGCTATCTGATCGAAGATGGTAAAAACGGTTTTGTCTATCACCGGAATCAATATAAAAAGATGCGTAAGCTGGTTATCAATTTAATGGAGAATCCGGGTTTGCGCGATCAGGTAGGCCGAAATGCCTATCAAACGATTTTTAAGCTATGGAATGCAAAGCGAGCGGCAAATGAGCTGATCCGTGTATGCCGCGATGTTTTGCAAGGCAAGGATATCGTTCCGGCAGCGAAAGGGCCGCTTAGTGCCACAAAATAGATTAGGATATCATTATGAAAACAATCAGCGTCATTGTTCCGGTATATAATGGCATTCAATTTTTAGAAAAGTGCATCGATTCTATTTGCAAGCAAACCTATCAAAAGCTTGAAATCATTGCGGTGGATGATGGTTCGACAGACGGAAGTGGTGAGCTATTAGATCGTCTTGCCTTGAAGGAGCCTCGCATCCATGTGATCCACCAAGAAAATGGCGGCTTATCAGCGGCAAGGAACAGTGGAATAAAGGCGGCGGCCGGTGAGTACTTTGGTTTTGTTGACTGCGATGATTATCTTGAACCGGAAATGTATGCGGATTTGATGCGCTTTGCGGATGAAAAAAAGATATCAATTGTCCAGGCATCCCGGATTGAGGAAAGCATCTCCGGCGAAATCTTACCTAATGTATGCATCCCGCCGGCAGCAGATTTGCTTATTTCGAGCATCGATTTTTTTCGTGAGCTTTTGCTTCATCGCGGTGATGCTTCTTTTTGTACGAAGCTAGTCAAGGCCTCACTTTTTGAAAACGAGTGTTTTCCAAATGGAATTCTAAATGAAGACTTCCATTTGCTGGTTCGGATTTTGCCGAAAGCAAAAACGGTGGGGATCCTGAGTAATCAATATTATCATGTCGTATATTTTGAACAGTCCCTTACCCGTAAAAAAAGTGAAAATACATTTTCAAAAACATTCCTTGATATGATTGATAATGCGGATATGATAGAAAAACTGGTTTCTGCTGAGTATCCTTCCTTAATGATCGAAGCAAAACGCTTTGCTCTTTTCCAGCGACTTGATTATCTACTTCATGTTCCGTTAAGCCAAATGCATCAGCGCAATGCTTTTTACCGGAGCGTTGTCGGTTATTTGCGTGATAATATCTTCAATGTATTTCATAATTCTTATCTTACGAAAAAGAATAAACTGTATCTTTTTCTTTTGTCAGTTGCACCCAAATTGACCCGGCAGATCCATGCCGCAATAAGTAGACAAAGATAGGATAAAGTGATATAATGTCTGTTAGCAACCCCAAATTCGCTAAATCATGGAGATAAAATGCTAGATAATAAGACCATTCTCATCACCGGTGGCACCGGATCTTTTGGTAAAAGCTTTACTAAATATGTCCTCGAAAATTATAAGCCGCGAAAAGTTATTATCTATTCGCGCGATGAATATAAACATTTCGTTATGGCGAATGAGTTTGCCGGCTGCGCAGATCGATTGCGTTTTTTTATCGGTGATGTCCGGGATAAGGAAAGACTCAAACGTGCCTTTGAAGGAGTTGATTATGTTATTCATGCCGCAGCATTAAAACAAGTACCGGCATGTGAATATAATCCCAATGAAGCAATCAAAACCAATATTCATGGTGCAGAGAACGTGATTGATGCTGCCCTTGATACCGGTGTGAATAAAGTGGTTGCCCTATCGACGGACAAATCAGTGAATCCGGTAAACCTATACGGTGGGACCAAACTAGTCTCCGATAAACTTTTTGTCGCTGCCAATGCCTATGCCGGTAATAAAGAAATCAGCTTTTCCATCGTTCGTTATGGCAATGTTGCCGGTAGCCGCGGATCAGTGATTCCGTATTTTGATGGATTGATTAAAGATGGCAAAAAAGAGCTTCCCATTACCGATAACCGTATGACTCGTTTTTGGATCAGTCTTACGGAGGGTGTTGAGTTAGTGGTTAAGGCCTTGGAGGAAGCGACTGGCGGCGAAACATTTATTAGTAAAATTCCCTCCTTCAAGGTTACTGATTTGGCGGAAGCAATGCTGCCTGGCTGCAGGATGCCGGAGATTGGCATTCGTCCCGGTGAAAAATTGCACGAAATTATGGTGACAGTAGAAGATTCAATGACGACATATGAATTTGACAAGCATTATGTCGTATACCCTCAAGTTATTTGGAATCATAAACAAAAAATCAATCCCGCCGGGAAAAAAGTTCCGGAAGGATTCGCATATAGCTCAGATAATAACACCGAGTGGCTAAGCATCGAAAAGCTACGTGAAATGGTAAAATCAGTAGATTTTGAAAAATAACCGCAGGAGAGCGGTTATTTTTTATTGACAGACTGTCAGGATAATGAAAGGACGGACAGTCTATACTCAAAGTACACCCATAAGTAGTTTGACGTAAGAGGGGGAATGAGGGGATGTTAAGGATTGCAATCTGTGATGATAATAAGCTATTTTTGGGCTTGCTATATCGCAGTTTATCAAAATGGACAAAATATCAGTACATTGAAATTGAAATTCTGGGGTTTGAAAATGGTGAAGATTTATTATGTAATATCGAAGCAAATGGTCATTTTCAAATTGTGATTTTAGAAATTGAGTTAAAGAGGTCTGATGGTTTGGCCATTGCAACGCAGATATTAAACCAATCCTCTTCGACAATGATTATGTTTATATCTTCATATGACCATTACTCAAAACGGGTCTACAAAGTTCATCCATTTTATTTTTTTACAAAACCAATCCGATATCCTGAACTTTCTTCGGTTATGAAAAGTGCACTCTCAAGATTAGATGTTGAGTATCAAGCATTTTGCTTTTCCCATCGAATGGTCTATTATTCGATTCCAATAAAGGAAATCATTTATTTTTTTAGTGAAAAACGCAGAATTGGTGTCGTGAGCTTACATCAAACCTATTATTTCTATGGTAAACTGGAGCAAATCGAGGAACAACTGAACAAATTCAATACCTTTTTACGAATCCACAAATCATTCATTGTAAATAAACGCTATATTTCAATTTATCAAAATGACTATATTCAAGTGAAGGGGAATGAGAAATTGCCCATTAGCCGCTCAAAAAGAAAATCGACCAAGGAGGCTTTGATTAAATTTTGGAAATATAATGAAAATGGAGATGATATATTTGATAAGCTTACCGGGTGACTCCAATTATTTGACAATAATCGGCTAAAGATTCATAATGGTCTTAGGAGGCACATCCATGGGTTTACTAAAAAGATATCTTGCTCCTTTCTTGGCCGGAATGGTACTTTCAATCACAATAATAACGGGAAGATACACCGCCAATCAGCGTCCTTTATTATTCGATGTGAAAGATTGGTGCTATTTTTTGATTTTGGGCCTGATGATTGCGGTACTGATTATCGTTTTATTCAAAGTCCTGCGGATTATGATTCCCAAGTTGAAAGCGGTTATTTTTTTTAGGAGCCAACCAAAATTCTTTTTCCCGATCGTTTGGTTCCTTATTTTTATTGCTTGGATTCCCTGCTTTTTGGCGGAGTATCCGGGTATTTTGGCATATGATGCTACGCAGCAATTTATCGAGGGAGTTGTTTTAAATCTATATAGCAATCATCAACCAGTTTTTCATACAATGGTCTTTTCATTTTTCTGTAATCTCTCATATCATTTATTCGGAAATTTTACGACCGGCATAGCGATGTATACGATTGCTCAAATGCTTTTATTGAGCTATGCTTTTGCGAAGCTTTGTGATTTTTTGCGCCAAAGAAATGTTCCGGTTATGATTGCCTGCGCAGTCGCCTTAGGTTTCGCGGTGATACCGGCTAATGCCGTCATGGCTGTCAATATGACAAAAGATGTACCTTTTACAGCATTGTTTATTCTGTTTATGCTCAGTATTTATCGGATGATTTTTGCGACAGAACAGTTTTTTGGACGAAAGAGCAATTTAGTGCAATTTGTCTTGATAGGATTTTTAATGAGTGCAGTACGCAATCAAGGAATTTATATCATATTTGCCGCCGCTCCTTTTCTGATTATTGCGCTAAGGGAATTTCGTACGAAATGTATATTGATGATGGTAACATTATTTTTTATTTGGGTAGCATATGCCGGATTGTTCTATCATGCGCTGGGGGTCGTGCCAAGTATGGTACAGGAGAAGCTGTCCGTGCCATTACAGGGGATTAGCCGGGTGATGACTTATCATGAAGATGATTTAAATGAGACGGAAAAGGCGTTTATCAGGGAGTATTTGCCGGATTGGCATCGATATACAGCAAAACTTTCCGATCCGGTCAAGCTTACCTTTAATCAAGAGTTATTTTATGAATCGCCGACAGATTTTTGGAATCTTTGGCTTCAGCTTGGATGGAAATATCCAAAGGAATATCGGGATGCTTTTTTGCTTAACACAGATGGGTACTGGTATATCTTCTATGACTATTCCATTGAAGCAAGGAATGAGCCATACATTGCATTTAGTAGTTCTTCCACAGATATCGAGGCTCTTAGCAGATATATTCAGCTTTTATGGCGTGATCAGGAGATTGATATTCCGAAAATGTTAGCAGAAGCTAAAAAGGAAAAGCGCATGTCGCTGCTAAGCGATACGTTTGAGCGAAAGACACGGTTTCCCCAAATCCATACCCTGTATAAACGGTTTTCGGAGTCCGCCTTATATTCAAGAGTTCCTTTTGCGGGTTTGTTCATGAATCCCGGGTATTGCTTTACGTATCTGGTGATTGTCTTTACATATGCTGTTTACACAAAGAAATACCGGTTTCTATATGTATGGATACCACCGGTTCTTTTGTTTGGCACCTTGTTGCTCGGACCGGTATCGTTAATGCGATATGCATATCCGATTATGTGCATACTCCCGTTGTCCATATTGATATTATTTGATGAATGAGATATGATATAAATGACAGAAAGGAAGATCTAATGGACAAGCCAGCCATTTGCGGAGGAAGACCAGTCCGCAAGGAAAGAATAAATTATGGCCGCCAATATATCGATAAAGCGGATATTGAAGCGGTAGTTTCAGTTCTAAAGAGTGACTATCTAACTTGTGGTCCGCAGATTGCGGTATTAGAAGAAAAACTCTGCCGGATGACTAGTGCAAAATATGCGGTGGTATGTGCCAATGGTACAGCCGCTTTGCATATTGCCTGTCTGGCAGCAGGTGTCTCAAAAGGGGATGAGGTCATCACTACCCCGCTGACGTTTGCGGCTTCTGCGAACTGCGTCCTTTATTGCGGAGCAAAACCGATATTCGCCGATGTCCGGCCAGATACCTATAATATTGATCCGGCGGCGGTTCGGAATGCTGTTACAGAGCGGACGAAGGCATTAATAGCAGTTGACTACACGGGTCAATCGGTGGAATTGGATGAGCTGAAAGATATCTGCCAAAAGAATAAGCTGGTCTTGATTGAGGATGGAGCCCATGTAATTGGCACGAAATATAAAGGCAAATCCAATGGTTCGATCGCCGACATGACAACATTTAGCTTTCATCCGGTTAAAACCGTTACCTGTGGGGAAGGGGGCGCGGTTTTGACAAATAATGAAGAGTATTATCGCCGGCTCATTCTTCTTAGGGGACATGGCATAACCAGGCAAATAGAGCAACAAGAAAGACCATCTTGCGGGGATTGGTATTATGAGCAAATCGACCTTGGTTATAATTATCGTTTAACGGATATGCAGGCAGCTTTGCTTAGCAGCCAACTGGATAAATTATCGCTTTTTAGTGAACGCCGCAAAGAAATTGTTGCCCGATATGAAGCGGCTTTTGTCGATATAAAAGGATTGGGATTACAAAAAGAAATAGCGGAGTCAGATACAACAAGGCATCTTTATGTCATTCGTATAAAGGCTTCGGCGTTTTCGATTGGCCGCCGCGAGTTTTTTGACGCCTTGGCAGCAGAAAATATTTTTTGCAATGTTCATTATATTCCGGTTTATTATCATCCCTATTATGAAAATCTTGGATACAAAAAAGGGCTGTGTCCGCAGGCAGAGCGAATTTATGAAGAACTGATCTCGTTGCCGCTTTATTATGGAATGACTGACCAAGATGTCGAGGATGTTATTTTGGCAGTGAAAAAGCTTGCCGCGTATTTTGTGAAGCCATAAGGAGTATATTCACAGTTACGCTGCTATAGTTTGTATTTTTATGAAACGTGAAATGAGCGATAAATGAAACTTAGCATTATTGTGCCGGTATATAATATGGCGGCGGATGGAAAGCTTGAATATTGCCTAGATTCTTTAGTCAATCAAACGATTGATGATTATGAAATCATTGCTGTTGATGACTGTTCGACGGATTCATCATGTGAAGTCATAAAGGATTATGAAGCACGTTATCCGCAAAAAATCAAGGCAATTTATTCATCCGTTAATAAACGGCAAGGGGGAGCCAAGAATCTTGGATTGGTTGAGGCGCAGGGTGAATGGATTGGCTTCATCGATTCAGATGATTGGGTTACTGTCGATTTTTATGAACGATTACTTACCATTGCGGCGGAAACGGGTGCAGATATTGTCGGCTGTGATTATCACTTGACAGCTAGGCATAGCATGGAAATCGGGCAAGTGGTAGCGGCGAATAAGCCCGCGCAGACAGGAGAACTGACGAAAGAAAAATATCGCTCTTTGATACTTGACGGCGGAAGTTTGGTGGTGAAAATTTATCGTCGTGGTATCATCCTTGATTATCCCAATCGTTTTCCGGAAAACATTTTTTATGAAGATAATGCAATTGGTAACTCATGGTGGTTACGGGCAAAACGATTTGAATATCTTCCTGAGCCATTATACTATTATTATCAGCATCCGGCATCAACCGTGCATACTATCACCGAAAAACGATGCCTTGACCGGATGGCGGCTGCTCGAATAATGTTAGCGGAAGCGAAACAGTTTGGTTTTTATAATGATTATTTGCCGGAAATAGAGTATAAATTTACCCTATTATTTTATATCAATACGCTTTTTTCTTATTTACGCGGAGTAAAGCAGAGAAAGTACCGGTTTGTAAAAGAAATTGGCCGGGAAATGAAAGAACAATTTCCTGATTTTATGGAAAATCAATATTTTAAGGAACGCCATGATGCCGAAGTAAAAAAATTGCTTACGATGCATATGCGTTCGAACTTTATTTTTATCTGCTACTTTAAGCTATTATGGTTCTACCGTGATTTGCGCAAGAAGGAAAAAGTGAAATGAAAACAATCGCCATTATCACTGCCCGTGGCGGCAGTAAACGGATACCGCGAAAGAATATTAAGGATTTTTGTGGCAAACCAATGATTTGCTATTCGCTTGAAGCGGCAAAAGAGTCCGGTGTTTTTAGTAAAATTATGGTATCCACTGATGATGAAGAAATCGCCGAAATTGCCAGAGAAAGCGGTGCTGAGGTGCCATTTATGCGTTCGCAAAAAACATCTGATGATTTTGCGACAACCGATGATGTTTTATTAGAAGTGATTGAAACATATCGTCAGCGTGGTGAAAAGTTTGATCGTTTCTGCTGTATTTATCCCACTTGCCCTTTACTCACGGCAAACCGGCTTAAGGAAGCAATGGCGATGCTTAATAGCTGCGATGGCGTGATGCCGGTTGTGCCTTTTTCTTATCCGCCGCAAAGAGGTGTAATCGTAAGCGGTGGGAATATAAAGCGCAAATACCCTGAGTTTGCAAAATCACGTTCACAAGATTTGGAAACCATTTACCATGATTGCGGACAGTTCTATGCAGTGCGCACAGAGGCTTTTTTGGCCGTCGGAACCTTACAAGTTGAACATTTAAAGCCAATGATTTTAACCGAGATGGAAGTTCAAGACATTGATAATGAATTGGATTGGGAATTGGCAGAATTGAAGTATCACTGTTTGCGGCTTGCCGCAAACAGTAACTGTATGCACTCAAATATGCTCAATATCTTGCTTCGCAAGCTATAGCGCATTTTGGCGCATTGCAACCCTCGCAAAATTGCGTAAAGAGCAATTTTACTTCGCGGAATAGTCGGTCATGAACAGTAACATTGAAATATCATTATTTAGTTTCAAACTTCCAAACAAGGAGGGAGTCTATGAATCAAGCAATCACCATCGGTAAGCGCATTATCAGCAATGATGAACCAACTTTTATAGTTGCCGAAATTTCCGGGAACCATAATGGGGATTATGCCCGCGCCGTCGAAATCATTCATGCGGCAAAGGAATCCGGTGCTGATGCCGTGAAACTGCAAACCTATACTGCCGATACCATCACTCTTGATTGCAATAATGAGCATTTTTTATTAAATCGTGGCACCATATGGGATGGCGTTACGCTCCATGCCCTCTATCGAACGGCATTTACCCCATGGGAATGGCAGCCTAAGCTAAAAGAAGAAGCGGAGAAAATCGGTTTGATTTGTTTTTCTTCCCCTTTTGACTTTACGGCAATTGATTTTATGGCTGACCTTAACATGTCGGCATATAAAATCGCTTCTTATGAAATTCATGACATTCCCCTAATCCGTAAAGCTGCGGCGCAAAAAAAACCGATTATTTTTGCAACCGGGATCGCATATCCCGAAGATATTCGTCTTGCAATCGATACTTGCCGGAATGAAGGGAATGAGGATATCATTATCCTGAAATGTGTCTCCGCCTATCCGACTCGTTATGAAGATGTGAATCTAAAAAGCATCCCTACTTTGATAAATGAATATGGCTGCCTTACCGGCCTGTCTGACCATACCCCCGGTGGGACGGTTGCCGCCTCTGCTGTTGCCCTTGGTGCGGTTATGGTGGAAAAGCACTTGACGCTTAGGCGGTCGGATGGCGGCCCTGATGCGGCTTTTTCCATGGAGCCGGCCGAGTTCGCCGAGATGGTCGCCCAAATCCGGATCGTCGAAAAGGCACTTGGCCATTCAGAATATTGTCTGACATCCAAGCAAATCAAGGAGCGTGAAGGCGGCCGTTCCCTCTTCGTTGTTTGTGATATCAAGGCCGGAGAAAAATTGAGTCCGGAAAATATCCGCTCAATCCGTCCGGCGGTGGGGCTGCACCCAAAATATTATGATGAAGTACTTGGGAAAACGGCGAACTGGGATATCCTGCGCGGAACTCCCCTGAGCATGGAGATGTATAACTAAAGGATTTAATTTAAGAAAAATAGAGATGCCTAATGATTATCTTCCGCACCGATGCCAACAAAAACATTGCCACAGGGCACCTTATGCGTACCCTGACAATTGCTAAGGAATGCTACAATCGCAGCATTCCTGTCGGCTTTGTTTTGGCTGATGACAAATCGGAGCAGATTCTGAAAAAGCTTTGTTCTAATTGGGAAAACTATCAAATTGAAATATTAAATAAAAAGTATGATGATCTTGAGACAGAATTAAATGACTTTACAGAGTTTTTGGCAAAGGAAAAACCAACCAGCATTTTGATTGACTCTTATTACGTGACATCTCATTATTTATCGGAAATAAGCAAATATGCCCGTGTATGTTATCTTGATGATTTAAATGCTTTTGATTATCCCGTAGATATCGTTATTAATTATTGTATTGATGCCGGGGATTTATATCCCGACCAGGAAATCAAGAAATATCTTATTGGCCCTGAATATGCCCCTCTGCGGGAGCAGTTCCGCAACCGGCCTTATCAAGTAAAGGAAGTGGTAAGGGATATTCTGATCACCACCGGCGGAACAGATGAGGCTGGCATCGCCAAGAAGATTGTAGAAATCAGCCAGGCCACCTTAGGTGAATCCGTGAATTTACATATTCTTGTCGGAGCTTTAAATTGCTACCGCATGTATTTTAAAGAACTGGCCGCAATGCACCCTAATATTATCATCTATGAAAACTACTCCGAGATGGCCGATCTCATGCAAAAATGTGATTTGGCGATATCTGCTGCCGGCTCTACGCTATATGAGCTATGTGCGATTGGAGTACCTACGATATGCTTTACGATTGCCGATAATCAAATCCCCAACGCAAAAGGGCTATCTGCTCATGAAGCGCTTATTTATGCAGAAAAACAAGATTTTGATTTCCATATCAGCGAGTTGGCTGCTGATTATCCCCGCCGTAAGAAGCTTTCAGCGAAGATGCGCAGTCTGGTTGACGGATATGGTGCATCACGAATTGTAGATGAACTATTGATCTCAGCGCAAATTACAGAGCATTCTTGAAAAAGAGGATTTCAATGAAAGACCGAATTTATGTCTGCCATACATTTTACCATGTGTACATCGCTTGCCTAAAAGAGCTTTGGTCAGGCAGCCCTAAGAGCGGTCAGGCGACAATGGTATTGAGCCTTATGTCGAACGACTTTGGAGATTTAAAAAGTCGCCTTGAAACAGTAGGGTTATTTGCCGAGGTTCTTATGTATGATGAAAAATCAGAAGAATTTTTTCCGGAATTAAAGAAATACCATACGGATCGCGGTAATTTGATTTTGAATATGCTAAACCGGATTATTTTTACAAAGAAATTGGGGAAGGCACAAATTCCTTTTCTGCCGGTTGACTTCCGCGATTATCAAGAGATCTATGTGTTTTGTGATTCTGATCCAATCGGTTATTATTTAAATTATGCCAAAATTCATTATCATGCATTAGAAGATGGCCTGAATTGCCTCGTCCACTATGATACTGCTCGCTTTGACAACCGCGGCCACTTTCGCTTAAAGGCATGGATGGCGAGCAAAAACCTTATTTTCATTCAAAACGGGTACGGTAAATATTGTCTAGACATGGAGGTCAATGATATCTCCGCACTCGAATATCCTTGTCCTAAGTATATTGAAAAGCGACGGGCGGAATTGGTTGATGGCCTTGATGATGCGGCAAAAGAAAAACTTCTTAAGATATTCGTTGCCGATCTTTATATCCTTAGAAAAAGGCTGGATGAAAATACCGGGCCTAAAGTTTTAATTTTATCTGAACCGTTATGTGACTTAGAAACCAGAAAGAAAATTTTCGCTGATATTATTGACCAATTCGGTCAATCAGATCAATCATCCCAGATCATCATCAAGCCTCATCCCCGCGATGTCATTGACTATAATGAGCTGTTTCCAGAGCATATTGTCCTTGATGGAATGTTCCCAATGGAGGTATTGAATTTCGTCCCCGGCCTTTATTTTGACCGCGTTGTTTCTGTTCTGACCGTACCGACGGCGATTAAGTTTGCTGGTGAAATTCTCTTTCTGGGCAAAGATTTTATGGATAAGTATGAAGATCCGGTTTTGCATCGTCAAAATGAGCAAATTTATTAACATGTGAAATCTAGTTTATCTTTGATGTCGTACCATTGCCTGGCATTTTATAAACTCTTCACATTATAGTCCCCTTTAAAGTTTTTGATCAAAATCTTCATCAAATCGCTGTTGCCCTGCCAAAAATGAATCTTTGTCGGTATTTTGCCTTTCCCCGGATAGGCACGCGTAACCGGAACCTCACAAGTCTTAAATTTCAACTGGCTGGCCCTTGTCGATAAATACGCCAGCAGTTCATAGGTTACGAAAATATCGCGAAGCGGCTTAACTTTTGGATGTGTAAGGTATTTTCGTGAATAAGCACGATAGGCATTGGTCGTGTCGGTAAAGCGTTCTCCAGCCGTCAGGCTGATGATCGGCGCATGGATCAGGCGGACGGATAGATAGCGGATGACCGGGGTATTTAATGCCCTGCCCCCTTTTATGAAACGTGACCCTTGGACAAAGTCATAACCTTTATCTAATTTTTCTATAAATCGCGGCACATCTTCAATG
>Ga0082212_10009318_pt1 | contig 12670 bp, 14 predicted proteins | sample TergutNt197P3_FD_71548 | JGI IMG/M metagenome (GOLD analysis project Ga0082212, IMG submission 71548) | Neocapritermes taracua P3 segment gut microbial communities from Petit-Saut dam, French Guiana - Nt197 P3 | ecosystem: Host-associated > Arthropoda: Insects > Digestive system > Gut ... | reverse complement strand
GGGAGCGTCAGGTATTTTTCCTTGCCGGTCAGGTCGTACAATTTGACCAGCGCGAGTTCGATTTCCTCATGGCCGGGTACTTCGCGCAACTTGCCTTCTTCATAACCGAAGGTATCGGCGACGTGATCCATCGCCTTTTCGACCACTTCAAGCAACACGCCTTTGCCGGTTGCCTGCTTGTACGCAACGGCGGCTTCGGCCAAATGACCGAGGCAGTACAACTCGTGCATGACCGGCGTGTTCGTCCATTTTTTATCCGGCTCTTTCAGCGTGTAAAACGAATTGAGATAGCCGTTCTCCCGTTGTGCGGCGGCGATCCAATTGATGACCTTGTCCGCCGCGGCTTCCAGTTCCGGGTCGGGATGCGCGGCCAGCGAATATGCGGTGCCTTCGAGCAGCTTGTAAACGTCGGAGTCGTTGAAATAAATGCCGCGAAACTCACCGTCCATCAGACCGGCGGCCTTCGCGAAATTGTCGAAACGTCCGGTGTCCTCGCACCACCGGAAGTTGTGCGGAATCGAAATCGTCCGATTCGTCTCCAGCCGCGATTTCCAAAACGTGTCATTCAACTGCACGTCGGTAAACGGCACCGGCTGAAACTGGTTCTTCGGTGCATTGTCTTGCGCCGAAATCGTGGCGGCAAGTCCCAGCATTAAAGTTGCGACGTAAAGGATGAGGGTTTTCATGGGGGGTTCCTTTCTGATGAATGATAATGATTTGCTTTTCGATTGCTTTTCTGAGGCATTCCATATAAAATTATACTAGAAGTTATCTGTAGATTCAACGGGACCAAAACCGCTTCAAATCAGGGCTGCGACGGTTGTATTAATCAGAGCCGCGACGGTAACGGAGCGGATGGTGCGGTTGACATAGTATTTTTCTGATATTATCATGCAAAAACAATATGGCAAAAGACCTGCATGACCACCATCACCAATCTCGAAGCACTTCAAACACAACACGCCGATGCGATTCTGGCAATGTATCTGGTCGGGAGTCGCGCGTACGGTACGGCATCGTCGGAGTCGGATGAGGATTATCGCGGGATTTTCGTGTTGCCGGTGCGCGAATATCTCTCCGTCCGCGAGCCTGTCATGCAGGTTTCCGATGAGCGGAATAACACGACGTATTACACGCTCAAACGATTTCTCGAACTGGCGGCCACGGCCAACCCAAACATCATTGAAATGCTCTTCATGCCGGACGATTGTGTTGTGTTCGAGTCGCCGTTGATGAAACGACTGCTACAAGCGCGCGGCAGGTTCATCACGAAGCAAGCATATTCGTCGCACGTTCATTACGCCATGTCGCAAATCAAACGGGCAAAAGGCCACAACAAATGGGTCAACAACCCGCAGCCGGAAATCCTTCCATCGGAAGAGGATTTCTGCTGGTTGATTCCGCTCACAACTCCGGCAAACACATTCCCCTTACGCCCAATCCCCATCAAACGGTGCAACATCGCGTTGTCGGAATGTCACTGCGCGGCGGTGGAGCAACTTAGCAATGCGTACCGGCTTTATCATTACGGCAAGTCGGCACGCGGCGTGTTTCGCGGCGGTTTGATCGTGTGCGAGTCGATTCCCAAGGAGGACGAGTGGACGAAGTGCGTCGGGATGCTGATTTACAATCGCGCCGAACACGAACGCGCGGTGCGGGATCACGCCCATTATTGGGAATGGCGGCGGAATCGCAATGATGCCCGTTGGCAATCGCAGGAACGCGGCGAACGGGACTACGACGCGAAAAACATGATGCATACGTTCCGGCTGTTACTCTCCGGCGAGAACATTTTGCGACACGGCGTACCGCTTGTCCGCTTCGAGGGCGAACAACGGCAACTGCTGCTCGACATCAAGAACGGCCGATTTGCCTACGACGATTTGATCCGCATGGCCGACGACCGCTTCGCCCAATTTGCCGAGTCGCTGGAAACTTCGACCTTGCCCGATGCCGTCGATGCCGAATGGATTGATACGCTGCTGTTTGAAATGACGAGGGAATGGGAGACGATACATCAATAAAACCCTGAGCATGAGAAACGGATAACAAAGAAGATTCATGGAGAATTCAATGAGCAATAAAGACGAAGACCGTCAAGACAACAATCCGCCGGAAGGACAGATTATCCTCTATTCCGAAGGACAGACGAACATCAATGTCCGTGTCGAGGGGGAGACGGTTTGGCTGACGCAAGCGGCAATGGCCGAACTTTACCAGACTACGTCTCAGAACATAACCATTCATATCAAAAGTATTTACGAAGAAGGTGAACTCGACGAACCGGCAACTTGTAAGGAATACTTACAAGTTCAAATCGAGGGGGCACGAGCGGTGCGCCGAACCTTAAAACATTACAGCCTTGAAGTTATTCTCGCAGTCGGTTATCGTGTCCGGTCACAGCGCGGCACGTTTTTCAGACAGTGGGCGACGCGGCGGCTGGAAGAGTTGTTGCGTAAAGGCTTTACTATGGATGACGAACGGATCAAAGCCGGGCGAACGGCGGGCGACCATTATTTTGAGGAACTACTCGAACGCATCCGTGACATCCGTGCAAGCGAACGTTTGTTCTATCAAAAAATCACCGACATTTATGCAACAAGTATCGATTACGATAAGAAATCGGACGCATCGCAGGAGTTTTTCGCAACGGTACAGAACAAGTTGCACTGGGCAATTCACAATCACACGGCGGCAGAGCTGATTTTCGAGCGAATCGATGCGAACGAGCCGAACGCCGGGCTGACAACATGGAAAAACGCCCCCGATGGCCCCATTCGCAAAAGTGACGTGACCGTCGCGAAGAATTTTCTGAACGAAGACGAACTGCGCGAACTGAATCGGGTTGTGACGATGTACCTCGACTATGCCGAAGATCAGGCGAGACTGCACATTCCGATGTCGATGAAAAATTGGGCTGAAAAGTTGGACGATTTTCTCCGGTTTACCCGACGTAACGTCCTGACCCATGCCGGAAAGATTTCGCACAAGTTGATGGAAGAAAAAGCCCACCGTGAATTTGGCAAGTTCGACGAAAAACGCCGCCTCGAAGCCGATCACTTGCCCAGTGACTTCGATAAATTCGTAGAAGAAACAAAAAAACAATCGCTCTCCAAGCCGAAGCCACCGCGAAAGAAAAAGGAAAATGAGTGAGATGACGAGGGAATATGGGGGAAAGAACATGGTATCGAAGGTAGGGTAGTCACGCCGTGACGTTCAGGGCGTTATTGGAACAACTTGTTTTTCGCTATTTTTCATTGACAACGCTTGACATTTGCAATGTTTTGTCATATAATATTAATACAAAACATGACAAATTATGGAGTATGATTATGGCTACGATACAAGTTCGTGTCGATGACAATTTGAAAACGACGGTTGACAACCTTTTCACTTCGCTTGGGCTGGACACCTCAACGGCGGTGAGGATGTTCCTGGTCGCCGCGATGGAAGCAGGCGGAATTCCGTTTGCGGTCAAACATGAGGCTGACCGTGACGTTGATCGTGATGCTGCCATTCGGGAAGCGATTGACCGCAGAAAGTCAGGTGAGCGGTATTATACATCGGATGAATTTCTGTCTCATATCAAGGCGGCCATTGCGGAAGGCGTAAAAGATGCCCAAACGTGAGTATGCCGTCTCTGTTGATCCCGCCGCAATCTTGGAAGCATCGACCTTGCCCGATGTCGAATGGATTGATACGTTGCTGTTTGAGATGACGAGGGAATGGGAGGCGAAACATCAATAACAATTTTGAGTATGAGAAACGAATAAAGGTGACGGGGGAGGAGAATGGAACCATGAAACACCATCGCACAATGGCCTGCATTTTGGTCGCCACTTGGTTGCCATTTTGCTGGTTGGCGATGCAACTACTGCATGAACTGGGGCACCTTGTCGCAGCGTGGCGGTTGGATGTTGAGGTTGTGCAATTTCATTTCGGGTTGCTGACCATTTCTCACACGATGCTCAACGAGTCGGGGCAATCGCAGGCAGAACTGCTCGCCGTGACTTGGGCAGGGCCGATGATGGGGATGGCCTTACCGCTTGCGATTTGGGGCATCGTTGCGTTGTCCCGATTCAGGGAAGCGTTTCTGGCAAGGTTTCTGGCCGGTTTTTGCCTCGTCGCCAACGGTTGTTACCTGCTTTGCGGACCGGCGGATGGTTATGCCGACACCGGCGTGTTGCTTGCAAACGGAGCCGTGCGTTGGCAACTCGTCGTCGTTGGAATCATCGGCATCGCACTTGGATTTTTTCTGTGGAACCGACAGGGGAGTGATTTCGGCATTGGTCAAATGCCTCGTCCGATACGTTGGCAAAGCATTGTCGTTTCGGTGATTTGTCTTGTGACCATAACCCTGTTTGCCGTATTTTGGGCAACAAAACTGTGAGAAAAAAACATGGTATCGAAGGTAGGGTGGTCACACCATGACCGTCGCAATCAGAGCCACGCGTGAAGTAAGCGGAAAATCAGAGCCGCAATCGTAAGATTGCGCAACAACAGCCGGAATGGAGCGTAGCGCAATGACGGGATTCCAAAACGACAACCCCTACGCCCCGCCCGTGCCGGTGGAGGAAGACGCACCGGGTTACGATTTGCGGAAGATCGCAAGATTGTACAACCGGTTGGGATGGGTATTGAGGTGGTTTGTACCGCTTTTGGTTATTGATATTCCGGTATGGGCGGGCATCGTGATTTTCAGCCAGTTGCTTGATTCTTATGAATGGCAATCTTCGGCAGTCTTGAAGATTGTCTATATCATTGCTTTCTGCTTGTTTCTTTCCATTCATTTTGTTGTGGGATTGCTATTTTTTTATGGTGCATTTCTTGTGGAACGAATCGCTCAGGCGATGAAGTATCGAGGTCTTGCCCTGGTTCCGTTTTCGGTAGGTGCCGTTATTGTTGGTGTCAATATTCGCATTATGATTTTGATGCGGAGCAAAGCCGAGACAATCCTCCGTAACGGCGGCATTGAGATCATCGACGGCCGAGTGGATTTGACCAAAATCACGGTTGAAGAGGATTATTGAAACTGCAACATCGGCATTCACGGCGTGACCGCCGCAAGAAGACTTGGCTTGCCCGATGATTGACAAAGCATATTCATGAGATTATTATGAAAACATACTTGCAAGTTAAAACAAGAGGAGGAGTTAAAGTATGTTGACTGAGCTACGCGCAGAATCACAAATCGCTTTGCCGCAGGCGATGATCGACCGAATGGGGCTTTCCGTCGGTGATTTACTGGAGGTCACGGAGCGCGACGGCGGTGTATTCATTACCTCTGCTGCACTGTCCGGGAATGATCGTTCAGAAATGTCGCAATCGGATTACAAACGATTTTTGAATGAAACGTTTGGTTGTATTGACGACCCCACATTTGTTGAGCCGCCGGAAATACTGTATGAATCACCACGAGAGTCGATTCAATGAAATATTTTTTGGATACGAATATTTGCATCTACCATGTCAACGGCAAGTTTCAAAATAGCGGAATATTGGTTACCAACAACATCGGCGAGTTTTCACGTATCGACGGTTTAGCCCTTGAGGATTGGGCTGTAACATGACCACAACCATCCTTGACGGTCTCCGCAACATTGAGCGTGAGCATGACTGTCGCGTGTTACATGCGTGCGAGTCGGGGAGTCGTGCCTGGGGGTTTCCGTCGCCTGACAGCGATTACGACATCCGGTTCGTGTACGTGCATCGGCGCGATTGGTATTTGCGGCTCAACGAATCCCGTGACACGCTCGAATGGTTCGCGCCGGGCGACCTCGACTATTCCGGCTGGGAACTCCGCAAGGCGTTGCGACTGTTTCGCACCTGCAACCTGTCGCTCAACGAACATCTGCAAAGCCCGATCATTTACGAGAAAGACGAGGTTTTCGCCGCACGGCTCCGTGCATTGATCCCGGAATATTTCAACCCGAAAAAAGCGGTGTTTCATTACATCGGCATCGCACGGCAGTTCATCGAGCCGGTTCAACAACGCGAGCAGATCGGCATCAAAAAGCTGTTTTACATTTTGCGACCGCTGTTAGCCTGTCAATGGGTGATTGAGTTCCAGTCGATGCCGCCGACGGAGTTTTTGCGATTGGTCAACGAAAACGAAGCCCAACTCGCACCCGCTCTGGTCAAAACGATCAACACCCTGCTCAAGCAAAAGGAAACGGCAGGCGAAAAGCATCAGATCGACGTTTCCCAGCTGCTTGCCGATTGGATCATCGACGCTTACACCGATTCCGAACGTCTGGCCGAATCGCTTCCCACCGCCCCGCCGAGCGATTGGGAACTGCTCAATCGGTTGTTTCTGGATTGTTTGATGATATAACCCTTGTAACGCGGTGGGACTCTGATTCTAAATCTTCTTATACTTACTCCGCCGGTTGGTCATGCGGTTGGGGTCTTCGGTTTTGAGCATTTCCTCATACGCGGCGAAGTTGCCCTCGAACCAGCGGACGCGACCGTCGCCCTCGAAAACCAAAATGTGCGTGCAAATGCGGTCGAGGAAAAAACGGTCGTGGCTGATGACCATCGCGCAGCCGGGGAAGTCGATGAGTGCCTGCTCAAGTACGCGCATCGTGTTCACGTCGAGGTCGTTCGTCGGTTCGTCAAGCAAGAGCAGATTGCCGCCGCGTTTGAGCAGTTTGGCCAAATGAACGCGGTTTCGTTCACCGCCGGAGCACTGGCCGACGGTTTTCTGCTGTTGTTGGCCGCGAAAATTGAAACGCGAGACATACGCCCGGCTGTTCATTTTGATCGGGCCGAGTTCGATCAGGTCTTTGCCGTCGGTGATTTCGTCGAACACGCTGAGGCTGTCGTTGAGAGCGTCACGGTGTTGATCGACGTGCGCCAGCGTGACGGTTGAGCCGAGTTCAAGCGTGCCGGCGTCCGGCTGTTCCTCGCCGGTAATCATGCGGAACATCGTCGTTTTGCCCGTCCCGTTCGGGCCGATCACGCCGACGATTGCTCCTCGCGGAATATTGAACGAGCAATTTTTGATCAGCGTGACATCATTGCCGCCAATACTAAAACCTTTGGAAACGGCGTTGAAGACGAGGACTTTTTCGCCGAGACGCGGCCCCGGTGCGATTTGAATGACCGCGTCGCTCTTGTCGTCGAATTCCTGCCGTGCGGCGAGTTGCTCATACGATTTGATGCGTGCCTGGTTTTTCTGCAATCGCCCCTTGTGTGCCATTTGAATCCATTCGAGTTCGCGTTGCAGCGTTTTTTGCCGTTGCGATTCCTTCTTTTCGATGATGCGGAGCAGTTCGGACTTTTGTGCCAGCCACGACGAGTAGTTGCCCTCAAAGGGGAGGCCGCGCGTGTTGTCGAGTTCCAGTATCCATTTCGTGACGTTGTCGAGAAAGTAACGGTCGTGCGTGACGATGATGACCGTGCCGTGATAGTCGCGCAACGCCCCTTCGAGCCATTGCACCGTTTCGGCGTCGAGGTGGTTCGTCGGTTCGTCGAGCAACAACAGATCGGGCTTTTCGAGCAGTGCCATGCAAAGTGCAACGCGACGACGTTCACCGCCGGACAGCTTCCGCACAACGGCGTCATCCGGCGGCAGCACGAGGGCATCGGCGGCAATGTCGATCATTCGGTCGAGTTCCCAGCCGTTGACGAGATCGATGTCCTCCTGCAATTTCCCCATCTGCTCCATCAGTTTGTCAAAGTTATCCGCCTGATCGGGGTCGGCCATTGCCGCCGAAACTTCGTTGAAGCGATCAAGCAGTTGCTGAATCGGCGCGACGGCGGTGAGCAGGTTGTCGCGCACGGTTTTGTCGAGTTCCAACTCGGGTTCTTGTGCGACGTAACGCACCCGCATCCCTTTGGCCAACGAGGTTTCACCGTCGAAATCGGCGTCGATGCCCGCCATGATTTTCAGCAGCGTGGACTTGCCGGAACCGTTTTCGCCGACGATGCCGATCTTCGCCCCGTAATAAAACATGAGGCTGATGTCCTGCAAGACGACTTTCTCTCCAAACTTTTTGGAGACGCGATTCATTTCAAAAATAAAATGGGGTGGCATGATAGCTTGATGATACGTTGAGCGATTGTTTTTAGCACACAGTTTCCCCATTTTGGCGTAGTCGCAACCAAACGGGATCATAGTTAAAATATCAAAAACGGCGTTTTTTCCGGGAATGTTACAATCAGACACATTTTTTCACACCCCTAGCCCCTGTTTCCATTATAAACGGCACATCGTGCCCGGACAAGTGAATTTCGACGGCGAGACCGTAAACCTGTTCGATAATGTCGGGCGTCAGACCGTCGCGTCGCAGGTCACCGAGCAAACGGCCGTCGCGCAGGAGCAGGAATCGGTCGGCGTGGCGAATGGCCAGGTTGATGTCGTGGATGCTGAGTAAGGCCATGATGTTCCGCTCACGCACAATTTCGCGGAGCAACGTGAGAATTTCAACCTGGTTTTTCATGTCGAGCGCACTGGTCGGTTCGTCGAGCAACAGCAGTTTTGGTTCTTGAACCAGAGCACGGGCAAGTGCGACCTTCTGTGCTTCGCCGCCGCTGAGTTGGTCAATCGGTCGGTTGGCCATGTTGCCACCAGCGCAATCACACGCATCAAGTTCGAGCCGCTCCAGCATGGCTTCGACCATCGCAAAATCGTTCGCCCCAGCGAACCACGTAAAATACGGTTTCCGCCCCAGTAGCACGGCGTCGAACACCGAAAGCGATGCCGTTTCGATCCGCTGCGGCACGTAAGCAATCAGGCTTGCGATGCGTTCGGCGGTTAGGGTGGCAAGCGATTGCTCGTCAAGATGCACATGACCGTGATGCGGAAGCAATATCTTGTTAATGCAGCGTAACAGCGTCGATTTGCCGGAGCCGTTTGGTCCCAGCACGGCGACGATTTCGCCCGGCTGAACCTCAAACGAAATGTCCGACAAAATCGCCCGTCGCCCGTAGGAAAACGCGAGGTCATCGACGCGCAACATCAGACACCCCGCTTTCCGAGTAGCAGACCGAGAAAAACCGGCACGCCGATAAACGCGGTCAGAATCGCAACCGGCAAGAGTCGCGGGGCGAAAACCACACGGGCCAGCGTATCGGCGGTCAACAGCAACAAGCCGCCGAACACCAGCGAAAACGGGAGCAGAAAACGGTTGTCGGAACCGACGAACAGCCGCGCGACATGCGGCACGACCAGCCCGACGAAACCGATGATGCCCAACAGCGAAACGAGCATCGCGGTGAGAAACGACGAAAGCAGCATCGTCACGAGCCGCAACCGCCGCACGGGCACACCGAGTCCCAGTGCCGTTTCTTCGCCGAAAACAATGGCGTTGTAGTTCCAACTTTGCGACAGAAACCAGGCTGAAATCGGAACGAGACACGCGGTCATCAGCATAATGGCGTTCCAATTTGCCCGGGCGGTGTCGCCGAAGGTCCAATACACAATGGCCGCCAGCCGCTGATCGTCGGCCAGATATTGCAACAGCGTGATGCCTGCCGTAAACAGCGAGTTGAGTGCAATACCGACCAGAATGATCACCTCGGAACGTGCGCCGCGCAGTCGTCCGAGCAGCAAAATCAAAACCGCCGCACCGGTCGCACAGGCCAATGCACTGAGGGCGATTGTTCCCCGGGGAAGACCATAGCCGACGATGGTTTTGTCAACCGCCGACACGTAAGCCCCGCCGAGGAACAGTGCCAATGCCGCACCGAAGGCCGCCGCGTTGGAAATGCCGAGCGTCATCGGCGATGCAAGCGGGTTGCGCAACACGCCCTGCATGGTTGCGCCGGAAATGGCGAGTCCCGCCCCGGCAAAAATCGCGGCCAAAACCTGCGGCAGGCGATTTTCCATCACAATAGCGACCAACCGGGCTTCGGCCTCACCGCCGCAGAGTATCGTAATCGTGTCGCGCAAGGGAACCGCCACCGCACCGACGGAAATCGAAACGCAGGCCGTCACCGGCAACAACGCCGTCACGATGACAAGCAACGCAACTCGCCGGGCGACGGATCGTGTGTATTGTTGATGAGGGGGCATGGCGGTTGAGATTGGAGTATAACAATGAGCCGGGGACGGAGCGGTACTACTCCGCGCAGTCACCGGGTTACACATGTAGCTTTGTCACAAACCTTCCAGTTCGAAGATATAAACAGCCTGCGATTTCGTTACAGTGACGGTTTCCGTCGTTTGCTTTTGCGAATATTTCAGCGGCAAGAGAGACTTGGCAGGTAACGGCATTCCGTCGCGTCGTATTTCCTCCGGGGCGTATTTTTCGAACGAGACGATGTAGTCACCCGGCGCAACGCCGCGATAATGTGCAGCAGTGAACATCACGGCTTTGCCATCGGCGTCGGTTTTCCCGCCGGCCGGCCAGGCAGATACCTGGGTTTTCCCGCCGTCCTTTGGCTTGAGCAACACGCCGACATCGGCGAGGCGTTCCCCGCCAAAAGCCACTTCAATGGTACACGGCGTCAAATCGGGCATCCCCTCCGGTCGGTCGGGCAACCGGGTACAACCGATACAATAGAGCGTTGACAGGATTGCCAGGATGAAAATTCTATTGCGTCGCATCTATTACAATCCCGCTACCGTTTCGCCGGAGTTGACTTTTGACAAACTTCGCCAGACTTGCAGGTCAATGGTGTTGCCGGTGAAACTTATGCTGCCGTCGCCGAGTGTGACGTTGACGCCGCCGGTGTGAAAGCTGCGGGCGGAGAAAAAACCGTAAGCATTGCGTGTACCCCAATCGGCGTAAGGCGGATTCGGCGTGCTGTAAGCGGAATAGGTTGTTGCGGACGGCCTTCCGCTGAGCCAGATACTCCCGCGCCAACCCGCCCAGTATTCCGTGTTGGCGATCAGCAACGTTCGGACATCAGGGTTTGGTTCAATGGTTGTGAGTCCCGGGATGATCGTCCAATCCGGTGCTGCTTGCTGTCCGGCGGTCGATTGAGCGCAACGCGTCCAGGGTTGCATCGGAGCGGGCGGCGTTGATGGATTAATCGTCCCTCCGTTCGAGTCCAATGAGCCATCCCCAATGATCGACTCGCTGAAGACCATGACATTCGTCGTGCCGTCGGTCATCGCCTCGAAACCCTTCCAGATTTCATACGAAAACGCCCCGTCCGTCGGGTGGTTCATGTCATAGTACGTGCCGGTGGCCGAACCGGTGCAGGCCATGTAATTTGTCGTCGCCGTTTCCGACGCCTCACCCGGGTCGAGTGTTGCCTCGCGATTTCCGGTAGGCAAAACCGCTCGTGGATTGGCCGCAGAAACGGCAATCGTATTAATCGTAAGAGGCCCACCGTCAGAGGGACAACGAAACGCCGGAATGGGAATCCGCCCCGCCGTTGCCATACTCGTCCCATTGTACACCATGGCGTTCAAACGGATGTGTTCCTGCCCGCAATTGAGGTAAACCCATTCGCAATTCGGAATCTGTGAAAAGACCTGTGCTTGTTCCATGTAGGGCAACAACCGCGACAAAACCGAGGTTGCCTTTGCCCCGAAACAACAGGCTGCTTCCGGCGGCGACGCTCCTTCAGCAACGGTTCCGGTACGCTGGGCCATGACGGCGAAGGTGGGTAATTTTTTGTTCGCTTCAGTATAGGTATGCATGGCTAGGCCGAGTTGCTTTTGCTTGTTCGTGCAAGAAATTCTCCGTGCCGCCTCTCGCGCCGCCTGCACCGCCGGGAGCAAAAGCGCAATCAAAATTCCGATAATCGCGATGACGACCAATAGCTCGACGAGCGTAAATGCTTTATTTCCATAAACATTCGTAAATTCTCGATTTTTGCGTGTAGTCATAGAGTGATTCCTGTGCAATAATAATTCGTAACGTCTTGAGACTCGATGATAATACTTTTTTTAAAAATTTATTACTGTTACGTCATCATAATTGACCGGAATATGGTTGTCAAGTGGCAACGCCAACTGATCGGGCACCAAATTTTTTCCTAAACGTTTCGTATTTTGAGGGGGTGAATTTGGGTAAAGCAGCAAAACGGGGTAATGACATAAAGTGCCAAAAAGGCCATGATTCTTTTTGTTTATCGATTAGTAACTGTCGCAGAGTATCCGGTGAAGCAGGGCTAAATTTATCTACTGGTAAGTTTCGGTAACACGCCCGTTTTTTACATAGGAACCGTAAATAAATAACATGTACATATGACGATATAATCTGTAAAAATATGATTGTTTCGGTAATGTACTGATAGGGTTTTCGTCGGCAATCATTACCATGATTTTTATTTACCAAAATGGTTATCAAAAATAAACGTAGCCGTTCACGCCAATTCATTTCATTGCTGTTGTCAAGTCGTCAAGATCGCTTGCCGTGATAATTCATTTTGTGGCCGGTTCGGGAAGAAGGCTCGGTGGAGAGAGGCCATGCAAAAAACAGAAGATCGCATCCCGCAAAAACGCCATCACATTTTTTCCCTGACGTCGGCACGTCGCCACGACGGTGCCACCAGCGCAACAAGCCGTCCAAAAACGTTCATGCCATTCATTGCCCGACTCGCTGCGAACGCCTTGCGTCACCAATCGATCCATCACCAATGTGCGAATCTCACGCTCCGCCACGTTGTTCGTCGGACCGATTTGCGGGTCGCAATGCTCCCTTTCCTTTTGCGGGTCGCAATGCTCGGTTTCCTTCCGAGTCGGATCGTTGATGAACAAAAAGTAACTCTC
>Ga0082212_10009317_pt1 | contig 12671 bp, 10 predicted proteins | sample TergutNt197P3_FD_71548 | JGI IMG/M metagenome (GOLD analysis project Ga0082212, IMG submission 71548) | Neocapritermes taracua P3 segment gut microbial communities from Petit-Saut dam, French Guiana - Nt197 P3 | ecosystem: Host-associated > Arthropoda: Insects > Digestive system > Gut ... | reverse complement strand
CAGTCGGTAACTCCGTCATGGCTGCTGCCGAACAGGCAGGAAATGACCGATATCATGATGACCGCCTGCGTGCAGATGACGTTTATGGAAACCACGCGGTCGGTAAAACGCGGGCCGAGTATCGCCCGCACGAGGCAGGCGCAGATCAGAAGCGACAAAAACGCGGCGGCGGTCCATAGCAGTATCCGGTAGGCTAAATCGATCGTCTCCATACTGACCTCCGTTTATTTAGATTTTTCAAATCGACGCAGTTGTTTTACGAATACCGAATCCTCTATCCCTTCCGCCAGCTTCCCGTTAAGGCAGTGTACGCACAGCGTATCGCCGTTTAAAGCCACGGTAAGGGTCCCGGGCGTAAGGGTTATGGAATTGGCCAAAGCGACCCGCGCGGCGTTCGTTTTAAGCCCGGTGCGGAAATATATAATGCGCGGCGCGACCTCTATCGTGCGGCTAAACACGACCCTGAACACCAAGGCGTTTGACACGGCGGTCTCCCATATGAGCGTAGCCGCGTATTTAAGGCCCAGAAAAATATTTTTAAGGATATTCAGATCCGTTTTGAGACTGTAACGCATATGTTTGCAGGCGAACCGGTAAATAAACGCAGATAATACCGCGCCGACGATCAGCGTTTGGATATTTACGTCCATGGTAAAAACCAGCCATATCAGCAGGTATAGAAAAAACAAACGGATCGCCCCCTGAACTGTATAAACGAAATTTTTCAGCAGTTTTACTTTTATTAAACTATACCATATGTCAGGCCATTCGCAAAAGGAATATCGCCAATGACGGCTGGGAAATTTTCAGTTTATTATTAAAAATTCTGGTATAATCTGTTTCATGCCCAAACAAAAAGGATGATTATCATGGAACTGCCTGAAAAAACATACAAAACGCCCAACGTGCCGCGGCTGATGTTTATCATGTCGCCGGTATTCGTATCGCTGCGCGCGTGCCTTACGATAGTCGAGGCCCTGTCGTCGACCGCGGCGATGGCCGTGGCGACGGCCGGGTTCGTGGATACCGCCGCCGCGATATTAGGCGGCGAACGGCCGCGCGGCGACATATACCCGCGAATTTTTCTGCTGCTGGCGGTGTTGGGCGTGTTTACCACGATCCGCGCCGTCATACAGCTTGTCGACGCGCGCATCTCGCTCGATGTGCAGCGAAAAATCAGGCCCGTTATGGTAAAAGTGCACGCTTCAGTCGATTACAAGCATATCGAGAATGCCGACAGTTGGGAACTGATATCGCGCGTATCGCGCGACCCGGCGGGTTCGCTGACGGGCGGATTTGGCGCGCTGATGACGCTGACGCTCGTTATTATCAGCGTTACGTCCATCCTGGGGCTTATCGTCGTGCAGGTGTGGTGGGCCGCCGCCGTTATCGCCGCGTTTTCCGCACCCATGTTCCTGCTGTCCGTCCGCGCGGGAAAAAAGAATTATCAGGCCGGGCGCTCAGGCTGAAAGTCACCCTGCGGATGTTTATCATCACTAAAGGTTCGAGCCTGATTTTGGCCCTGATCTCCCTGCTGATTGCGCTGACGCTGATCGGACCCGTCGTGACAGGCGCTCTGTCCGCCGGCATGTTCATGGGTATTTTGAGCGCAGTGTTCGGCCTGATAAATATGTTGGGCTGGAATCTGTCTTATGCGTTGGAAGTGATTTCACGAACGGCCGAGTATATGAAAGACCTGACCGCTTTTTTAGCGCTCGGCAAATCGGCGGGCGCAACGGATATGGCGGACGCCGAGCCGCCGGCGTTCGAGTCGCTGGAGTTTAAAAACGTCCGGTTCAAATATCCGGCCGGCGATGATTATGTATTGGACGGGTTGAGTTTTATATTAGAACGCGGCCGCCATTACGCTTTCGTCGGCAGAAACGGAGCCGGCAAGACCACGATCACGAAACTGCTGACGGGCCTGTATACCGAATACGAAGGCGAGATACTAATCAACGGCAGGGAACTGAGGACATACCCGCAATCCGCGCTGAAAGCGCTGTTCTCTGTCGTATATCAGGATTTCGCGAAATATTATATCTCTTTGAAGGATAACATAGCGGCGGGCGATCTGGCCGGCTGTACGGCGGACGTGGCGGAATCCGCCGCCGCGCTGGCCGGGCTTGGCGAAACGGTCGCCGAATTAACAGACGGCCTCGATACCCCGTTAGGTAAAATCAAGGAAAACGGGCAGGATATTTCCGGCGGGCAGTGGCAGCGGGTGGCTATCGCCAGGTCGCTTGTAAGCCGCGCGCCGGTTAAGATGTTAGACGAACCGACGGCGTCGCTCGACCCGATCGGCGAGAGCAGGGTTTACGAGGAGTTCGAGAAGCTGATGCGCGGAAAGACTACGGTGTTCATCAGCCACCGCTTGGGTTCCACCAAGCTGGCCGACGAGATTCTGGTTATCGGTGGTGGAAGAGTTACAGAGCGTGGCAGCCATGACGAATTGATGAAGGTAGGCGGACAGTATGCGGAAATGTTCGAATCGCAAAGTAGCTGGTATGTGGCGGAAGGAGAGTTGAGAACGGAGAGAGGCGTGTTGGAGAATGAATAAGAATCAGAGGAAGTATTCTGTCGTCAGGCTCATGATGCGCACGATACCCATACAATTTAAAGCAGCACCCCTGCAAAACGTTGTCCACCACTTTTCTGGCATGTGTCAGGCGCTGATCATCACAGGCAGAATCATAGTTACGCAGATATTGTTTGACACAATCACCCGTGCAGCCGCAGGACAGGCAGGTTTCACAGATTGTGTTTGGCCGTTGTTGCTCCTGATGGGGGCAAATTTAATGGAACAAATCTTTAGTGGCTTGTATAATTTTATGTTTGACGTTAGTTTCGGCAAATCAAAAGGTCCAATTAAAGCGTTGCTGCAACGAAAACTACAGCGCGTTGATCCCGCCCGATTCGAGGACACAGCGTTTTTGGATGACCTGAACCGCGCCCGAGAGGGTGCAGAGGAGATACCCAATTTCGGTAGTTTTGTGTTTGTGTTTGTGTTCTTTTATCTCACCTATTTCGTATCGGTGGGTGCATACCTATTCTGGTTGAATCCGTTGCTAACCATCACATTGCTGATCGCGTTCATGCCGGCGTTGTTGTCGCAGATTGTGCGCGCCAAGTTGTTCACAATCTTGGAACAGGAGAGCGCACCTATGCGTCGTGAAAACGAATACTATCAAAAAACTCTTTGCGACCGGGAGTATTATAAGGAGACCCGTCTTCTGGGTGTCTTTCGCTTTTTTCGTGAACTATTTGACGAGACGCTTGTACTGCTAACATGTAAGCGTTGGAAGGTCGAGCGCAAAAACTCGTTGCTTCAGTTTTCGCTCGACATCACGACGTTCGCAGGTATGGGCGTGTCAGCGTATCTGTTGCTCGATGCAACCTTTGTGGGCGAAATTACGATCGGAGCGTTTGTAGCTGTATTGCACACGCTGTATCAATTGTTTGGCATTATGAGGGAGATTTTGGTGGAGCGTGTCAACGGGATGAACGAGAATGTCGGAAAAGTCGCCAATTACATGCGTGTGTTAGATATGACGGAGGTCAACGGTACAGATGGGATGCCGGATTTCACAAAAGGTGTCTCGGCAGATCATGTGACGTTCACTTATGTAGGCCGCGACGAACCTGCTGTCAGGGACGTGTCTCTGACCATAGCTCCTGGCGAGACAATTGCCATTGTTGGTGAGAACGGTGCAGGTAAGTCAACACTCATTAAAATTCTTACTGGTGCACTTCCCAAAACATCGGGAAAGATTGTATATAACGGAAATGAATGGAACCCCCAGAGTACGAAGGATTCGATGCGTAGCGGCATGGGCTGCCTTTTCCAGGAACTCAATGTTGTGGAAAAACTCCGTGTAGAAGAAAATATTGTATTGGGAATGGAAAAAACACGCTTTGGGGTAATACTCAAGGATAGGGACACAAAGGCGCTCGATATGCTTAAGAGGCTCGATCCTTCTATCGATCCCAAGCAGTATATTGAAGAGCTTAGTGTTGCAAAACGCCAGGTTGTAGAGATGGCGAAAGCGCTTGCCATGGATTCCCGCGTTATTATAATGGACGAGCCGACTGCTGTACTAACCGCGGGGGAAGTTCGCAAGCTTTTTGAGATTATTGCAGAGATAAAAGCTGCCGGCATAACGATTGTTTATATTACCCACCGCCTGGAAGAAGTAATGGAACTTGCCGATTATGTTACGGTATTGCGTGACGGAAAAGAAGTAGCAACAAAATCCAGATCAGAAATTACGGGCAGGCAGGAACTGATTAAAATGATGATCGGCAAGGTACTTGTTGAAGATTATGTACCTAATAAAATAGAAGAAGATATAACACTCATTGAACTTGTTAATGTTTCCAATGCCAAACTTCGTAATGTAAATTTTACCCTGCATAAAGGCGAAATTTTGGGTTTTTACGGCCTTATTGGGGCCGGAAAGAGTGAAATAGCAAGGGCTATTTACGGCGCAGATTCATATACGGGGAGAATAATTTTTGACGGCGTTGAACAAAAAAACAAATCCGTCCATGCGGCGCTTTTACGGGGCGTTACCATGTCGCCGGAAGAACGACGTACCGAAGGTATTTGTACCATGCTTAGTATTGCGTCGAATGTCCCCATGATGAATTTTAATACAGTTTCCAGGTTCGGTATACGTAATACAAAGCTTCAAAGCCAGGTTGCAAACAAGTACATAAAAGCAATAGGAATTAACTGCCGGAACGAGAACCAAAGTGTAGCGTACCTTTCGGGGGGGAACCAGCAAAAAGTAGTAATAGGCAAATGCCTAAATGCCGCGCCAAGGGTATTACTGCTGGACGAGCCGACCCGCGGGGTAGATGTAGGGGCTAAACAGGAAATATACCATATTATACGGCAGCTTGTTCAGGACGGCTGTTCTGCCATCGTTTTTTCCAGCGAATTGCCGGAGATTCTGGGCCTTTGCGACAGGATTGGGCTATTGTTTGACGGCAATATTGTGGAATTTGTTAAAAATGATAATTCACTTGATTCCCATTACATACTTGATATTGTAACAGGAGGGAAAAGCAACAAGGAGACCGTACATGGGTAATGAACTCAGGGCCAGATCAAACTTACTGCACCGCATTCGCTGGACATCGGACAGCGCCCAAAATCTGACGATCTTTATTATTTTTGTTGTCTTGTGTATCATTGGCATTATTTTTGAACCCCAAAAATTTCTTATGCGGCAGAATATAACCAATATATTTGTCAGTTCTTCCAGCATTATCATGGTTGCCGCCCCGGTAACGCTAGTATTAATTTCGGGGAACCTGGATCTCTCTGTCGGCGGTGTTGGGGCAATGGGCGGCGTAGTGTTCGGGCTATTAACCCATTACGGGATGAGTATCCCGCTGGCATTTTTCCTGGCAATTATGTGCGGGGCAGCCTGCGGTTTTTTAAGCGGGTATTCGATCTCCGCCCTTGTTTTGCCATCTTTTATTATATCGTTGGCTTTTAAGTATATAGGGCGGGGCATTGCCCTGATTGGGGCAAACGGGGCTGTTGTCTTTGGCATCCCAAAAGCGGTTGACAGGCTTAGTATTACCTTGTTTGGGTGGCTGCCGCTTCCAATGGTATATGCCATTGTTACGACGCTAATTTTTATGTTTATTCAGTCCCGTACAGTGTTTGGCAGTATGTGCTATGCAATGGGGGCAAACCAAAAAGCGGCAAAACTTTCGGGTATAAACGCAAAGCTAACCATTACCGGTGTTTTTACCCTTGCCGGGATTATGGCCGCTTTTGCAGGAATTGTCATGACATCGCGGGTAATTGCCGCGGATTCCGGTAACTTCCCTACATTAGAATCGGACTGCATAATTGCGGCAGTTTTGGGGGGCACGGATATAAATGGGGGCAGCGGTACGGTATTTGGCATGCTGATTGGGGCGCTGTTCATAACGGTGCTCACCAATATAATGAACATGCAGGGAATAACGATATATCTGCAGAATGTTGTAAAAGGGGTGGTACTGATCCTTGCCATTTTCCTTAATCATATAATCCGTAACCGTGTGCGTGTTTGAGGTATTCAATGAGTAAAACGTTAAAACAGAATTTAGTGCTCCTTATGGTTTTTATCGCCATGTTTGTATTTTTTTCGATACAAAACGGTCGCTTTGCATCGCTTTATAATATAACCAATCTGTTCCGGCAAAGTCTTCCGAACATTATTCTTGGCTGCACCATGACCTTTGTCGTAACTTCCGGGGCTATCGATCTTTCTGTTGGGGGAGTCATGGCGCTCTCGGCCTTGATGTACGGACAGCTTTGTGTCTGGGGGGTAAATGCATGGGCGACCATCCCCTTCCTGGTGGTGCTTGGTGCGATTGTTGGAGTTGCAAATACCCTCATTATGGAAAAGCTCCGTATCCCCGGCATCATGGCTACCATAGCCACCTGGATTGTAACTTCCGGACTTGCGTTTACCATTTGCAGGGCGATCCCGATAGCAAGCGAAAGATACCCTCAAATGAACCCGATAAAAATCCTGAATACGGCAAGGATCTTCGGCAATATCCCGATAGCAGTGCCTATTGCCTTTACAGTTGTGCTGATTTTCCTTTTTCTGGAAAAGAAAACAATCTTTAAATATGCAATAGCAATAGGCGGGAACGAAACAGCCGCGACAATGGCAGGTATCAGCGTATTAAAAATGAGGATGATCTTCTTTGTCCTCTCCGGGGTTATGGCTGCTCTGTCGGGGGTCTGGCAGGTTGCAAGGCTTGGCTCTGCAGACCCGACCATTGGGACAGGCATGGAATTTAATGTGCTGGTTGCCACAATACTCGGTGGCGTTAATATTAAAGGCGGCGAAGGGTCGATAACCGGCGTTTTTTTGGGTTCGCTAATCCTGATGGTTTTAATTAACGGTATGCAGATGATGGGGATTGGCTCGTTTTACCAAACGCTGGCAACGGGCATTGTGCTTTACATCGCAGTGCTCTTGAATGTGCTTGTTGGAAAAATGGGGAGTCGCAAAATGGGGCGTTTTCTTTCCCCAAAAGCGGTTATAAGTTAGTTTTTTAAAAGGGGAAGCAATGGCTTACTTTATGGGGATCGATGCGGGTACCAGTGGCATTAAAGCTGTTATCATGGACGAAAAAGGTGTCATTCACGGCTCGGGTTTAAGTGAATGCGATCTAATAACACCGCGGCCCGGCTGGGTCGAGCAGGACCCATATGACTGGTGGCGGGCATGCAGGGAAGCGGTACAGAAAGTTGTTTCTGTAACAGGCCTTGGAAAACAGGTTGCCGGGATTGGGTTTTCCGGCCAGATGCAGGGGAGCACCTGCCTTGACAAAAATTTTGAGCCAACAGGCAACTGTATAATCTGGCTGGACCAAAGGGCCACAGCAGAAGTGGAAGAAATCAACAGGCTCGAGGATGTAAACGATTACATTAATGTAACGGCTAACCGCTGTTTAAACAGTTTTTGGGCGCCGAAATTATTGTGGATTAAAAACAAGCGGCGCGAAGCATTTGACAGGATATACAAAGCTGTTTTTACCAAAGACTACCTTATCTACAAACTTACCGGGGAAATAGCGACAGAGGTAAGCGATGCCTCTTTAAGTTTCCTTATGGATGTCCCCAATAGAAAATGGGCGGACTCCCAATTCGAGAAACTCGGGATCCCGCGGAGCTTTGCACCGGACAGGCTGCTTGAATCCATCGATGTAGTGGGAAAGCTGAAAGCGGGTATTGCCGAGGAACTCGGATTAGCCGCAGGTATTCCCGTAATAGCCGGGGGAGGGGATCAGCCGGCTGGCGGGGTAGGGACCGGAATAATAAAATCCGGCATTATCGGCGCCACGATAGGTACCAGCGGCGTTGTGTTTGGCTGCCTGGATGAGCCTTTGATCGACAGGGAAGACAGGGCAATGTATTCCATGGCCCATTCTGTGCCGGGGAAGTACGGCTTCCTGGGGCTTGTATTAACTGCCGGAGGTTCGTATAAATGGCTGCGTGATACCATTTTTGCCGCCAAAAAAGACGAAATGGCTGCTGCGGGGAAAGATGTCTATGATTATATGTCCGGTCTTGCCGAAAAAGCCCCGCTGGGAAGCGAAGGACTAGTGTTCCTGCCCTACCTTAATGGCGACAAGACCCCCCACTCGGACGAAAATGCAAGGGCCGTGTTTTTCGGCTTGTCGTACCGGCACGGCCTCCCCGATATATGCCGCGCGGTAATGGAAGGGGTAACATTCTCCCTACGGGACACAGTCGAGATAATCCGCGGGACAGGACAGGAAGTAACAGAAGTGCGGGCTAACGGCGGCGGGGCAAAAAGCCCGCTTTGGAGGCAGATACAGGCAGATGTTTTTAATGCGCGCATTGTAACCATGAACATAGAAGAGGGGCCTGCCGCCGGGGCTTGCATCCTGGCAGCTGTCGGTTCCGGGCATTATACAAGCGTGGAAGAGACCTGTAATGCAATGCTAAAGGTAACTGGGACTACCGATCCGATGCCAGGGAATGTTGCTGTCTATAACGAGTATTACCAGACCTACCGCAGCCTCTACCCGGCGCTTAAAGGTCTGTATAAAAAACAGGCGGAAATCGTTAACAAGTATATCAAATAAATAAACCCGTTTAACGGGAAAAGTTAAATTATAAGGAGAGTATTATGAATCCATTTGAATTTGTATTGCCGACAAAGGTAATATTCGGCGCCGGCGAGGTGTCTAAAGTTGGAAAAGAAGCGCTGGCTTTCGGGAAGAAGGCTTTGCTCGTTACCTATGATGAGGTGCTTGTAAAACAGCTTGGTTTTTATGATAAGGTTAAAAAAAGCTGCGATGAGGCAGGTATAGAGCTTTTGGAATTTTTCGGTGTAAAAAGCAACCCAACCGCGGAACATGCGGCGCTTGGCATAAAAATCGCCAAAGAAAAAAAACCAGATGTAATTATCGGGCTGGGCGGCGGGAGCGCAATGGACACAGCCAAGTTTATTGGTGTTGCAGCTTTATACGACGGCGACCCCTGGGATTTCCCCCTTGGCAAAGCCCAAATAGAAAAAAGTCTGCCTGTAATAACTGTTGTAACGATCCCTGCGACAAGCTCGGAGCTTAACGGTACATCTGTTATGAACAACGAAACATTAAAAAGGAAGGATGGTTTTGTAAGCGTACTCATGCGGCCAAAAGTAACCATACTTGATCCGGAACTAACTTATACCATCCCGATTAAACAGACAGGTTATTCGGCTGCCGATATAGTGTCTCACCTTCTGGAACATTACCTGGGGCATCAGCTGGAATTTGCACCTTATCAGGATTACTTTTGCCAGGGGGGCATACGCTCCATAATGGACTGCATGGACCGGCTTTTGGTTAACCCAAAAGACCCCGATGCCCGCGCTGTTATGATGTGGCAGGCGGCGTTTGCATGGTGCGGGTATTACGACAGTGGTTTTTGGCTCCCCCATTCCATTATCCATATTCTGGGTCATTCGCTCTCTAATTTTTACGATACCCCGCATGGTGCTGCCATGAGTGTAACCATTCTTGGATCCATGCGGTATTACCTAAAAGAGCGTACCAAAAAATATGCGGGCTTTGCCAGGGGCGTGTTCGGTATTACAGACAAAGACGACATGATAGCTGCAAAAGCAGGTATTTCCGCGCTTAAAGCCTGGTTTGTAAAAATCGGCGCGCCTACAACGCTTGCCGAAGCCGGTATTACCGACCCTGCCGCAATAGACAAAATGGCGCCGGATGCGCTTCAGACTGCTGTTGCCTGGGGTGAAAAAGATGCGTACAACTACAGCGAAAAAATAATGCGCGACATGTTTGATCTGTGTAAGTAGGGATAAACTTGAGTTCACCTGAATACTCTATGATTCACGTTGAAGGCTTAACAAAACTGTACGGGAACAGGGTTGGTGTCGCGGGCGTAAGTTTCGATGTTGACGAAGGGAAGGTAGCAGGCCTTTTGGGGCCGAATGGTGCAGGCAAGTCCACCATAATGAAGCTGCTTACCGGTTACTTGGCGCCTGATTCAGGCCAGGTAACGATTGGCGATGTGGATGTAGTGCTTGACTACCGCGCTGCCGCGTCAAAAATCGGCTATGCGCCGGAGATACCACCCCTGTTTCCTGATATGACAGTTCATGATTACCTTTATTTTGTCGCCGATCTTAAAGGGATAAAGAAAAGCGACCGTATTACTCATATTAACACTGTTATGGAAATGTCCCGTATCGTCGATGTCGGCAGAAGGCTGATTAAAAACCTGTCTAAAGGTTATAAACAAAGGGTAGGTATCGCCCAAGCCCTTATCGCCTTCCCCCCAGTACTGATCCTGGACGAGCCGGCGTCAGGGCTTGATCCCACCCAGATTGCCCAGCTTAGGGAACTGCTGCGTTCACTTGCAGGGAAACATACAATCATCCTCAGTTCCCATATCCTTGCGGAAATCGGCAGTTTATGCGAAGAAGTTATTGTAATTAATAATGGCCGGGTTGCGGCGCAGGAAAAAATCAACAATGATCAGGACAAAGGCAGTACATTTCTATTGGTTTTAAGGACAAACGACAGGGATAAAGCGCTGGCCTGTGCCGGATCTGTGCCTGGTGTTGCTGAAGCCCTGCCTGTGAGTTCGGATAGTGAAACTTTCAGCATTAAGGTACAGTTTAATCCCGGAAAAAAAGGAGCAGCAGAAAATACAATCGCGGCAAGGACAGCCTTGTTCCATGCCCTTTCTGTGGCAAAGCTGCCGATTTTGGAGCTTGTGCGCGAGCGGGAAAACCTGGAAGATTTATACATGCGCGTAACGGTGGGAGCTTCGCAATGAACAGCCTTTTTAAAAAAGAACTTGCAGGTTATTTTGGCTCTCCCTTTGGTTTTGTCTTTCTTGGCGTGTTTATGCTCACAGCCGGCATTGTTTTTACCAGTTACAATCTTTTGGGGGCAAATGGGAACCTTGCCGGTACCTTTGACATGCTCCGTAATTTTTCGTTTATCCTGTTTCCAACGCTTACCATGAGAATCTTTGCAGAAGAGCGGCGTAACGGCGCCGAACAGCTATTAATGACTTCCAGGCTAAGCATCCCGGAAATTGTCCTGGGGAAATTTTTTGCTGCCTGTACTGTTTTTTTGGCGGCACTCGCATCTACATTAATATTTGCCGGGATCATATTCCGTTTTGGTTCCCCCAATACAGGGTTACTTGCAGCATCCTACCTGGGGTTTTTCCTTTTGGGCATAACAATGATCTCCATATGTACTTTTATTTCATCCTTTGCAGAAAGCCAGATTACCGCTGCAATAGCTTCTTCCGGTATCTTGTTTTTTCTCGTGCTTCTTTCTTCATTCGCACGCTCGTTTTATCTTCCGGTTCTGACGCCAATCCTCCGCGCTCTGGCCATTACCATCCGTTATGATGAATTTACCAGGGGGATACTAAGGCCCGGGCCTGTTGTTTACTATTTGGCGGTAACTTCACTTTCGATCCTGTTTACGGTAAAGGCACTGGAATTGCGGCGTTATGAATAAACAGCGGAAAAAAGTGCTTAAAAACACATTATTGTGGTGTTCACTGTGTACAATCCTTGCGGTTTTTGCAGTATTGTTTTTTTCTTCGTTACCGGTAAGGGCGGATCTTACAACACAAAGGATTTTTTCTCTTTCCCCTTCTAGCAGGGAAACATTGTCCGCCCTTTCGGATACAGTTCGTATTGCCGCACTGTATCCGGAAAATAATGCCAATGTAATGGTAGCGTCTCTTCTGGAAGCATATACATCTTATTCCGATAAAATAGAACTTTCTTTTATTGATGTCGAACGCGATCCCGGCCTTCTTGCTTCGTATGATCTGGGCGAGGCACGTACACTTGGCAGGGGGACGATTGTTGTAAACAGCCGTGGCCGCAGAAAATTGATAAACGAAAGGGACATGTTTTCCGAAGGGGCAATGGGGAATCAATTCTACGGGGAACGGGTAATAACCGGGGCGATCCGTTATGTAGGTTCCGATGTTCTGCCGGTTGCCTATTTTGTTACCGGCCACGGGGAAAGGGATATTTACCGGGAAATTTCCGGGGCAGCTGAACTTTTAAACACAGACGTGTGGGATGTCCGGCAGCTGCCGCTGCTCCAGATGGAAAGAATCCCGGAAAATACCGGCGTGCTGGTATTTGCCAACCCGGCCCGAGACCTGGATGAGATTGAAGTGTATATGCTGCTGGATTATCTTTCTGCCGGGGGCGCTATGCTGCTCCTTCTTGATCCTTCAAACTCCGGTATTATTCTGCCTTTTTTTGAAGCCATAGCCGGACTCTATGGTATCGGTATTACAAATAATTTTATTATTGAAGAAGATACAGCGTATTATTACAGCACCAATAAGCTATATCTGATTCCCCGTTATGCAGCCCATGACATTACCTCCTCGATTATTGAACAGAAAAAGATGGTAATACTGCCGCTGTGCCGGGGAATTTCGCAGCTTGCGGAAAGCAGTTCGGATGTAAGGACCGATGCGCTGTTTTACAGTTCGGAAAAAAGCCGTGCCCGCATGGATACAGGCATTTCCGGGCCGGAACCTGTCCCCTCGGACGTGCTTGGGCCGGTCCCCATTGCATATGCAGCTTCGAAGGAAGCTCCCGCACCGGGAATGCGTT
>Ga0082212_10009316_pt1 | contig 12672 bp, 9 predicted proteins | sample TergutNt197P3_FD_71548 | JGI IMG/M metagenome (GOLD analysis project Ga0082212, IMG submission 71548) | Neocapritermes taracua P3 segment gut microbial communities from Petit-Saut dam, French Guiana - Nt197 P3 | ecosystem: Host-associated > Arthropoda: Insects > Digestive system > Gut ... | reverse complement strand
TGAGCGAGATCGATCAAATCTAGAGCGTGAACGTGTCAAAAAGACACCATCACGTGTAAAAATGACACCATCGCGAGCAAATCTTGAGCGAGATCGATCAAATTTTGATCGTGATCGTGTAAAAATGACACCATCACGTGTAAAAAAGACACCATCGCGATCAAAAAAGTCGCGAGATCATTCAAATTTTGAGCGTGATCATGACTTTTTCCATCCGCGAACCTCACGAATCTCACGAGGAGTCAGGAGTTTGGAGTAGGAAGTAGGCAGTGGGAAGTAGGAAGTAGGAAGTAGGAAACTTATAACTTCCGACTTATAACTTCCGACTCCTAACTTCTAACTTCTAACTCCTAACTCCTAACTCCTAACTTCTAACTTCTAACTTCTAACTTCCAATTTTTCATGCTTCTCTTGGCCGATGGGCAAAATTATGGTACGATCTTCTTGGGAGGATGGCGTTGTTGCCGTTCCCTGAGTCATGATTCGCCTCTTTGTTTGTGTAAAAACAAGGTGAATGATGGCCTTTATAACTCTTGGAGTGAATGTCGGTTTGTGTCATTCGCCTCATTGAACCGCCGCTTCAAACGGCGGAATCAGAAAACTTTTTTTATTTCTCACTCAAACCATTTGGAGCTGAATCTTATGTCAAATCATCACGAACATTTGGGTTGCGGATGCTGTAGTTTGTCCCGTAGATCGTTTTTGACAACAGGTTGTGCCACCTGTGCAGGCGTTGCCGCAACGCTGCCCTTTGTCAATACGGCACGTGCCGACGACGGAAACGGCAACATGAAAATCCGCGTCATTTTCGCACTGCATGCGGAAGTTCAAGCGGTTCCCGACTGGCCGAACATCGGCTATGATTTCGGACCGATCATGGAAAGAACCGTCAACGTCCTTAACAGCCGTTGCGAGGGAATTGATTTCATTGCAAGCATGGCCACCGGACCTGAACAGACCAAAGTCATCATCGACGAAGACGCGGAAGCAGGGAACATCGACGGCTACATCGTCATGCAAATGAACTGCTGGAACCAGGTCGTGCAGACTGCCGTGACAAGCGGCAAGCCGGTTTTATATACCGAGCTTCACTACGCCGGCAGCGGCGGCATGATTTGTTATACGGCGGGACAATTGCGGGCGAAAACGCCGAACTTCGCGTTTATCACGTCGAGTAACATGCGTCACCTGATTGCAGCAGCGCGATGCTTTCTGATCGCCAAAGACGGTAAGAACATTGAAGGCTTTGTTGAAGCGGTCACCAAAGTCCGCATTGACAACACGCCGGACATCAAACCGGAATACAAGGAAGACAAGTTCGACATCCTGACAACCGAAGAACTGCTCAAAGAACTCAAGGGCAAGAAAATGATCGAAGTCGAACGCGGCTGGGCTGCGGTCGATGAATCGCTCAAGAACACGTTGGGCATCGAAATTGTCCGCATTCCCTTTGCCGAACTGAACGATCTCTGGGAAAAAGCAGACAAAGCCAAAGCTCAGGAAGTCATGAAGCAATGGAAAGACAACGCAGAAGTGGTGATCGATATCCCGGAAGATGTGATCGAAGCCGCAGCCCGGATGTATCTCGCGCAAAAGCAGTGCATGGAAAATCACGGTGCCTGCGCCATCACAATCAATTGCCTCGGCGGGTTCTATGGCGGACACATACACGCTTATCCGTGTCTCGGATTTCATCAATTGCTTAACGAAGGACTGGTCGGTGCCTGCGAGTGCGACACGAGATCGACGCTGACGATGGTCGTCATGACGACTCTGACGAAAGGCCGGCCCGGTTACATTTCCGACCCTGTCATGGACATTGCGACGCGACAGATCATTTATGCGCACTGTGTCGCGTCGAACAAAGTCTTCGGTGCCGATGGTCCGACGAATCCTTATGAGATTCTGACGCACTCGGAAGACCGACAGGGCGCGTCGCTGAGGTCGATCATGCCGCTCGGTTACATGACAACGACTGTCGAATTTTGCCCGGATCGCAAGCAAATCCTGTTCCATCAGGGCGTTACCGTGGCCAACAGCCCGGAAGACCGTGCCTGCCGCACCAAGATCGCCGTCGTCCCGGTCGGGGATTTTGAAAAGCTGTTCACCGAATGGGATCAATGGGGCTGGCACCGCGTGACCTACTACGGCGACCTGCGTGAACCGATTTTCTCGCTGGCCAAAGCCATCGGCTGGGAAGTGGTTGAAGAAGCGTAAGGCTTAAAAAAAATCCATCGCGTCAGATGGCGACGTAGCTAACGGTGGTCATAACGTGGCCACCGTTTTTTTGTCTCAACGCGACAAAAATCTGCTTTTGAAAACGATCCATCCATTTCGTTTTTCTTTCCGTTTGCCCAAACTGCGCATTATACCTGACTTTTCAAGATCAACTGATGTTGTTGATTGCCGTAAAAATCGGTATAATTCAATAAATTTCCCGATTTTTATCGTTTAACCGTTCCAAAAGAGAAAGAAACTCCATGTCGGCAGAATCCATCACACAATATATTGAAGACAACGCGCAACGTTTTCAGGAAGAATATTTCGACCTGTTGAGAATTCCCAGCATCAGCACGGTTCCGGCCAACGCACCTGACGTCAAAAAGGCGGCGCAGTGGATCGCAGATCGCCTGGCGCAAATCGGCCTCACGCCGGAACTGATCGAAACAAAGCGACACCCCCTTGTGTATGCCGAAACGCCTGCCGTCAAGGGAACGCCGATCATTTTGGTTTACGGCCATTTTGATGTCCAGCCTGTCGATCCGCTTGAACTTTGGGAAACGCCGCCGTTTGAGCCGACAGTGCGTAACGGCTCGGTCTTCGCACGGGGAGCGACCGACGACAAAGGGCAATTGCTCTCGCATGTATTTGCCGCCGAAGCCGTATTGAAGGAACTGGGGCAGTTGCCGTATCAGATCAAATTCTTGTTCGAGGGCGAAGAAGAAGACGGCAGCGAGAACATCACCGAATACGTCAAAACGCACAAGGACAAGCTGGCCTGCGACTGTTTGGTTGTCAGTGACGGTTCGATGTTCGGACCGGGACAGCCGGCGATCACTTACGGGTTGCGCGGGCTGATGGGGTTTGAGTTGACGCTGACCGGGCCGTGTCGCGACTTGCACAGCGGCACTTTCGGCGGCGCGGTTTACAATCCGGCCATTGCGTTGAGTCAAATGATGAATCGGCTGATCGACGAAAACGGCCACGTCCAGGTGCCCGATTTTTATAAGGATGTTGTGCCGCTGACCGAACGCGAACGCAAACAATTCGCCGACTTGCCGCTTGATGAAGCGGAGTTCTTCGGCAGAATCGGCCTGAAAGAAGGGTTCGGTGAAAAGGGCTATACGTCCATCGAACGTCGCTGGGCGCGACCCACATTTGACATCAACGGCCTGACCTCCGGCTACCAGGGTGAAGGGGGGAAAACCGTTCTGCCGTGTAAGGCGTCGGCAAAATTTACATTCCGCCTCGTGCCGAAACAAGACCCGGCCAGGATCGCGGCAAGCCTTGAGACGTATTTGCAGAGCTTATGCCCGCTGGGAATCACGATGAAACTCGACTACCCACACGGAGCGAATGGGTTGCTCGTCTCGCTGGATTCAATGTTCGTCGAAGCGGCAACGAAAGCACTGGAGGAGACGTTCGGTTGTCCGCCGTTTTACACTCGCGAAGGCGGTTCCATTCCGATCATCACGCTGATGAGCGATGTCCTTGAAGCCGACGTGCTGCTACTCGGTTGGGGACTCGATGACGACAACGCCCATGCGCCGAACGAAAAATTTTCACTCGACAGTTTTCATAAAGGCATCAAGGCCGCTGCAAGATTGTTGCTGGAAATCGCGCATTATCAGAAAATGAGAAAAGCGTGAGATTCGCCGCGTCATGCGAAGCTCGAAGGGAAGATTGAAGAAAAATTCGAAATCGCGATGAATCTCTTGCAGGCAAACATTCCTCTTGAAACAATCATCGCGGCCACCGGCCTGTCGCAGAACGAAGTGGAAAAATTGCGTGATTCTGATTGACTTCAACCCCCAATGCCGCCCCATCAGCAATACACCCGATCCGTCGCCCGGCGAATGGCACTGCTTGTCATCGCGACGGCGTTGTTGCCGGTGATGGCCTGCGTTATTGACAGCCGGTTCGTTCGCACCAGGAAACGTATGGCATTGATGCCCCACCGCCGATCAATTTGTTTCGGTCATTTTTTCTGTTGGGGGATGAATTTTTTGAGAATTTGCCATTGCTTGTCGGTCAAGTCTGGGCGATCATTGATCTTTAACTTCCATGTTACGTCTTTCGTGATTAAGGTTTGAACTCTCAAAAACGGAAGCGTAACATGTTTTCCATCAACGCCACAAGGCCAATCGCCCTGCGGCAAGCGGTTTTCTGTCAGTTAAAGACTTACTCTCACAGTCATCAATCCCTGGAATTCATCGTTGTAAACCGGTGCTTGCTCTTGCGATTCCACTCAAAGAATGGGACAATACCATTTTGGTCACAATTTCACACCTTTGATGGAGGACTGCTCATGTCCAATTCTGATTCAAGTATCACGACATCCGTAAAGTCCGCCGCGCAGTCCCTTGTGCGGTTGGCTTCCATTGACGCTTATCGCGGTTTCGTCATGTTTCTCATGATGGCCGAGTTGCTGCATCTCGACCGCATGGGGAAAGCGTTTGCCGATGTTCAGGGTTTTTGGGGCGATTTCTGGCGACTCCTCGCCCATCACCAAACGCATGTCCCGTGGGTCGGTTGTACGTTACACGATATGATTCAGCCGTCGTTTACGTTTCTGGTCGGTGTTGCGTTGCCGTTTTCAATTGCGTCGCGGTTGGCCAAGGGGCAATCGTATTGGTGGATGACGACGCACGCATTTTGGCGGGCGTTGGTGCTTATTCTGCTGGGCGTGTTCCTGCGTTCCCAATGGGTTAACCAGACAAACTGGACGTTTGAAGACACTCTGACGCAAATCGGCCTCGGCTACGGGTTTCTCTTTATTCTCGGTCTCATTGCGTTGCGACCGCAAAAAGGTATCCTTGCGCCCATCGTTGCCCTCGTGTTGATACTCGCCGGCTATTGGGCCGCGTTTGCATTTTATCCTGTGCCGGATGCGAACTTCGATTGGGCCAAAGCAGGCGTGACCGCCGATTGGGAAGGCAACCTAACCGGTTTTGCCGCGCATTGGAACAAGAACACAAACCCTGCATGGGCTTTCGACACCTGGTTTTTGAATCTCTTTCCGAGAAAGGACGTGTTTACGTGCAACGGCGGCGGTTATGCGACTTTGAGCTTCATCCCGACGTTGGCAACGATGATTCTCGGTCTTTTGGCCGGTCTAACATTGCGGAACAAGTGGCGATGGTTCAGCAAGTTCGGCCTTTTCGTTGTACTGGGTGGCATTTTCCTCGGGTTGGGCTGGGTGCTGAATATGTACGGATTTTGCCCCATTGTAAAGCGCATCTGGACGCCGTCCTGGGTACTTTTCAGCGGCGGTATCTGTTTCCTGCTGTTGGCGGCGTTTTATCTGATCGTCGATATTACCCGGCTGAAAGTGTTGTTTCTGCCGCTGATTGTGATCGGTTCCAACTCCATCGTTGCGTACTGTATGGCCGACACGGCGTTGAATGGATATTTCACCAAAAATTTGAAAACGCACCTCGGTGCCGATTTCTTCAAATGGTTTGGCGGAGGCGAACAGTTTGGTGCCGCGTATGAAATTCTGTTCCTCGGTGCCGTCGTTTTGTTGATCGACTGGCTCATACTGCTGTGGTTGTACCGCAAAAAGGTGCATGTGAGAATATGAGATCGTAGAGAGCCACATTCAGAGCCGACGGTAACGGAGCGGCCGAAACAAGGTAACGTCTTCATCGCTTCGACCGCTCGTTGACACTCGCGGCTCTGATTACGTAATCATCTGCGTACATAAGACTATTTTGCATGTTTCAATGATTGCGTCTTGATTTTCCTGACGACCGTGTCTATAATATTCTACGAAAGAGTTTTCGTTTGGTTGTTTTTTAACAGCATTTTTTATACTTAGGAGTCAGATATGACAAAAAGACATGTTACAAAAGGGTTTACGTTAATTGAATTATTGGTTGTCATTTCCATCATCGGGTTGTTGGCGGCGTTGATCATTCCGGCGGTGCAAATGGCCCGCGAGTCGGCCAGGCGGATCACCTGCGTGAACAACCAAAAGCAGCTTGTGCTCGCCGTCAGCTTAACCGCCGACGCAAAAAAGGCACTGCCCGGCTATGCGCAGGAATTGGATTGTGGTGCCGACGTCAAGGTGTTTGCTCCCTGGCCGGTGATGATTTTACCGGCGGTGGAACAGGCCGCGTTGTGGGACCAAATCACGCAAGGTAACCTCAGCAATTGCGGCATGAGAATTTCTTCTTTTCAGTGTCCGAGCAGCGACGCTGTCGAAGGCGATGCAAATATGGACTACGTGGCCAACTGCGGTCGCAAAGATGAACACCATTTCGGCGGCCCGGATGATTCGCGACACATGGCCTTTTCCGTGTTTTTCGACCTGCGAAGTGAAGCTCTCAGCGGAACGCCGGCAAAAATGACAATTGACTACATCAGTAAGAATGACGGATTGACCAACACGTTTATGATAACGGAAAATATCAATGCCGGAGTGTGGTCACCTATGTTCCGCGATTTGACCGCTCCTTTTCCCACAGCGGTTGATAACACCACGGGGGTTTACGAGACAGGTTCGCTCTTGTACTACGAGGCACTGCTCGGGTTTTGCTATGCGTGCAACGGTCACCCGGCTGGTTGGACGTGTTTTGATGACGGTATTTCCGGGTGCAACCCGAATTGTCCGAACGGCGGTGAGGCTGGTGGCGGAACCAGAGCCTGTATGGGAAAGGGTTTTACCAACGACAATGTGGATGATCCCTTCTGGATCAATACAGATAAAGTAAAGTCACGCTTTCTGCACAAACTCGCGCGTCCGTCGTCCAACCACACAGGCGTGATCGTTGTCGGTTATTGTGACGGTTCTGTCAATACGGTCAGCACCACCGTCGATCAGTATCTCTACACCATCATGATGATGCCCAAGAGCGGTGAAGTCAAAGACACATCAGGGTTGTAGTGCGCGATGCGGTGAGAGAAATTTATCAATAGGAAACGAAAGGAGACACCATGCTTCAAAAAACATTGAATTTCCTGCAAGAGTGCAGAACGTTTTACGTGGCAACGACGGACGGCGACCAGCCGCGCGTCCGCCCGTTCGGATTGGTCATCGAACATGAGGGCAAGCTCTGGTTCGGAACGGCCAATACGAAAGAGGTTTATCGGCAACTCAAGGCCAATCCGCGCATCGAGATTTCCGCAACATCTCCGGCGATGGAATGGGTGCGACTTTCCGGCAAAGCGGTGTTTGAGTCCAACGCCGAGGTCAAACGCAAAGCCTTTGAGTTGTTACCCATGCTTGCCAACATTTACCACGGCCCGGAAGACCCGGTGTTCGAGGTGTTTTACCTTGCCGATGCCGAAGCCGTTTTTCAAGGCATGGGCAATTACGGCGCAAAACCGGAAGTCGGTCGATTTTGAGAAAACGTCTCGACGGCGGTCACGCCGTGACCGCCCTGACAAGCATGCGCTTCCCATTGCCAAATTGTGACAAGGTTTTTGTTACAACCCGGCGTTCTCACCGACGTTTCGGCTGGCCAGGCCGAGGAGATTGTCGGAAGAAATCGTCTCGCTAACAAAGTGGACGGAACCGTCGCAAAGTGCGAAATGGCAACCGCCGGGATGATTGCTGCCGAATCCGCCGACACCGCTGCCGGCGGTGTTTTCACCCTTGAAGGGGTAATTCTGTGTGTCAGGCGTGCCGTTTGGAAGTAAAAAGGTTTTGAAATTGGGCGTATCCGTCGGTTGCTTGTTCTTCCCGAAATTGATCGGCCAGTCATAAGCGATGCCTTTGGCACTGACCATCGTGGCACCGACCTGAGACCCCATTGTGCCTCTCGACCATTCGTAATGCCCGCCGAAGTCGTTCCAGGAAATCTCGCCAACCAGGAATGTGTTGGAAGTACCGTCCGTAATCGCCCCCAAGTTTAAGCGTCCGTTGATGATGATGGTTCCGCTGTCCGCATGGGGACCGACAACAACCCCTCGCGTTGCGTAGGAAGTCATCGTGTCGGCAACGTGATAATACGCACTTGTTCCCGGAATCGACCCCAACGCACCCGGAACACCGTAATAATGGGACGCATATTGATCTTCGATTACAATGTTACCGCGCGGCTTAATGTCTGCAAGATCATTGCCTTGACTTGGGCAAAGATAAAATGAAATACGATTGCTCGCCCATTCGTAACGTGCCGTATCTTTCAAAGCCGGTTGGCCGTCACTTTCGACTTCATAAATATTCGGGTCGCTCAAATCAACGAGACTGGCAACGCTTTGTTTTTCGACGAATGGCAAAATGCGAACTCGCCAGTTCATTCGGCGAGGTGCCAATTCGTGGTCGAACGTGATGTAACTGCACTCTGCCGGGATCGTTTTTTTCGTGTCATGGTGGTTATGCACGGCCAAAGCGATTTGCTTCAAGTGGTTTTGACACTGCATACGTCGCGCAGCTTCTCGCGCTGCCTGAACAGCGGGCAACAGCAACGCAATCAGAATGCCGATGATCGCAATGACGACCAGTAATTCGATCAGTGTAAAGGCATTTTTTTTTCGTATTTTCATAGCGAATTGTCAGATCGTGGAGTAAATCATGCCCTGCTGGTTATTCTAGTCGAAATGCCATAAAAGACAAGGTGATGATCACAAGCAAACTGGTGTCATAAGTTGTTATATTTTTCACATGTTAAGTAGGCAAAAAGCATTCTTTTCGGCACCAAAATGCGGTAATAATCAGTTAGCGACGCTCATGTAAAAAATGCAAAAAAATCTAAATTATTACTTTCATAAATTTATTGACGGTTCCCAAATATACGCTTGACTGGTATTAGGTATCAGTTTACCATTTTACTCATAGTTATCGACTGTTTTGATAACGTGGGCAACATGCACAAACAAACACATTTGAAACGCCGGTAAAAATGGGTTTTTTAGGGAAGTTGCCTTATCTTTGCAGTGAAACATTGTCATTAACGTAACCATGTAGGAGAAAAAATGAAAACAATCAAATTTTCTGTGCTGTTGGCTGTTGCCATCACTTTGGTCAATTGCGGAATTGTTTGCGCAGACCTGACACCGAACCAAATTGTCGCACAATTTAACGGACTCGGGACGAACGGCTGGTCGTTTACCAGTGGTTCTTCCACGGAAAGGTATTTTGCCCCGGCGAATGCCGCTTTTACACCCGACCGTTCCGCCTATCATCCCAATGCTCTTGGAACCGGCACGAACAGGTTCCATACCTTCTGTATTGAACCGAACTCTCCGTCACTTGCAAGCTCCGGCACGGCTGTGTTGAATTTTTCCGGTGGAAATTCGACAAGGGTTTCCATTGACAACAAAGCCGTCTCTGTCGGAACAGCGTTTCTCTATCAACAGTTTGCCACCGGAGCATTCAGTTCATCGTTGTATAACTATACCAATGCGTCGCAAAGAGCAAGCGATTACAGTGTGCTCTTGTCAACGCTCCGCGTTTTAATGGAACCTCAAACGTACGGGTCACTCAATTGGTCAACAAACAAGTTCCTTGCCTATCTGTTGACGGTCAACCCCAACCAAAGTTACTGGACCGGCGTGTATAATCCCGGCATTCGTTATAATGAAATCGGCAACTATGCGGTTTTTGTGATGAACATTCATAACGCCAGTGGAGGCGGCGAATACCAGGACTTCCTCTATATCGCCCGAGCGGATTATGGTGGTGGGGGCGGAGGCGTTCCCGAACCGGCAACGCTTTTGCTTTGGACGCTTGGTGGTATCGGCGCGTTCGGTGTCGGCCGATACCGGAAACGCGGATAAAGTGTATCGAGTTGTTGCGGCGGTCACGGCGTGACCGCCCTACCTTCTTTTTATTGCGGCACTTTCAGTTGAGGTGCCGCGATTCTTAAAATTAGCTGTTCTATGATGATTCGTGGCGGAATACGGCTGTCGCCTTTGAAATTCAAATCGGCTTTGAGAAGCCAGTCGAGCAGTTTCGCACCACGATGCCGACCGAGTTGCTTGAGTTGCATTTCGCTTTTCTGAACAAAGAAACGGTTGACGCCTGCCTGTTCGAGAGCCGCCGGGAGATTGATGCGTTTACCTTGTTGTTCGGCGTCAAGAATCAACTGTGTAGCGGCGGCAAAGCGTCGAAGCGAAGCAGCGATTTGCATCAAAAGACCAATGGGGGTTTCACCGGCTTGCAGGAGCATGTCAAGCTGGCGAATCGCTTCGGGAACGTTGCCACCCAGTGCGAGATCAAGCATTTCCCATATCGTTCGCGTGCGCCACGAGCCGACGTTCTCCTGCACAATGTCTGCCGTGAGTTTTCCGCCTTGTGGGACGACCAGTGCCAGTTTCGCCAATTCCTGGTCGAGTAAACCGAGTTCCGTCCCGATGAGGTCGACGAGCAATTCGGCGGCGGCCATGTCGCAGTTCAGCCGATGTGTGGTGAGTGCCCACGCGGCAAGCCATTTCGGAATGACCTTTTCGCTCAGGGGACTGCATTCGACCAACTGCCCAGACGTATCAACGGTTTTGTACAGCCGTGTATTCGACGGGAATGTGCCGACGAGCAAAACCAGCGTTGACGCTTGCGACGGTTTGGCGGCGTAGTCTTCCAGTTCGCTGCGGTACTGGGTTACGAATTTATCGGCGTCATCGACGACCACAACTCGCTGTCCGTCGCCGAACATGGTCATCATCGCAAGTTCGCGCAACACGACGGTAAAGGTTGTCTGGTTGCCGTCGAATCGCGTCAAGGAATATTCGGAGTCGGCCTCGTTGAGCAGGGTTGACCGCAATTTGCGAAATGCCTGCGACTTGAGAAACGAATCGCCGCCGAACAAAACGCAAACCGGCTTGGGCGGAAATTTTGCCGGTTGTTTCAGGTACTCGGTAGCGTGTAAAACTTGTGCTTTGGCCATTGCCGGCTCCTTTTGTATCGAGATGGTGTATCCCGATAGGATTGGATGATTCTACTCCCTTATACTTTCTTAACCAGTACCCTTCTAAAACCTTGCTTACCGCTGACATAAGGGAAGTATTGATTCTCAACTATTTTATATCCCTTTTCCAACAAACCATTTAATATCGGACGGGCGGAAACGGCAAAAGGTTTCTTGTAATCACTTGGAATATAACAATGATCGACCAGTAACATTTTTGAATCATCAAACTTTTTGTATTTCACCGGTATCTCTTTTAAGGGTAATATTTTAAGCCTGCTAAATTTTGGTCTGTTTTTTATGGGAATATTTGTGTACCAATGCCCTGCCGCCCTTGTAAGTTCTCTTTTCGGTGTCAGAAACCAATCCACTTCGTTATACCCCGCCCATACTTTACCCTCTCTGAAATACGGAACAAAAGCCAATGTTATAGGATTTGTGATATTGGATATTATCAAAAACTTCTTGTCGCTCTCAATAATCATTTTCCAATAATCGATAGCTCGTGAAAAGGGAGGATTCGTACATACAATGTCGGCCTCCTCCTTAAGTATTTTTAAGGATAGAGGATCGTCAAAACTACCGGTGTAATTTGAGGGATATTCCTTGATTGCCCTAAACCCGTCCTTTGTGAAAACATAGCCTTTCGGTCCTTGGTTAAACAAGTCAACTTTCCCCACATAATGCGTACAGATGAGTTTTTTTAATCCCAACACATTAAAATTTTTCAAAAAATACAATGCGAACGCAGATGTTCTTCTTTTGTCAAACGCATCATCAACTGCGTCATCGCAATTACAGAATACGACTTTATTTTTCCAAACGGATTTGGAATACATCGTTAATTCTTTTTCAACGTCTTCATACCGTGTATAAAACTCGTCATTGTCAACTTTTTGTGCTTTTTGAAGTAATTCTTTAAAGGTCACTCCCCTTTCCTCAAGCGTCGGGGTTATCTTTTTAATGACCTGTATTATTTGTTTTTTAAGTTCTTGTTTGATAAAAATTTCTTTCACAAACGACTTGTGCGATTTAATAAAATCGACGTATCCTGCAAATAGCACAGGGTTGTAGAAATAAATTTCCTTGCTTTTTTCTTCGCGAAGATGACCGTATTTGTCTCTTATGTCGATTTCCACCCGTGCCATACTTTTGACCTGGCAAGTGTAGAGATAAGTATAGACATTATCCTTGGACTTACCCGTCATGCTATTATATTCTGCAAGCCGTCGTTCAAGGTCATTCGTTTTACCGATTTTGCACTTGGACGGTTCCAACGAAGCCTGGACGATATAAATGTACTGGTTTTCCCGTTCAGAAATAGTTTTTGTCATGTCAAAGCCTTATACTTTTTTAACCAATACTCTTCCAAAACAGCGTTTGCCCTTTATATAGGGGACATATTCCTTATGCTCGATGAGTTGATATCCCTTTTCCAATAGGCCATTTAATATTGAGCGAACAGACACGGCAAAAGGTTTCATATAATCACTGGGAATATAACAATTGTTTACCAGCAATACGTTATCATCGTCATACTTTTTATGTTTTTCAGGGATTTCCTTCAAGGGAATGATTTTTAATTGTTAGGACATGGGTC
>Ga0082212_10009315_pt1 | contig 12672 bp, 6 predicted proteins | sample TergutNt197P3_FD_71548 | JGI IMG/M metagenome (GOLD analysis project Ga0082212, IMG submission 71548) | Neocapritermes taracua P3 segment gut microbial communities from Petit-Saut dam, French Guiana - Nt197 P3 | ecosystem: Host-associated > Arthropoda: Insects > Digestive system > Gut ... | reverse complement strand
GACCTGTCGGAACTTGAGGTGTGCCGGCATTACACCCGGCTTTCCACCTGGAATTTCGGGGTCGATACCGGCATGTATCCGCTGGGCAGCTGCACCATGAAATACAACCCCAAAGTGAACGAAAAGCTCGCGGCCCTTCCCGGATTCGCCAAAGCCCATCCCTTCCTCCCGGAAGAGGGATGCCAGGGGGCGCTCCGGCTTGTTTTCGAGCTTGAGGACTATCTCGCCAGGATCGTCGGCCTCGAAGCCGCCAGCCTCCAGCCCGCGGCCGGCGCCCACGGCGAGTTGTGCGGGATGCTCATGATCGCCGCCCATCACCGCCATGCCGGCAACGCCAAGACGAAGGTCCTGGTTCCGGATTCCGCCCACGGCACCAACCCCGCCACCGCCTCCATGTGCGGCTATGCCGAAGTCAAGGTTCCGCTCGGCTCCGGAGGCAGGCTCGATCCGGCCGACGTCGAGAAGCTGATGGACAGAGAGACTGCCGGGATTATGGTCACCAATCCCAACACCTTGGGCATTTTCGAGAGCGGCCTGCCGGAGATCAGCCGCATCGTCCACGACCGGGGCGGCCTCGTCTACGCCGACGGCGCCAACCTGAACGCCGTGATGGGCCGGGTCGACATGAATGCGATGGGCATCGACGTCATCCACCTGAACCTGCATAAGTCGATGTCGACCCCGCATGGCGGCGGCGGCCCCGGCTCCGGGCCGGTGGCTGTCGCGAAGACCCTCGTCCCCTACCTGCCCCGCCCCCGCGTCGCCAGGGAGGACGGTCGGTACAGGTGGAACCACGACCTCCCGCTGTCGATCGGCCGGCTCCACGCCTTCCACGGCCAGTTCGCCGTCGCGGTCAGGGCCTACGCCTATATCCTTTCCCTCGGCCCGGAGATCCGGACCGCCAGCGGCCTGGCGGTGCTGAACGCCAATTACGTCCAGGAGCGGCTCAAGGCAGCCTACGACCTTCCCTACGACCAGCGTTGCATGCACGAATGCGTGTTCACGAACGCGAAGCAACGGGACAGGAAGATCGCCACCCTCGACATCGCCAAGCGCCTGATCGACCTTGGCTATCATCCGCCGACGGTGTATTTTCCCCTGGTGGTCGATTCGGCGATCATGATCGAGCCGACCGAAAGCGAGACGAAGGAGGATTTGGACGCCTTTATTGCCGCCATGCTCCAGATCGCGGACGAAGCGGAACGGGATCCCGATCTTCTCCACAACGCGCCGCTCCGCACCAAGGTCGGCCGCCTGGACGAGACAACGGCGGCGAGAAAGCCGAAATTGACGGGCGATATGGGGTGACGTTCCCAGAACCAGTGGATGTAGAGCGCTTCAAAGCGCTCTAGCCTATCGGAAAACTGAGAATCGAATGCCCCCTCCCCGACGTGTATTCCGGCTACAAAGCGGCAGGCGTGGAAAACCGGCCTCGCCATGGCGAAACGTATTTCGAAGGCTTATAATACCGATTCCACTTGATTCCTTTCGGAAAGAGATCCAGGCGCTCTATGACGATCAATGGTGCCTCGGGTGGGTTCACTCCGCTCGAGGCAGGTAAACGGAAATCAGCGGAAAAGACCTCCACCTGAAAATCTCCGGGTATTTCCGGAGATTTTCAGGTGGAGAGATAACATCTCGCATCGGATTTTCTTGCAGTCCCGCATTGTTCGCCAAACGCCCCGCCCATGCCTGATGATCGGGATGGGGACGGCAGTCCCCGCCCGGCGCCGGAAAACCCCGCCTTATCGGACGCTCCGCAAAATCGCCGTTTCGCGCGGCGAATTGGGGAAAGAAAACGCTTTTCGCGGGAAAGTAACCTTGACGGACCCTTGAGGGCCGGCGTCGGGGTATTTCCAGCGGAGGGCGGATCATGTCGAAATGGATGTTCGTTGCCTTGACCTGTTTAAGGGTGTGCGCGCTGTTTTCCATCGCCGCCAGCCAGGACAGCCCTCGACAGGGGGGGACGCTCTTCCATTCCCTCGGCGATATCGCGGAAGCGCCCGACATGCACGTGGGGGGCGACGTCTCCTTCCTCTGCCGCTTCGCCGGCGCGACCACGTCCTTTGACGCCCCCCGGACGGGATTCACCGTCGCCACCCACGCCAATTTCGCCGTCTGGTCGGACCGGGAGGAACTATGGACCTCCGAGGGACGCCGCCGGATATTCCCCGCCCTGTTCATCGACAGGAAGAACCGGAACCTGGTCGAATCCCTGAACCGCCTCGAACGATACGACCTCGTCGTCGTGACCGGACGCGTTACCGGGCACGCGGACGGCATTGTCTGGATCCTGGTCGACGGGATCGGAAAGGCGGCGCCCTCCGGCCCCGTCCTGACCGAGGCCGCCGTCCAGCACATGCGCGCCGGCCTGGCCGCCCTGGCCGACGGCGACGGCCGGACGTCGGGAGCGTATTTTGACCAAGCCTTGGCGGCGGGCCTGCCGCCCGAGTTCCAGGCGTCGGCACACGAGTTGGCGGCCGACGCGGCCTGCCTCGCCAGCGACATCCCAAAAGCCAAAAGCTGCCTTGTCCAGGCTATTCGGGCCGGAAAGGATTTCCCTTCCCTTCGCCTCGCCCTGGCGTATGTGAACCTGCAATTGGGCGACCCCGACGCGGCTATGGACGAATGCGCCGCCTTCATGGCGCACGCCGAATACCGTATCCGCGCCCATGGCATCGCGGCCGAGGCCATGGCCATGCGGGGCGACCCTATCGAAGCGCTCGATCGCCTCCAGGAAGCCGGCGCCGCGCCCGGCGTGACCGCGCTCGACGAGGCAATCCTCGCGGTTCACCGCGCCCGCATCTACAAGATCGCCAACCACGCCGAGGACGCCGTCCGCCTCTATGCCGAACTGGCGGGCCCCGGCGGACCCCTGGCGGAGGAGAAATGGCTCCACATCGAGCATGGCTCCCTGCATGAAAACCTATACCTGGCCGGGGGCGACCCAGTTCACCTCGATCTCGCGACCCAGGCGTATGAGCGTGGCGTCGCGCCCGGGCGCGGAGGGTGTGACACGCTGTACAAGCTGGCGGAACTGGAGATGCGCAGGCAAAAAATATCCTGGCATCCGACCGTTGCGAAGGCCGAGGCGATCATCCGGGAGATCTTCTCCCTCCACCCCGAATATCTTCCAGCCCGCATAATCGAGGCGCGGATCGTCTGCGCCGGGGGGGACATCGAGAGGGCGCGGCGGTTGTGCGACTCCTTCGCCGGCCGCGCCGACGGCGATCCGCTCGCCCTCGCGGCCTTGGCTGAAGCGTATGCCGATCTCGGCGACCTGGAGAGGGCCGGCCGGCTGGCGGGGCAGGCCGCCGCCTTGCAGCCGTGGAACGAACGCCTGCGCGCCATAGGCGACGGCCTGGCCATCATCAGGCCGAAGCGCGACGAACCGTTCTCCGCCACCGACTCCTGGGATGCCTTTGCCTTCCAGACAATGCCGGATTCGGACGTCTTCATGGAACAAGTCTCCGCCTGGGACGCCGCCTTAACCATTCAGGCAATGCCGGATTCGGCCGTCTATACGGAACAGGCCTCCGTCGACGACGACTGGGATACGGCCTTTGCCCTTCAGGCCATGCCGGAGCTGGCCGTCTTCACGGAACAAGAAGGGCGGGAGGATTCCTCGAACGCCCTCGCCATACCTTCCGGCCTCGGCGACATGGTCCTTGTTGCCGATCTCGCCGCAGTCGGCTATGCCGACTCCGCAATGCCGGAGAAAGCGGTCAGGCACGACGGGTTCCTGTTCGTCGAATCCGTTTCCGGGGGAATGGTCGAGGAGATACGGGCCAGCGTTCCGCCGGCGACAGGCGCGCCCTCCTATCCCGTCTCCAGCTTTCATTTCGAGCCGGCGCTTTCTTCCCGCCCCTTGCCGCCCCCGGCGGCGCGGGCCGAGGCGGGCATGATCCACGAATCGATCCGCCGCTCCAGTTCGCCGCCCAGGCACGCCCGCCGCGACCGCCTCGAATCGCCGCTCCCTTCCAAACTCCTTGTCCCGCCTCCGGCGGCGCATGGGCCGGTCAGCAGCCTCGGGCCGCCGTCCGGGCGGAGCGAACGGGGAGATTCGCCCGTCGCCCTCGCCGCCTTCGCGCCGCGCGTGACGCTGGACATCGGCGATGAACAGGCTCTGGAAGCGGCCTCGCGTTTTTCCGGGCCTGACCGTTCTTTCGCCTTTACCGCCGAACACGGCGCGAACGAGAGCGGTTCCGGAGCCTTGCCTGCCCGGAACGCCAATCTCTACCGGAAAGTGCGGGATGGGGCGAAACGGCCCGCCGAGGTCACCATGGGCGATGCGGCGCGGTCCGGTCGGCAGGACGAGTCGGCCATGGCGCCGCCGCGCGACGGCACCGTTCCCCGCACAGAGGTTTTGCTTCCCGGGTCGCCCCAGGGCATAGGCGTGGACCACGAATTGACGCCGTTGTGGTAGTCCGGCACGGACCCGGCACGGACATCACGCGATTCCCGCAGCCTGTTCCGCCGCCGCGAGCTCCCTTTCCATCCTTTCCCAGGACAGTTCGAGCGTTTTTTCGATGCCGAAAAGGCCGGTCGAACCCATGACCAGGACTTCGGCCCCCGCCCGGATCATGCGCTCGTAGGTATTCTTGTTGCAGGAACCGTCTATCTCGATAAGCAGGTCGAGCCCCCGTCTCTTCCTGATGGCGGCGAGTTCCTCGATCTTTTCCAGCATTTCGGGAACAAAAGGCTGGGCGGCGAAGCCGGGATCGACGGTCATGATAGTCACCTTATCGACAAGATTGAGGTAATGCCGGGTGCTTTCGAGCGTGGTTTCCGGATTGACCGCGAGACCGGGCTTTTTCCCCAAGTCGCGTATAATTTTGATGTTACGGAATCCTACCGCGGAGAGCGTCTCAGCGTGCATGGTAATATAGTCGGCTCCGGCCCTGGCGCAGGACTCGATGAAATTCCCCGGAACGGCGACCATGAGATGGGCGTCTATGGCAACCTTCGTGTGGGGCCGGATCTGGGCGATGAACGATGGCGAAAGCGTGAGGTTGGGGACAAAGTGCCCGTCCATGATGTCGACGTGGTAAAAATGGATGCGGTTCTCGAAAAAAGCCAGTTGCTCGGGCACTTTCATCAGGTCCATGCACATGAGGGAAGGGGCGATCCGGGTTTTCATGGTTTGGTTTCTCCATGGCGGCCAAGGCGTCTGTTCACGTTTTCGACATTCTAGAACATTATCGCCCGCCCGGCAAGAATCCACCCCCGGAGCCTCCCTTTCCCGCCAAATTTTCCCGGGGATGGGGGGAGGGACGCGAATGGAGCGGGAGCGGCGGGGCGGGAGCGGAAAAATAAAAATAATTTCTTTTTGGAATTTTCGAGGGAGGCCGGCAAATGCGCGACAAGTGGATTATGTAGCGCCAATAAAATATGACTCCTTCTCCCAACCCCCGGTAGGAAATCCTCCTCCTTCCCCTTCCGGGGGTCGCTTTTACGCGCCGCGAGCGCATGCCATAAAGAGGTGCGGTACGCGCGGTTTCTTCTCAATACCCATCCCCGTGGGCCGTCTCCTGGCCCAAGCGGTTCGACCCCTCCCCCGGTTGAACCGCTTTTTTGTCGCCGGGGTTGACATGGCTTGCCCGGGCATGAACAATACGATAGGCTTGTCCGGGGAACAACCATGCAGGAAACGGCGAACACCGTCATCGGGTCGAACATCGAGGCGCTTGACGATCTCATCGCCAAGCTCCAGGCCATCATCACCCAAGCCGATGAATCGCCCCTGGTGATAACCCTCCAGGATCCGCCCAGGCCGGCGTCGTACCGCCAGATTAACAATATCAGCAATGCCGTTTCCCGCAAGCCGCCGGTGGCGGAGGCGATTTTTTTGCAGTCGTCGAAGTTGGTTCTTCGCTGCACCACAACCGATCTTGTCCGCCTCATGATCGTCGAAACAATGATCGCGGGCGGGAAAAACGGCAGGGGCGAGGTCAGTTTCATCGTCACCGGCGCGGTTGCCGGCCTGAAGCGGGTCAAGGGCGGCTACGAAGTGGAGATTGACATTGACGACACGCGGCGGGTACCGATCACGCCAGGGCAGAAATTGCGGGAAAGCATCGAAAAGGAGGATGTCACCGGCTGGAACCGCTGGTGCCAGGACATCAAGGACACTATCGACCTTGCGGGAATCAGCCTCCCCAACGTCAACCTGGCGGGATACGACTTGTGTTGCGCCGATTTGACCGACGCCGACCTTTCTGGATGCGATCTCTCCAACGCGATTCTGGCCGGCGCCGAGCTCAGCCGCACCAATCTTGACAACGTCAAGGTGACGGGAGCCGATTTTTTCCGCGCCAGGATGAGCCGGAAATACAACGCTCTCCTCGACTTGTCGGGCATGCCGGAAAAGGAAAGCGTCATCTTCAGCGAGAAATGACCCTTCCATGACCCCAAATCGCGACCAGCTTGTTTTCGGGCGCTACACCCGCGAAGACTGCGGCCTGCCGCCGCAGGAGAATCCAACCTTGGCCAAATGGCGCCTTGCCTCCCGTGCCGCCGCCATCCTTGCGGCGACGGTTTTCGTCGGCTGGCTGGCTGGCGGCCTGACCGCGCGTTGGAGAGCCCTACGCCTCGACTCCCTGCCGAGAGAGGTCGCGCGAACCGCAGGAACGGGTGAAACGGGAAAGCTGGTGGCGAGGGGCAGGATGCTCGCCACGGCGCTTCGCGGCAATCCCCGAGCCTCGCTTGGCCTCGCCGAGTCGGCTTTCGCGGCCTCCCAAAACGCCCCGAGGCAAATCGGGTATTACGGCAACATCGACAACCTGCTCGAGGGAGCGGGCGAACTCCTGGCCCCGACGCCTTTCCTCGCTTTTCGCGCCGAGACGCTGCATTCGACAGTCCTTTCTGAACTCGGCCGCCACCGCGAGGCTCTCGACGCCCTGGCCAGGGCCGACGAGGCCATGGCGGGTATTCCCGACAGCCCCCTCGCCCGGGCGCTTCGGCTGATCCTGGTCAACCAGCAGGCCTACATTCTCGCCACCGCCGCTTCGCCTCAAGTCCGCAATCCCGAGAAAGCCCTGCAGTTGGCGCAACTCATGGTCTCGTCCAGGGATATTCTTCCCGATGGCGGTTACGCCTCCGCTTCGGCCGCGTTCGTCGACACCCTGGCCGCGGCCTGGTTCTCGGCGGGCTATCGGGAGAAGGCGCTGGAGACGCAAAGTTTGGCCTTGGGTCTTGCAACGCCGGGCGATCTTGCGGTATATTTGGAACACTACGACCTGTACGCTGGCGCCGAGCCGCACCGAATTCCCGGGCTCGTGGCGCTGGCCGGACGTTAACGACAAAATACGGCGCTTGCCGCATGTTTGCTTTTCATCGGGAAAAGCGGATGTTTGTTTTGTGTCGGGAAATGCGGCAGCACGGGGGAAAATCGACATGTCCGCCCCGTTCCTCAGCAAGAAGGCGCTGGAACTCGCGCCCAGCGCCACCTTGGCGATGAACGCCAAGGCCAAGAAACTCAAGGCTGAGGGCAAGGACGTCATCTCCTTCAGCGTTGGCGAACCCGATTTCCGGACGCCCGACCATATCTGCGAGGCGGCGAAGAAAGCCATCGCCGACGGCTGGCATGTCTACACCCCGGTTCCCGGCGTGCCGGAACTCCGCAAAGCCATCGCCGACCGCCTTACGGAAGAGGTGGGCGTGCACTACGCGCCTGGACAGGTCGTCGCTTCTCCGGGCGGCAAGTATTCCCTGTATCTTGTCATGCTCGCCCTGCTGAACCCGGGGGACGAGGTTGTCATCCCCGCTCCCTATTGGGTCAGCTATCCGGAGATGGCCAGCCTCTGCGGCGGCGTGCCGGTGGCGGTGGAAACGCGGGAAAAGGACAATTTCGCCGTCACGCCGGACGCGATCGAAGCCGCCGTCACCCCGAGGACCAAGCTGCTTGTCCTCAACTCCCCTTCCAACCCGACCGGGCAGGTTACGCCGCCGGAAGTTATCCGGGGAATCGGCAAGGTCATGGAGAAGAAGGGCATCTGGTGCGTTTCGGACGAAATTTACAACCGGCTCGTCTTCGGCGGCGCGCGGCACCTTTCGGTGGCGTCGACGTCGGATTATTGCCGCGACCACACGGTGGTGGTCAACGGCTGCTCGAAAACCTACGCCATGACCGGCTGGCGCCTCGGCTGGATCGGCGCCAGGCCCGAGGTGGCAAAGGCCGTCGACGACCTCCAGAGCCAGACCACCTCCAACCCCTGTTCCATCGCCCAGGCCGCCGGCCTCGCGGCCCTGACCGGCCCGCAGGATTGCGTCGAGGCCATGCGCAAGGAATTCATGGCGCGCCGCGAACGGATCCACGAGTTGCTGAACGCCATCCCGGGCGTGGCCTGCACCCTGCCCACCGGCGCCTTCTACGCCCTGCCGAACATTTCCGGCCTGTTCGGGAAGACCCTGGCGGGCAAGACGGTGAAGACGCCCTCGGACTTCTGCGACCTCGCCCTCGACAAGGCGCATGTGGCCTGCGTCGCCGGCGAGGCGTTCGGCGCTTCCGACCATTTCCGCCTGTCCTACGCCACCAGCTCCGCCAACATCGAGGAAGGCTGCCGACGGATCAGGGCCATGGTCGAGGGAACGTCCGCGTAGCCCGACCGCCCGGTTTCCCGGAGGCGGCCCCATGGCGTTCATGGGGCCGCGTGTTTTGGCGGATTTTTCGCGACCGCCTCGCCTGCTTGATGCGCCCGGAACGGCGTCGCGGAAAGTATCCGTCCCCGCAGGAGGACCAACGATGTCAGCCGATGAAGCCGTTCCCATGACCGAGCAAGGCATGGCCAAGCTCAAGGCCGATATGGTTGAACTCGAAAAGAAGCGCCCCGCCATCAAGAAGGCGATCGAGGAAGCGCGCGAAAAGGGCGACCTCCGCGAAAACGCCGACTATCACGCCTCCCGCGAGGAACTGGCCATGCTCAACGCCAAGATCGCGCAGTTGAACGGCCTTCTCGCCAACGCCGTCATCATCGATCCCGCCAAGGCTCCGAAGGGCAAGGTGGTGATGGGGTCCACCGTCACGTTCGTCCGCCTGTCGGACGGGAAGCCGATGGTGCGGACCATCGTCGGCGCCGGGCAGGCCGATCCGGCGTCCGGCAAGATACTCGCCACCTCCCCCCTGGCCAAGGCCATGGTCGGCCATTCGGCCGGCGAGACGGTGACGGCCGAGCTGCCTGGCGGCAACCTCGACCTGAGAATCGACAAGATAGAATTCGTTTAAGGATGCGTCAATGCGAGTAAAATGCCCGAATTCGGACATATATCTGGATCTCCCAGGCGACAAGATGGACATGAAGTTCACCTGTCCCGCCTGCAAGAAAGTCCATCGGGTCACCATCACCATCACGACTCCCGGCGCGGTCGCCCCCGTACCCAAGCCCCCGCCGCAGATGCCCCGCAAGTACGCCACGGGCGCCTATCCCCCCATCGTCGACATTCCCATCGACGCCGATTTCGTTCTTTTCGACGAAAGCGCCTCGCAGCAATTCGGCCTCGATCTCGGCCAGGCGGCCGAACAGCCGCCCTTTGTCGACCGCGACATGTCGCAGCGCCAGACCGAGGTCCGCCGCAGGGATCCCGCGCGCGATGCGGACGGCGAGTCCTCGGCCCTGTTCGCCGGGGACGGCAAGCCGGACATGGCGCCGCCCGCCTCCGAAACGCCGGCCGGCCCCGCATCGGGCCGAAACGAACGCGGACCCGGCGAAACAGCCCCTCCAACCCGGTCGGAAGCGCGCGGCGCCGGCGCCGCTCCCGAAAAGCGGCCCCCGGACCGGGCCGGCGTCCGGCCGCATGGCGGCGAGCCGGGGCCCGAAGCCGCGGCGGCGGCGTCCGGCCGCCCCTCCTCCTTCGCCGGGCGCCCGGTTCGCCACCCGCCGAGCCGCGCTTGGCGCACGCTCCTGACGCTGTTCCTCATCGCGCTGGCCGCGGGATCCGGGTATCTCGCCTGGCAACAGTATCTGTACGGGGAGAACCATGCGGCGCTCGGCGACGCCCTTGACGAGGCCGACAGACTTGCCGCCGGCGGCAAACTCGAACCTGCCGCCGCCGCCGCCGGCCGCGCCGGCGAAGCCTTCGCCCGGGACGGCGGATTCCATACTGTCGAAAACCTCTGGGAGCGCCTGTCCAAACGGGTTGAGTTCATTCCTCCGCCCGAACGGGACGTCGTTTCCACCAGGGAGCGCATCGCCAGGCATCTGGCCCGGAAGGATATTTTCGATTCCTTTCTGAAAAGCATCGATTCCCGGCCGGCCGCCGAGTTGGCCGGCGGCCTGTCGTCCGGCCTGGACCGGGCCGACGGCGACGCCGGCCTCGAACTGGCCATGCGCCTGGCGGCGGTGGACAAGGCCCTCGCCGCCGCCGGTTCAGAAGGGCCGGCCAGCCCGGAGGAAACGCTTGGGGACGCCATGCGGCTCCGCCGGGCGCTCCTGCCCCTTCTTGATCCGCGTGCCGCCGACGCCCTGGAAAACGGCCTTGCCTCCGCCGTCGGCAAACAGGCCGATGCCCTGCGCCGCGATTTCCTCGCCGAACTGGGCGCCATCGACGAAGCGGCCGGCCGGGGCGACGCCGGAGCGGTCGAACGCTACAACCGCCTGCGCGAACGTTCCCTTGGCCTCCCCGTCTCGTTGTCCGCGGTCTTCAGGGACGGCGCCGAACTTTTCGACGTTTCGGCCGAACCGGGACTGAAAAACCTCGGCCAAGTGGCCAAATTGGCGGATCTGCTGGCCGAGGCGACGGCGGCCGCCCGCACCACGCTCAGCCTTGGCGATCCCGGCGCCGAGATCTATTCCGCGCTGGCGGCCATGACCGAGGCGGAAGCCTTTCCCAACGCCAAGCTGGCCGAGGACACAGCCAGGCTCGTCAGGGACGAGGCAATTGAGGCGGAAAAGCTCATAGCCCTGCGCGAGGACGTTTTCCTCAAGCTGCAGGTGGAAAACCAGCGCGGCAGGATCACCCCCGCCACCATGACCGCTTGGCGCCTTCTTCTGACGTCGTTCGGCAATCCCAAGGTCGCCGTGGATCCGGAAGGCTTTGTCTACGATTCCCAACAAGCGGCGATGCGCCTCACCTTTTCCGGCGTTCCCGTCCACGTCCGGATAGAGGCGGCCGATTTCGAGCGGGTTATCCGGGCCGAAGCGCTCGGCTACCGCTTCAAGGCCGATTGGGCGCCGTTTTTCACCAAGCCCGTCGCCTGGATCGCCGACCTTGCGGCCAAGCTGCGCGCCGCCGGCGTCGACCCCGATTCCCATCCCGACTGGGAGGCGATGGAGGGGCCGGGTGGCCTTGTCGCCCTCACCGTTCCCGGTTCTGCCGCCTCGTCCGGAGCCTATGGCCTGGTTCCCGCGGCCGCCGAGCCCAGGCGGCTGTTTTTCGAGGGGCGCCTGTATCCGGTCGAGGAACAGGCCGTTCCCACCGATGCCGGCGGGCATATCGAGGATTTCCACCAGGCGGCCCAGAGGCTTCACGAAGGCATAATGGCGGACGAGTCGATCCCGCAGCCGCTCCGCCAGGCCCTCAACCCCATCCTCATGGGCGCATATCTTCCGATCGACCCGCGCGATTATTTCGACGCCGCCTTCTGCCGCCGCCTGATCGAGGCCGATTATCTCGAATACTTCATCAAGCCCATGCCGCCGGACCGGCAAGGGGAACTCGAGGCCTTCCGCGGCGCCCTCGACAAACTTGAGGCGGGCTACGACGAGTTCGCCGTCGCGCTCGACGGCGGCGAACGCCTGGTGGCGGTGGCGAACGCCGACCGCAATCAGGTATCGAATCCATCGGGCGACCAGGACGTTTTTTCGGGGGAGATCAATCCCCGCTACACATGGCGGTTGGAGCGGCGGGGCGGGACGGGGGACTATTCGCCCATGCCCTCCCGGTTCATCTACGCCTTCATGTTGGCAGAGCATTACGACGGCAAACATGCCTTCCGTCCCGCCGGAACTCCCCGCCTCACCGAGGTCCGGCACGCCACCAAGGGACGGGTTGCCTACTACCGCTCGGGCGCCGATCGGGCGGCCGGAGACGCCGAATTGTGGAACCAGGCTATCGCCGATGACTCGATCGGGCGTTTCGACGCCGCCATGGGCCCTCCGGGCTGGAATTTCCCCCTCCATGTCCTGGAGCGGGACGACCAGGGGGATCCCGTGACTTTGGCCACTCTTTCGGGAACGGTCAAGAGCCCGAATTTCTCGCGGATTGCCGATCCCGGGGCCTTGCGCCGAGCCGAAGACGAATGGCTCGACGCCACTGCCCGCACCTTGGCGACACCGGGGGAGTTGGGGCTTATTTTCCATCAATTCTTTCGTTATTGCTCGGATTCACCGCTACCGGAATTCCCGAACCTCATCGGCAGCCACTACGGGTTGTCCGATGCCCATCAGACCGTCTACGAGTCCCTGGAGCGGCGTTGGGTGGGAAGGCTCATAGGCGATTGCGACGACTTGGCCGAGTTCTTCCAGGATCTGACCCGGCGACAGGGAAAGCTTTCGCACGTCATGCTGCTTCCCGGACATGCCGCCTGCGGTTATGTCGAACGGACCGGTGCGGGCAATGCCGGCGATTACCGCTTCATCGTCCTTCAGACCGGCCCCGTCCTCCAGTTCACCGCCTCCACCCTGAACGAAGTGGTCGAGGAGGCGTATCGCTCCTTCGACCGTGGCGAGGGCATTT
>Ga0082212_10009314_pt1 | contig 12672 bp, 7 predicted proteins | sample TergutNt197P3_FD_71548 | JGI IMG/M metagenome (GOLD analysis project Ga0082212, IMG submission 71548) | Neocapritermes taracua P3 segment gut microbial communities from Petit-Saut dam, French Guiana - Nt197 P3 | ecosystem: Host-associated > Arthropoda: Insects > Digestive system > Gut ... | reverse complement strand
ACTTCCAAGCCGGGCGGTAACTGCGTTCGCAATATTCTCAATGGTAAATATCAAGGCGATCTTTATGTGATCAATCCGAAAGAAGAAACGGTGCAAGGGTTGAAAAGTTATCAATCTGCTCAAGATATACCGCCGACCGATATGGCGATTATTGCTATTCCTGCGTCTGCCTGTTTGGATACGATCTCCATATTGGCAAAGGAAAAAGGAGTAAAAGCGTTCATTATGTTTACGGCAGGATTCGGTGAAGAAACGGAAGAGGGAGGTGAATTGGAAAGGCGAATCGTCGATGTGATCAATGAATCGGGCGCCAGCCTCATTGGCCCGAATTGCATCGGGATGTTGAACCGTTATCACCACAGTTTGTTTACCTTGCCTATTCCGGAAATGCATCCGATGGGAGTGGATATGATATCCAGCTCGGGTGGAACCTGTATATTTATCATGGAATCATCCATCCGGATGGGTTTGCGTTTCAACTCCGTTTGGTCGGTAGGCAATGCTGCGCAGATAAGTGTTGAAGATATTTTGGAATATATGGATATTCATTTTAAACCTGAAACCGATTCCAAAGTCAAACTATTGTATATAGAGAGTATCAAGCATCCGGATAAACTATTGGAGCATACCACCTCCTTGATACGAAAAGGTTGCCGCATTGCTGCGATCAAGTCCGGATCGTCCGAATCGGGAAGCCGTGCCGCTTCTTCACATACCGGCGCAATGGCTAATCCCGACTTGGCAGTGGAAGCTTTGTTCCGTAAGGCAGGGGTTGTTCGCTGTTACAGCAGGGAAGAATTGGCAACTGTCGGCGCTGTATTCACCTTGAAAGAGTTGAAAGGAAACAACATAGCGATTGTCACTCATGCCGGCGGACCGGCTGTTATCCTGACCGATGCGTTGTCGAAAGGCGGATTGGAAATACCCAAATTGTCGGGTACAGCGCTCGCCGAAAAGTTGAAAAAACAGTTGCTTCCCGGATCTTCCGTCAGCAATCCGATCGACATTATCGGAACCGGCGGACCGGAACACTTGTCTGTCGCTATTGATTACTGCGAAAATAAATTTACGAATATCGACGGTATTGCAGTTATTTTCGGAAGTCCCGGATTGACCCGTGTTTATGAAGCCTACGATGTATTGGATAAAAAAATGAAAACCTGCTCAAAACCGATCTTCCCGATTCTTCCATCTGTGAGTACGGCATGGGATGAAACCGATTTCTTTGTGAAGAAAGGACATGTGAATTTCAGCGATGAAGTAGGCTTAGCAGACGCTCTAATCAAAGTGTTGCAAACCCCGCATCCTTTGGCAAACAATCTGGAACTGAAAGGAGTAGATGTTCCGCTCATTCGTCGGATCATTGATGGTATTCCGGAATCGGGTTATATTTCACCGGATGCTACCCAGAAATTATTTCGTGCAGCCGGTATTCCGGTGGTTGAAGAAATTGTTTCTTCCGATGGAGAAGAAATTCGCCGTTTTGCCGAAAAAGTCGGATTTCCTGTCGTGGCCAAAGTGGTTGGTCCGGTTCACAAAACGGATGTTGGCGGTGTTGTGCTGAACATCCGTTCGGTAGAGCATCTTTATTTTGAGTTCCAGCGGCTGATGGAAGTCCCTGAGGCGAAAGCGGTGATGGTGCAACCGATGTTGAAAGGCGTTGAACTGTTTGCCGGCGCTAAATATGAAGAGGGATTTGGACACCTCGTTTTGTGCGGGTTGGGTGGTATCTTCGTCGAAATCTTCCATGATGTGGCGTCCGGATTAGCGCCGCTCGCTACCGAAGAAGCCCTTTCGATGATCCGTTCGCTGAAAGGCTACAAGGTGTTTCAGGGCGCTCGCGGTCAAAAAGGCATCGACGAACATCAATTCGCCAAGATTGTGGTTCAATTATCGGCTCTGCTACGCTTTGCTTCCGAAATTAAAGAGTTGGATATTAATCCTTTATTAGCAACAGAAAAAGGAATTATTGCCGTTGATGCCAGGGTGAGGGTGGAAAAATAATTGAGAATTATTGAACCTCTTTCGCTTCCTGCCAAAAAACCTCCATCTCGCCCAAAGTCATTTCTTTCAATGGCTTTCCGATTTCTTTTGCTCTTTGTTCAATATGATTAAAGCGTTTGATAAATTTTTGGTTTGTCCGTTCCAAAGCATTGTCAGGATCGATTCCATACAGTCGGGCGGCGTTAATCAGGCTGAAAAATAAATCACCCATTTCATCCGCTATCCGGTCTTTATCCATTGCCTGAATTTCGCGCTTCAATTCGTTCAGTTCTTCTTCGACCTTTTCCCAAACATCTTCTTTCTGTTCCCAATCGAAACCGGCATTCCGTGCTTTGTCCTGAATACGATGGGCTTTCGCTACGCTTGGCAGAGAAGCAGGAACGCCTTCCAAAACAGTTCTGTTCCCGCCCTTCTCTTTCAATTTGATCTGCTCCCAGTTTTGTTCCACCTGACCGGCAGTTTTGGCTTTCACCTCCCCAAAAACATGGGGATGACGGAAAATAAGTTTATCGCACAATGTATTACAAACATCAGCGATATCGAACTGCTCTTTTTCATCGGCGATTTTGGCATAGAAAATAACGTGCAACAAAACATCGCCCAATTCTTTTTTTATTTCCGAAGGTTCGTTTTTGATGATTGCTTCGCAGAGTTCATAAGTTTCCTCAATGGTGTTGGTACGCAAGCTTTCGTTGGTTTGCTTTTTATCCCAGGGGCATTTCTCACGCAACTCGTCCAATATGTCGAGCAAACGTCCGAATGCCTGCGTTTTTGCTTCTTTTGTATGCATATTATTTATAACCGTTATACAAAATTAAATAAAAAATGTAACAACCATGTTAGTAACACAGTTGTTACATTTTTAAAAAACTTAACAGACAGATTGTCTGTTTTTATGATTTATCTCACAAAACTGGCTGCATTCAGGAAGTCGAAACTTTTCTTCACATCTTCCTGCGGAGTGCCGTCGTAGCGTTCCACTTCCACATACCAATCCTTGATATTGTTGGCATAAGCCTGGTTGAAGATGGCTTCAAAATCCATAGTTCCACTCGCACCGATTGCTTTTTCATCTTTGATATGGAGCACTCTGATCCGTTGCGGATATTTTTTCATATATTCCACTGGATTGTATCCGCCTCTTTGTGTCCAATATACATCGTTTTGGAAGATTACATGATCGGGGCTGGTATGTTCGATCAACAAGTCATACACAGGAACTTCGTCTATTTTGTTTTCAAATTCAAAAGCATGGTTGTGATAGCCGAAAGAGATGCTGGCGCCGGCAGTTATCAAACCGATAGCACTGAAATATTCGCCATATCTCTTCACATTGTCTAAAGTAGCGCCTTCGCCGTTGAGTGGGGAAGATGGCATGATCATATATTTCATACCTGCCGCAGCATGTGCTTCCGTAGCTTTGTTCCACCAAGCCATGTCTTCATCGCGATTGCCGCTTATTTCACGACCCAAATGCGCACTGGTAACTTTCATACCCAAATCGTCCACCATTTTTTTGAATTCTGCCGGAGCGATATTATAGATTTTACCGTCGTTGTATCCGGCGGTTTCGAGATTGGTATATCCCATCTCGGCAACAATTTCAAGCACCTTTTGAATGCCTAAATCACCTACATCTTCACGCAAGGAATAAAGTTGTAATCCAATGCGTTTGTTCGGAGCGCTTATTACAGTACTTTTCGACCCGCTACCACCACAACTTGAAAGAATACTGCCTCCTACTACACCACCGGCAACCAAAATGGATGCCTGTTTAAGAAAATCACGTCTGTTTACCATTGTATTTTTAATTTTTTTATTGATAATTTGTTAATGAGAAATATCGCACAAAGATAATATAAATTATGGAATTATTAAATATTTATAAAAAAGGTTAATTTTTTTTTCAACTTGCAAAGTGTTTGTGATACACCACTTACAACGATTTACTCTTTTTTTATAGAATTTAGTTGCGGATTTAAAGAAAAAAGATTAACTTTGTCGTGTTTTTTTGTAAAATTTGTTAATTTAAATATTTATGCCTATGATAATAATCTGATTGACAGTGAAATAGAAACGCAGCAAGCATTTCTATATAATGAGTTTCTACGAATAAACTACATTAATTTAATTTGTATAACACTAAACAAAATACTTTATGAATTTTTATAACAATAAAAGAGCAATACTGTTAAAACGTTTAAAATATCTTGAAAAAATATTTGTCATAGCTTGCTTATTCATGTTTGCAGGTATTTTTACTACAATGGCACAAATTAGAATAACAGGTTCTGTTACGGACAATACCGGCGATGTAATTCCAGGGGTTACTGTAGCTGTACAAGGTACGGCAATAGGTACAGCAACCGATTCTAATGGCGAGTATTCCATATCGGTTCCCGGTGAAACGTCCGTATTGGAGTTCAAATATCTGGGATATGAAACGCAGTATATAACGGTTAGTAACCGGCGTGTCATTGCTGTTGTGATGAGAGAAGCAACAACAGACATTGGAGAAGTCACGATTGTGGCCTTTGCTAAGCAAAAAAAGGAAAGTGTGATGGGGTCTATAACTACAATACAACCGGCGGACTTAAAAGTACCGAGTAGTAACCTTACCACTTCCTTTGCAGGTCGTGTGGCCGGTTTAATTTCCTTCCAGCAAAGTGGTGAACCGGGAATGGATAATGCGAATTTCTTTATTCGCGGTATCACGTCTTTTGGCGCACAGTCTAAAAAAGACCCATTGATTTTGATTGATGGGGTAGAATTAAGTGTTGATGAGTTGGTAAGGTTAAACACTGACGACATTGCCAGCTTTTCTGTCATGAAAGATGCAACTGCTACTGCTCTGTATGGAGCAAGAGGCGCTAATGGCGTGATTTATGTAACTACCAAAGAAGGAAAAGAAGGAAAAGCTTCATTTAATGTTCGTTTGGAAAATTCCTACTCAACACCGACAAGGAGAATTTCGATAGCAGATCCGCTCACTTTTATGAATATGCACAATGAATCGGTAAAAACCCGCAATCCCAATGGTTTGTATCTGTATAGTCCGGAACAGGTTTATATGACTGAACGCGGACTTTATCCCAATATTTTTCCTGCGGTGGACTGGTATGGAGCCATGTTCAGAAATTATACCCCCAGTTATCGTGCAAACATGAGTGTTAGCGGAGGAGGTCCGATCGCCCGTTATTATGTTGCACTAAACGTTACTCAGGATAATGGAGACCTGAAAGTGGATAAAAGGAATAATTTCAATTCCAACATTAACTTGACTAAGATCACTGTCCGTTCGAATGTCAATATCAACGTTACTAAAACAACCGAGATGATATTGCGTATGAGCGCTAATTTGGATGAATATACCGGTCCCATTAATGGAGGCTCCGCGACCTATAACCAGGTGATGCGTGCAAATCCGGTACTCTTTCAACCCTATTATGAGCCGGACGAAAGGTTTTCGTATGCAAAACATATTTTATTCGGAAACTATGGAGATGGACGGTATGTCAATCCGTATGCAGAAGCATTGAAGGGATACCGCGAATATAGCCGTAACCTGCAATTGGTACAAATTGAAGGCAAACAAAAATTGGATATGATAACCGAAGGTTTGACGGCACGATTCATGGTTAACTTGGACAGGTCTTCGTATTTTAATGTACACCGGCAATATGTTCCATTCTTTTATAATATAAACGCTTATAATCTTCAAAATAACAGTTATACCTTAAGACGCTTGAATCCGGGAGGAGGAACTGAATTTATTAATTACGTTCCCCGAGAACGGGATATCACAACGACTTTCTACTTAGAAGCAGCTACCGAATACAACCGCCTGTTCAATAATGTGCATAATTTGAATGCTTTGCTGGTTTATACCATGCGCGACTATAAAGTAGGGATTGCCGATAATCTACAGCTCTCGCTACCCAATCGCAATTTGGGAGTTTCAGGTCGTTTGGCTTATAATTATGATACACGTTATTTTGGCGAGTTCAATTTTGGATACAATGGTTCTGAGCGTTTTTACAAAAACAACCGCTTCGGATTTTTCCCTTCTATGGGAGTAGCATGGATGTTATCCAACGAAGAATTTTTTTCATCATTGAAAAGTCGAATTCCTACGCTAAAATTGAAAGCAACCTACGGTTTGGTCGGAAATGATGCTATCGGAGATGAACATGACCGTTTTTATTACCTGTCGCAAGTTCAAATTGGTGCAAGCAGAAATGTTAACTGGGGAACCCAAATGAACTACAATCCGGGAGGAGTGGATATTTCAAGATACCCCAACGCCGACATTGGCTGGGAAAAATCATATAAAACAAATCTTGGCCTTGAAATGACTTTGAAAAACGGATTTTCTACCATTATGGAGGTCTTTAAGGAAAGACGCGAGAATATTTTGCTGGATCGTGTAATTCCCAATACGATGGGTATCGTCCCTGCCGTAAAAGCCAATTTGGGAAAAGCGGAAGGAAAAGGATTCGATATGGAACTGAACTACGAAAAAAGTTTTAATAATGATTTCTGGCTACAAGGCAGAAGTTCTTTTACTTTTGCGACAAGCAAAGTATTGGAATGGGAGGAACCGGATTATAGCCAAACACCCTGGTTATCACGAGTAGGTTATTCAGTAAATCAGGGATGGGGTTATATTGCAGAACGGCTTTTTATTGATGATGCTGAAGTTTTAAATTCTCCAACCCAATTTGGTTCATACATGGCTGGAGATATCAAATACAGGGACGTGAACGGCGATGGAGTCATATCGGAGTTGGATAGAGTTCCTATCGGTTTTCCTACCGTACCGGAAATCAATTACGGATTCGGACTTTCTGCAGGATATAGAGGATTGGATTGCTCTTTCTTTTTCCAGGGATCGGCGCGTCAGTCATTTTGGTTTGATCTCGATAAAGTAACCCCTTTCATTGATGGAGGAGACGATGGCTTAAGAGGACAAAACCAAATCATTCAGGCTTTCGCCGACAGCTATTGGTCGGAAAACAATCAGGATCCTTATGCTTTATGGCCTCGGCTGTCTTCTATTAATGTTTCCAATAACATGCATCGCTCTACCTGGTTCATGCAGGATGCAGGATTTCTCCGGTTAAAATCGGTTGAATTGGGTTATAAACTTCCTACCCCGCTCTTGAACAAAATGCACATGAAAAACCTGCGCGTATATTTAAGCGGAACAAATCTGCTTTCATGGAGCCGGTTTAAACTTTGGGATCCTGAAATGGCCGGTAACGGATTGGGATACCCCGTTCAACGGGTGTTTAATGTAGGATTAAATATAGGATTTTAAACCATAATAATGAACTAACATGAAATTATTAAAAAACTTTATATTTACTGTTGTTATTGCGGGATTATTTTTTACTTCCTGTAATTATTTAGATGTAGTGCCCGATAACGTTGCAACTATCGATCATGCTTTTTCTGATCGTTATACGGCAGAACAATACTTGGCTACCTGCTATTGGGGTATGCCAAAATCGGCAGGATGGAATGAAAACCCGGCAGTTTTCGGCGCTTTGGAAATGGTGTTCAATAAAGAACGCTCCACGACCGGCGGGTTTCAATTCGGATTGGGCAACGATAGCCCCATGTCGGCTCTGATAAATTATTGGGGAGGTACGGGTACAATGATTCGTACGCTTTATGGCGGTATCAATAACTGCAACACATTTTTGGAAAATATTGTAAATGTACAGGATTTGAATGCTTTTGAGAAAAGACGCTGGATTGCTGAAGCCACATTAATCAAAGCGTATATGCATTTCTACCTGATCACTTACTACGGTCCCATGTGTCCGTTAAAAGAAAACCTGCCGGTGAACGAATCAACTCGTGGCGTGCGCGTATATCGCGAAAAAATTGATGATTGTTTCGCTTATGTAATCGAACTGCTCGATGAAGTGATTGCAAGCAATGCGCTTCCAAGAATCATTGATAACCGCACTACCGAACTGGGACGGTTTACTCAGGCTGCCGCTCACATGTTAAAAGCAAAAGCCTTGGTTTATTGGGCAAGTCCGCTCTTTAACGGGAATACCGACTACAACAGTTTTTTGAATCACAATGGCGAACCGTTCTTCAATCAGGTCTATGATGCTAACCGTTGGCAATTGGCTGCAGAAGCTTGTAAAAGGGCAGTTCAAGTTTGCGACTCTTCCGGTATCCGTTTGTTCCAAATGAGCGATTATATAACGGCAAAACCCATGACCGATTCCACAAGAATAGTAAATACCTTGCGGTGCGCAGTCAGTTTACGTTGGAATTGCGAATTGGTTTGGGGAAATTCCTCCTATCCTGTCGATTGGGGATTGCAGAGTCCTTGTTTCCCGCGATTAGAACAGGGAACTTCATCCTCTACATCGGGTACAATGAGCGTTCCCTTGCATATTGTCGATAAATTCTATTCGAAAAATGGAGTTCCTATCGACGAGGATATAGCGTTTCCATATACCGAACGATTCAATGTTCGTACCGGTGATTTTGAAAACCGGTTTTATATCCAACAAGGTGAGCAAACCGCTGCAATGAATTTCGACCGTGAACCACGTTTCTATTCTACCTTGGGCTTCGACAGAGGAAAATGGTATGGTAATTCTTATAGAAACGAGCCTGAAGATGATTCACAGACTTTATATCCAAGAAACCGTTTTGGCGAATATTCATCCGTATTCAATCCGGGCGATTATAATGCTACCGGTTATTGGCCTAAAAAATTGGTTTCGATCAATACGATGTTCCGCGACCCCAATTCCGTAACCACGGAAACTTTCCCGTTCCCGGATATGCGTTTGTCTGATTTGTTGCTCTTTTGCGCAGAAGCGCTTAATGAATCAAAAAGTGCACCCGATAACGAAGTTTATTCGTATATTGATTTAGTAAGGGAAAGAGCAGGATTAGAAGGCGTAGTGAACAGTTGGAGAAAGTATTCCTCCAATCCATCGAAACCAGCCACTAAAGAAGGAATGCGTGAAATTATCCAGCGAGAACGGGCAGTTGAATTTGCTTGCGAAGGACAATATTATTGGGACAGTCACCGGTGGAAAACAGCAGTGAGAGAACAGAATCGCCCCATACAAGGTTGGGATGTTTCTAAATCCAGTCTACAGGATTATTACACCGTAACCACATTGTATACCCAATCATTTACCTATCGCGATTATTTCGCTCCGATTCCTGAGAGGGATATAATAAATAATCCATTGTTGATTCAAAACCCAGGTTGGTAACATTAATAAAACACATTATGAAAACAATACATTATTTTATAGCGATTATTTTTCTGATAATGTTCTCTTGTACTGAAAAACAACTCGAACCCATTACTCCAAGTCTTGGGAAACCGGGGAAAGTTGAAATACTGGGTCAGGAAGCTATTGGCGGAGGAGTTATCGTAACTTACAAGATTCCGACTTCAGAAGATATTCTATCTGTTAAGGCTGTTTATACCTTATCGGGAGGGAGAACATTTGAAAGTACGGCATCTTATTTTGAAAATACCTTGATTATTCAAGGATTTAATGATAAAAAAGAACATGAGGCAAAAATCTATACAGTCAACCGGGCACAGGAAATGTCAGATCCGGTAACCCTGAAATTTACCCCTTTGGAAGCCTCATATCTTAAAGTGGCGGAATCTATGGGAATCATTCAAGATTTTGGAGGAGCCCAATTCTCATGGATAAATGAAGATAAGGCGCCCCTAACTTTCGAGTTTTTTGCCCAGGATTCAGTTGGAAAACTTCAAGCCATGCGTGTAATTAATTCATCGACAGATACAATGAAGCTTTCTCTTCGTGGGTATCAACCGGATCCGCCTCGGTGGTTTGGGGCTGTTATTCGTGATTTTTGGGACAATGCAACCGATACGATATTTCCGCCTTCGATGATTTCTCCTTTGCTTGAAGAAAAAATTGATAAGAAACCCATGTCGGTAATGAAATTAGGCAACGATCAAAATTTCACCAACTGGGAAGGAATGGACCAGTTTATTATTGATGATGATATGGATACTTTCGGTCATTCGCCCAATAGCTCCATACCCGCTCCTTTCACTATCGATTTCAGTAAGAAAGTTAAATTAAGTCGCTTTGTATTTTTCAATCGAAACTTTAATAACTCGTATTACAGTTGGGGTAATCCGAAAACATTCGAAGTATATGTATGCTTTGGTACCCCCTCAATTAGTGGTGATTGGAGCGAGTGGACCAAAATTATGGACTGCATACAAGTCAAGCCCTCAGGATCTGCAGGAACGACTCAGACAGATGATGATGTAGCTGCCGCAGAAGCAGGTTTTGAATTTGAAGTAGACCTTGAATTGCCGCCGGTCAGATATATTCGATTTGTTATAACAAGCACGTGGGAAAATACCTCATTTACCCACCCTTGCGAGCTTGATTTTTATGGTGTAACTGCTGAATAATGAAGTTTAATCAATTAAAAAAAAACATTCATGAAAAGAATATATAATAGATTATTGATACTGTTATTGATACTGTCCTCTTTTGTAGCTTGTCAGGATTTTATGGACATTCATAAAGAATACATTGAGGGTGGTGAAATTATTTATGCACCCAAAGTAGACTCCATGGTATTTATTGCCGGTCATAACCGGCTTCAGTTCAGATATTGGCTGTATAAATCTCCCAATGTTCGCTCTGTTGATCTATATTGGAACAGTGGTGCAGACTCACTCATTATTCCGGTAACGCCATCGGCAGGAATTGATTCATTCCAAGCAATTATTCCTAATTTGGAAGAAAAATCGTATACATTTAATGTAAGAACAACCGATTTATTTGGTCATAAGTCGTTGTTTTTGACAGATTTTGGAACAGCATACGGCGAGCTTTACAGAAGTACGCTAAGTAGCCGAAGAATCAATACCATAGAACTAAAAGAAGAAAACAATCTTGTAGGTGGTTCTATTTCACTATTTTCGGCAAGTACAGGCTTGGTTCGTACGGAAGTCCGTTACCAAAAGGCTGATGGAACAACCGCTGTTGTTGCTGCGCTCCCAAATGAAAATGTATTGGCTTGTCTCAATGCCAAGCCGGGATCTACTTTCGAATCAAGATCGCTGTATATACCTGAAACAGAGGCAGTTGATACGTTTGCTACTAATTGGACTTACTACGATACATCTTTTCCATCTATTTACCTGTATGACAGGAGTACGTGGGAAGTTTTGGAAGTATCCGATCAGACTGCCAGTGACGGAGGAGGTATGACAACCATCATTGATGGAGACTTAGGAACATACTGGCACTCACAGTGGGATGGAGGAGACGCTCCATTGCCTCACTGGGCTATTATTGACATGAAAACTGCAAAGAATATCGTAAAATTCGACATCTATCGCCGTAGAGGCAATACCGATACAAGAACGGTGGAATGTTATTTAAGCGACAGTCCGGATGCAGAAGGTACATGGACAAAAATTGGCGAAGGACAGTTTTCCTCAGGAGATATGCTGACAATCGATCCTACGGATAAAGTTACAAAAGGAAGGTATCTTAAAATATTCCTTCCCGACAGTAATCGGAACCCTTTCACAAGTATTGCTGAAGTTTATCCTTACGGAGGAGTGTAATTTATTTACCCTGAAATAACTACTTCCCCTCGGTCTATACAATGGCTGCAGGGGAAGTAGTATTTAAACATGCTTGTTGAGTAAAGATTATGATTGTCAAAAAAGCCGAATTTGTTATTAGTAATACCGATCCTTCCCTGTGTCCGAAGGACGGTCGTCCTGAATATGCGTTTGTGGGACGTTCCAATGTAGGGAAATCCTCCTTAATCAATATGTTGGCAGGCATAAAAGGTTTGGCGCTTACTTCTTCTACCCCTGGAAAGACGCAGTTGATCAATCATTTTTTAATCAATAACGAATGGTATTTGGTCGATTTACCCGGCTATGGCTATGCGCGGCAAGGGAAGAAAGGAAGGGAAAAAATCAGGGAAATCATCGATGCCTACTTGGATGAAAGAGAAGTATTGACCTGTCTTTTTGTTCTGTTGGATTGCCGGCACGAACCCCAAAAAATCGATCTGGAATTTATCAACGACTTGGGAGAAAGCGGTATTCCTTTTGCCATTATTTTCACAAAGACCGACAAAATATCCCAAAGCAAATTAAACGCTAATCTTGCGATATACAAAACCAAACTGTTGGAAACCTGGGAAGAACTCCCACCCACCTTCACTACCTCAGCCTTGCATAAAAAAGGGAAAGAGGAAATTTTAAATTACATTGAAGACATCAACAGGCAGTTGTCTGTTTAAACAGGATAAAGGGTGAATGCAATTTTATCAAGCATATGATTAGACCGGTGGAGTAAACCTAAAAGGAGGCTGTTCAAAAACGATCAGTCTCTTTTTTTTATTTTAGGCGGCACGCATCTGATGTTGTAGTAACGGTAAGATTGTTTTAGAGTGAGCAGGACTGATTTTGCCGACAAAACGCCAACAGCGTAAAAATATTTGATGATTTTTCGGCTTTTCTCCGTTATCCTTCTTTTTTTGCCTCTGATTCCACATTTTTCCTATATTGAAAGCAATAGCAAAGATGGCAAAATCCATTGTTATAAGGTTTTTGCCAAAGTGTCGGAAGCGTTTGTAGTGTTTATTGGCTTT
>Ga0082212_10009313_pt1 | contig 12673 bp, 12 predicted proteins | sample TergutNt197P3_FD_71548 | JGI IMG/M metagenome (GOLD analysis project Ga0082212, IMG submission 71548) | Neocapritermes taracua P3 segment gut microbial communities from Petit-Saut dam, French Guiana - Nt197 P3 | ecosystem: Host-associated > Arthropoda: Insects > Digestive system > Gut ... | reverse complement strand
CGTTAGGGCTGCGGGCGGCGAGGGAAAAACGGGGAGCCGGCGGCAGCCCTGACGGGGCGGAAAAAAACAGACGCGAAAAGGTTATCATCCTCGGCGGCGGCCCCAACAGGATCGGACAGGGCATTGAATTCGACTATTGTTGCGTGCATACCGCTTTTGCCCTGCGCGAGCTTGGCTATGAAACGATCATGATAAACTGCAACCCCGAAACGGTTTCTACCGATTACGACACCTCGGACAAGCTTTACTTCGAACCGCTGACCGTCGAGGATGTCCTGTCAATCTGCCGGCACGAAAAGCCTCTGGGGATCATCGTTCAGTTCGGCGGACAGACTCCGCTTAACATCGCGATGGAGCTAAAAGAAGCGGGAGTGCCGATATTGGGAACCAGTCCCGAAGTAATTGCCCTTGCCGAGGACAGGGATCTGTTCAGAAAGATGATGGACAAAATGAATATCCCCATGCCCGATTCGGGGATGGCGCGCAACCATGATGAGGCGGTCAGTACGGCGAACAGGATCGGCTATCCGGTGATGGTCAGGCCATCGTATGTGTTGGGCGGACGGGCAATGGAAATCGTGTTTGATAAAGAACAGCTTACCGGTTATATCCAAAGAAACGCGCAGTATATCAGCGATGATGCGCCGATACTTATCGACCGTTTCCTGGACAGTGCGATTGAGTGTGAGGCGGATGCCCTGGCCAGCGGCCATGCTGTGGGCGGCAATGCTTTCGTACCGGCCATCATGGAGCATATTGAATACGCCGGCATCCATTCGGGCGACTCCGCCTGCGTAATCCCCACAATCAACATAACCAAAGAACAGACCGAAACAATCCGGGATTATACCTGCAAAATAGCCGGGGAACTGGGCGTTGTGGGGCTGATGAACATTCAATACGCGATTCATCAGGGCAAGGTGTATGTCCTGGAGGCCAACCCCCGCGCTTCACGGACTGTTCCGCTTGTTTCCAAGGTGTGCAACCTTAACATGGCCAACATTGCCACCAGGCTGATTATGGCGCAGCACACGGGAGAAAAAATTGATCTGTCGGCGATGCGCAAGCCGGATGTTCCGTATTACGGTGTGAAAGAGGCAGTGCTGCCCTTTAATATGTTCCCGGAAGTTGATCCGGTATTGGGCCCTGAAATGCGATCTACCGGCGAGGTTTTGGGTTTGTCCGATTCGTTTGGCCTTGCGTTCTACAAGGCCCTTGAGGGCAGCAAGAGCATACTGCCCCTTTCGGGTTCGGTGTTGATCTCGGTGGCGGAGAAAGACCGCAAGGAAGCGGCGGAAGTTGCCAAACGCTTTGAAGAAATCGGTTTTAATATCTTTGCAACAAAGGGAACCCATACATACCTAACATCCAAAGGAATCAGGGCAGAGGTCATTAACAAGATACATGAGGGCCGTCCCAATATTGAGGACGCAATAAAAAACCACGAGTTGGATGTTATTGTTAACACGCCCAGCGACAGCAAACGCAGTAATGTCGATGATTCATACATCAGAAAATCAGCCATTAGATGCAATATTCCGTATATCACGACATTAACAGCGGCGCTCGCCGCCGTAAAGGGAATCGCGGAGAAGGTTAAGACGCCGATTGAAAAAGTGTATTCGCTGCAGGAGTATCATTCAAGGAATTAGCTGCATTCGTTGACTCTTTTCCGGTTTTTCATTATGATTACGATCAGTTTTCCTTATGGGAAAACCTGAAGCGTTTGCTTGAGGCGGCGCTAACGCCTACCTAAAGGCAGGCTCACAGTTATTGGGTACAGTCACATGATTTGCGCCTGGCCCTGCAACTTTTTATGCATAACACTGCTTGACGCAGTGCTATTAATTGGGCGCGTAGCTCAGCTGGTTAGAGCGCCACGTTTACACCGTGGATGTCAGGAGTTCGAATCTCTTCGCGCCCATTAGCTTAATGATTTCTGAATTACACCGAAAATCTGATCCGAAAGCACCTGCTTGCGGTCGGACGCGGGAATATCCTTTGTGTTGATGGGTTCACAAAATGTTATCTGAACCGGGCAGGCTTTTGCGCGGCCGTACTTCTCAAAAATATCGTAGGTACCGGCGAGCGCGACAGGCACAATGATCGTTTCGGCCTGGGTCGCAAGCTTAAGGGCGCCGGGGTGAAAGGGCAAAAGCCCCTGGCCGCGGGACCGGTGGCCTTCGGGGAAAATGATCATGGCGCCGCCTGCCCTGATGTTTTCAACGCCCCTGTTAAATATTTTTATTGCCTGTCGCGGGTTTTTCCGGTCGATAAACTGGCCGCCCAGCAGAAATACCCACATATTCAGGAACGGAATATATGACAGTTCTTTCTTGGCGACAAAACCAATAACCCGGCCGGAATAGGCAAGCAGCAGTACAATATCAAATATACTGGCGTGATTGCAGACAAAACAAACACCGCCACCACGGGGAATATTTTCCCTTCCCGAAACGGTAACCCTGCACCCTATCAAACCGATCATAATCCGTCCCCAGCCCATCTCAATGTGCCGCAATGCAGCCGTCATGGGCTTACGAAGACCCAGCAGACTTAACAAAACGGCTACTATGCCGAATGGGGTGAGAAATACCATAGAAGCGCCAACATAGGCAAAAAGTAAAATGGTTTTTATCATAGTGCTGCAATCCTTTCGCGGGCAATCTCCGGTCCCTCCCAGAGGAAACCCCGGATTCCCAATTCCTTTGCCTTCGCTATATTATCAGCGTTATCGTCAAAAAAAACAATCTCCCCATAATCGCAGCCAATCCGCTCACGCAGTATTTCGTAGATTGCCGTCTCCGGTTTAATTACATTATAGTGGCATGAAAAAATGGCGATATCCGCTTCGCCCAATACCGGCACCGCACCCAAAGCCCAGGCAAGAAATTCATGGGACATATTGGAAAGTATCCCCAGGGTAAAGCCGGCAGCCTTGACATCCCGCATTAGCTGAACCGCGGCGGAGTCGATACGCATCCAGCCTTCAGTATCGGTCCGGGCAATTTGAGCGAGGGTGTTTTCATCTGGCGAAATGCCGGCCTTTGACAAAATAAACCGGTAGAATTCCAATGTGTCGTATGTGCCGCGATCCAGCTCGCCGCGGTATGTACGCTGCAGTTCCCGCAGGGTTTCGAGGGACAGACCGCTTTGCCGCCCCAACTCCGCCTCGTTCTCGGGCGATGGCGGAAAACAAATAACGCCCCCGTAGTCAAAAACCACTGCCTTCACTTTCATCATTTGTTTACCATATGAGACAATTTCGGTGTCAGTCACCGTTACGTTCACCAACAAAAAAATGCGCCGCTGCCTCGTGGTAATAAACCGTTCTTTCTTCCGCCGTCATCCCTTTCGTTTCATCCTGAATCATGAGCCGGGCGGCGTGTACCTCCCGAAGAGCAGACGGTTCGTTAGCAAGGTCAGGATCACTTAGATACTCTTCAAAGATTTTAATCATGGTCTATCACCTCTGCAGGAGTATGAATAAACAACCGTTTGTACCCTTCGCGGGCATTAATAATTTCCGTTTCAATCATTGTTTTGTGTTTCACTATATGCCGAAAATTCAAACTGACGATAAAATCATGTCCGGCAACTGTTGCTGCGGCAATATGAAGTGCGTCTGTTTTAAACTTTTCCGGAATAATACCCGCCAACACATAAACTTCGGCAAGCCGTTCAATTTCAGTACTTGCCGGGATCACGGTTACCCTGTAATCGGTAATTAGGGCTTTCATTTTTGTCAGCTTTTCAGCATCTTTTGTGATCTCCAATTCCCGAAGGGCATATTCAGACGTGAATGGTTGGAACTTCTCAGCTTTTATCTCTTCAAACAGTTTCAGAGTATCAGCCTGATAATACGGGGCATCATCGGTAAAGGGAAAATTGAAAATCGTAGTTTCAAGGTATATTGTTGGCACTCTCACGCTTTGATCTCCAATGATTCAGAAGATAACCTGATCAAGTGAATAAGTCAAGATTGTCTAGAATTTTAATAAACATGGGAGATTTGATCAACGAAGGACGCGAATAAAACATTCTCTGCAAAAACCCGTTGGGGAGAGGGCAGGCGTGGCGGCAAAAATATGGTGTGACAGGGCGGGTGCATATTAAACCAGAAAATTTTTAGCGGGACAACAAGCGTGTGTGTCAAATCAGGAACCCCCCAGCAGTCAGGGCACGCAGGTCAGCGGCACCTGGGAGAATCCCCCTGCGGAGCCTCCTGACCACTGATTACTTCGAGCGGGTCTAGGACTGTCAATAACCAGCTTAATCAGTGGCCAGGCATTTACCCTACGCTATGGTGTTTGCATTTACTTCGTGGTCTCCTTCGGGGGGGAATCCCAGAAGTTTCGCTGCCCTGCGCGCCCTGCCGCCGGGGTATTCCAGTGCTGGGTAAATATTGCCGCCGCCCTGCCACACCGTGGTTTGTTTAGGAAGTTACATCGAGGCGACTATCTTTTCATGCACTACTTCACCAAGAATTTGTAGCGGAAGTTTATTGGTTGCAATAGCGCGGGTCATAATATAATCGGCACTCGCACGATCTAAAGCGTCAAGCAGTATACGTTGACGGGTAAATATACCGCCTTCACCATGTTTAAGTGTTATATCGGTATTTGTAATTTCTTCATCAAGGGCATTAGCCTCTTCTTCAGTCATTCGCGCCATTTACTTCTCCTATAGATTCAGTTGTTCAATAAACTTTTTTCTGCACGGCATCGCGTGAAATACGTTAACCGTATCATCATCAATTATATTGTAGGCAATTTCAATGAGGTTTCCGGCAGTATCATACCCAATAATCAGCCATTTATTGCTGTAGGATTCTAGCAGCTCTTCATAAAGCGGATGCCACATAGCATAACGCAGATTGGCTTCTGTTATCCCGTGCTTAAAAGCAGATTCATTGAACTCAATAACCGGAAACATCATCTATATCATATAGAAAATTGAGGTTATTGCCAAGGCTGCAAATAGTTCCTTGCTGAAAATCAGCACACAATAATTGCACGCAGTTTTTCTCTCGAAGGGCGGCGCGCTGCGCTTCATTCGCAAGGTGCCAGACACCATTCAAATGAAGGGTGTCTGCAAGCCCAAAACTGCAAGGTGAAGCCGCCAGGGATGGCGGTGTTATCATTTTATGAGGAGTTTTTCGCAGAAAAACTCCAAGCTGAAAATCAGCACAATAAATGCATGCAGTTTTGGGCTTGCCCAAAACTGCAAGGTGAAGCCGCAGCGCGGCTTCACCCACTCAGGGGCGGACAAGCCGGAAGCCGATGATGCTGCTCCGGGCGCTCGCGTTGTTGACGTACCGATAGGCCGAACGCAGGTATAGACCGTCGCTGCTCCACGACCCGCCGCGAGTCACACGGTAAGTGCCACTGGCCGCTCCGGTCGGGTCGGTAACCGCGGCACCCGAAGTTCCCCCGTAATTCGCGTTGTACCAGTCCCCGCACCACTCCCATACATTCCCGTGCATATCATACAGCCCCCACGCGTTGGGCGCGTAACTCCCCACCGTTGTCGTTCTTCCCAAATATGTCCCCGCTGTGGAACTCCCATTATAAGCGTTACTTCTTCCGTCAAAATTTGCCTGACCCATGGTTATCTGGTTTGTTCCCCAATTAAACGCGGTACTTGTCCCCGCTCTGCAGGCGTATTCCCACTGCGCCTCGGTGGGTAAGCGGTAACCGGTGGAACCGCTTACTATGGCCGCGGCGTTCCATGTCGTGTTATTGCTCGTGGGTATGCTTCCCCAGTCACTGGGATTGGTGCTGCCGCTTATCCGGTACGCCGGGGTCAGACCCTCCGTTATACTCAGTTTGTTGCAGAATACCAACGCGTCGTACCAGCTTACGTAATACACCGGGTAATTTGTCCCTTTGCCGTACGTGGTTGTTGTCCTGTCCTCCCCCGCGCCCATCACCGCTATCCATTGCCCCTGCGTCACCTGATACTTGCCCATGTAAAAGCCCTTGGTCAGTGTTACCGAATGTTGGGTTTCTCTATCGGCAAGGCGGTTCGGCTCGCCCACGGGACTGCCCATCGTGAAAGTTCCCGGCTCTATCCACACCATTTCGATAACAAGCGGCGGCGGGCCACTGCTTTTTTTCTCCTTTTCCGGCCAGAACGGATTCCTCGGTACGAGGGTATCATCGCAGGCACCGGCAAGCGTTACTATAATCGCCGCAATACTTACCAATATGCTTTTCTGTATAACCTTCACCATTACCTCCTGAAAGTCCAGGGAGCATCAGCTTTGTTCTCTACCAACCGTATTCCCGCCACTACTCCAACGCCGAACACAAAGGGATAGCCCAGCCGTCCGTAGGGTTCTACATACAGAGATTGTCCCAAAGGCAGGCGGTATCCTGCCCTTAGCCCTCCCATAAACAGGGGCGTTGTTTCCTCGTCTTCAAAAATAATACAAGCGCCCGCGTCCAACTGGGCGAATAAACCCGTATACCCCTTGCGCGGGAAATACCGGCGCAGCAGGGCGGAAGGTTCCAGCACGACAGTATCGGAAAAGTTGGCACTGGCGCACAAGCCAAGGCCAAGGGCAAAAAAACGGGAGAGGTTGTAATCGAGGCTTAATGCCGCGCCGCCGGCGAAATACTCCCGCGAGTTCATGTTCCACTCCGCTCCCAAACCGGCGGCCAGTTTCTTCTCCTGGGCGAAAAGGCTTGTAGCGGCAAACAGGAACAGCATTACTACCGCAAGAGGAATAACATAAACTGTTAGGGTGTTGACACGAACCTTAGTGGTATTTACATATAATTGGGGCAATCGGCAATCGGCAATCGGCAATCGGCAATCGGCAAGGGCGGATTCTGCCCTTTACTTAATCGCATATTTTGGAATATACCACAAATACCCACATCCAACAAGGGAACTTGCCAACAATTAAGGAATTAAGGTGACAGTCACCTTTTCGATACTGCCCCGGCGGGGAGCGCCATTTTTCGTTATTTGAACGGGAAAACACCCAAGTGAATGTAATGGAGGGGTGTCGGAGGCAAGCGTGCCATGCCCCGCATGGTGCGTTTGGCCTCCGACAGGACCCCATGTAAATTTTAATGGGTGTTTTCCCGATTTTTGTCGCGCGGCACGCCCCGCCGGGGATTTTCTGGTTTTTAACTCACGCGCGAAGGCATATTAAAGAATCTTTCCGTCTGTCGAGATAGTAACAACTTGCCACGGTATCATCTTCCCGCAGTTTTGCAGTGCGGTTTTGACGGCATTTTCTATCCCGGCACAGCAGGGCACTTCCATTCGGGCAACCGTTACGGATTTTATTTCATTCGTTTTAAGAATGGCAGTGAGCTTTTCGGAATAATCGATATCGTCGAGCTTGGGGCAGCCGATAAGGGTTATTCTGCCCCGCATATATTCGCCGTGAAAATTACCATAGGCGTAAGCGGCGCAATCGGCCGCTACAAGCACATTGGCGCCGTTGAAATACGGCGCGTTGGGCGGTATAAGCTTAATCTGAACCGGCCATTGGTTCAGGTGTGTTTCGGCTTTTGTTTTTTCCGGCGCAGTTTGCGGACAGCACTCCCGGCTGATTGACTGCGCGTGTGTACCGGGACAGCCGCAGGCCAGGGTTTCCGGCTGATTATTTTCCATGCCGGCCTTTACCGCATTTTCGTCAAATGCCGCCGCTTCCCGTTCTTCAAATGTTATCGCTTCCGCCGGACACACCGGCAGGCAGTTTCCCAGGCCGTCGCAGTAATCATCGCGCAGCAGCTTCGCTGTGCCGTTTACCATGCCGATTGCCCCTTCATGACAGGCAGTAACGCACAGACCGCAGCCGGTGCATTTGCTTTCATCGATTTTGATAATGTTTCTTATCATGGTTTTTCTCCTTGCCGGAACATCGCTATGCTTCGCTCCAGAATTCCCTGAATGTGGGCGATGGTTATGCCGTAGTTGGTGAATGGGATACTCTGATCCTCCGCATTCAGGCGGCGATACTGCATCTCGCGGTCGTTAAGCATACAGGCCCCGCAGTGGACAATGACCTTGTAGGGGGACAGATCATCGGGGTAATCGCCGCCGGAGCAAAAACTGAACTCCGGCTCCTTACCGCAAAAATTCCGTATCATGCGGGGGAGTTTGACCGTGCCGATGTCCTCGCACTGGCGGTGGTGCGTGCAGCCTTCGCAGATCAGGATTTTATCGCCGTCCTGCAGGCTGTCCAGAGCGGCGGCTCCCCGCACTGCGGTATCCAGAAAACCCTTGTACCTGGCGAATATAATTGAAAACGAGGTAAGGGGTATTTCCGGCGGCGTATCGGCGGAAACCTGCGCGAAAACCTGACTGTCGGTAATAACCAGAGCGGGCTTTTTTCCCAGGCCGGCCAGAGCCTCGCGCAGTTCTGAATCCCTGACTACAACGGCAGCGGCTCCCGATTCGAGGATGTCGCGGATCGTCTGCTGCTGGGGAAGTATTAGCCGGCCCTTGGGCGCGGCCTTGTCAATCGGCACGACGAGTACGATAAAGTCCGACGGAGCGATGAGATCGGCGACAAGCCGCCGTCCGCCTTCATCGCTGCGGGCAAGGGCGGCGATTTTTTCCTTGAGAATATTGATGTTATGGCCGGTCTTGGCGCTTACGGGCAGCATTTCGCCATTGGCGGCTGCCACTTGGGGGGTAGCAACAGACCCGCTCTGTGGGGCTGTTGCGGAGGGGGGCGATGCAGAAATTATATCGTTAGGCGAAGAAATGTCCGGAAAGAGCGCCCCCCTTTCTGCAATCAAATCGCATTTATTCTGCGCGATGATGTATGGCACGTTTTTCGCATGGAAAATACCGGTAAGCTCTTCCTCGGCGGCACAGGGCGGTACACCCGCTTCGACCACCAGCACCGCAATGTCGGTTTTGTTCAGCACCTTTCGCGCGCGGTGGACGCGAAGCTTGCCCAGCGCGCCTTCGTCGTCAATGCCGGGGGTGTCGATAATCATCACCGGGCCGAGGGGGAGGAGTTCCATCGTTTTGTACACGGGATCGGTGGTGGTTCCCTTCACATCGGAAACTACTGCCAAATCCTGTCCGGTAACGGCGTTGACGAGACTGGATTTTCCCGCGTTGCGCCGGCCAAAAAAACCTATGTGTACGCGGCTGGCAGACGGGGTATCGTTCAACCCCATCAGCGGCTCATTACTTCTTCGCGGTCGGCCAGCGGTATTTCTATGGTAAGGATAGTTCCGCCCCGGTTGATTTCAACTCTTGCCCTTTCGCCGGGTTTGGAATGTTCAAGCGCCGAATAAAGATCGGAGAGTGCATTGGTTCTTACGCCGTCAACCGATGTGATAATATCTCCGCCGAGGTAGATAACGCTGCGGCCGTACTGCACCGGCTCGCTGCCCTGCCTGAGGCCGGCTTTTTCCGCAAGGCCGCCGCGCTGTGTGCGCGAAATCAACAGGCCGGAATTAATGGGCAATTTCGCATAACGCACCAGGCTGGGAAAAAGCTGCACCATTGTCGCGTCGATCCAGCCCCGGCGGACTTTGCCGAATTGAATCAGTTCAGCCACCACCCGCTTGGCGGTATTCACGGGAACGGCGAAACCGATGCCGATGGAGCCGCCGGACGGCGAATAGATCATCGTGTTGATCCCTATCATGCGTCCGTGGATGTCCAAAAGGGGGCCGCCGGAATTGCCGGGGTTGATCGAAGCGTCGGTCTGTATCATGTCGCGGACGATGTGCTGGCGGGAAATCTGGATAGGCCTGCCCAGACCGGAAACGATGCCCACGGTAAGGGTGCGCTCAAGGGCGAAGGGGTTGCCGATTGCCAGCACCTTCTGCCCGACTCGCAGGCTGGAAGAATCGCCATAGGGGATTGTCCGCAGTTCCATGCCGCGCGGGGGATCGAATTTGACCACGGCAAGGTCGTTTTCCGGATCGGTTCCTATGACGGTTCCCTCAAACTGGCTGCCATCGGCAAGGTTGATGTACACTTTGTAAGCGTTCTGAATAACGTGGTTATTGGTCAAAACATGACCCTGGGTATCAATAATCGAGCCGGAGCCGGAGCCGCCTTCCTGAGGAACTGGCTCCAGAAACCAGTTGATCGCCATTGTCTCGGTGGTGATATTAACCACCGCCGCGTTGAGCCGTTCGTAAACGGAAATATTTTCACGCTCGTCCTCGGTGTAGGAGATACCGGACTGTACTGTCTGCGCTTCGAAATAATCGGGAGCGATGTAACCAGAGGGCTCGGTACGGATCGGCTCATTGACGTGCTCCACAGCACTATCCCGGGTGTTTGGCTGTCTGGACAGTCCCAGTTTGCTGATCAAAAGGCCTGGCAGCCCCGAGCCGAGCACAAAAAGAGCCACAATAAGGCCGGTAATAATCGAAAAAAACACCACCTGCCCACGGCTATACAGTCTCATCGCAATTCGCTCCTTATCCTGTATATAGTATACTTGAAAAATGCCGAAAATAGAAGAAGATATGTATTCCCGTGTTCGAAAAACATTTATAATTCCCCTGATCCTTGTTCTGGCGGGCTTTTCTGCTTTTGCCCTGGATACGCCGTTGGCGAAAATTGCCGACGACTCCGCCCTGAGGACCAGCGTGAAGGATTCCTGGCTGCTTGAAAGCCCTGGCAGAGTACTTGATCTGCCGCGTGTTTTGCACAACCTGAGCGGCGGCGGCAGGGTAGAACTGCGCGCCGAGGCGGCGCAGGACGAATTCCTGATAATCTTTGCCAGGGAGCTTATTTCCGCCGGAGGCGGTACTGAAGGATTTCCCGGCTGGGCGCAGGGTTCCTGGATAATCACCCGGCGCAGGGATACAGGGACGATATCAAGGGTGAGGGTTTTCCTTCGCAGCGATCCCAATGTCTACGTCCAGTTCCGGCCATTAAGCGCCGACAAATGCCAGATGGACGCGGTGCTGTACGACGCCTTTGCTGTCCGTTCCCTGCCCCTGCCGGTGACACTGGACAGAATTTGTACCATGCCGCTGCCGGAGGTACTGAACCTTGCCGGCGATAAATTCCCCCGCAGGTATTATGAGCCGAATCCGGCCGATTACCGCGATAAAAGGCAGTTTATCGCCAGAGTACGGGAGCGGCTGCCACAGCTTCAGTTTGCAGACGACGGCGCCATCGACCAAAACGGCCGTTATGTGTACATCAATGGCGGTGAGGAACAGAGAGGGCAGCCGGGGCTTAACTGCTCGGGTTTTGCCAAATGGCTGATAGACGGGATTCTCAGGCCGGTTACCGGCGAGCGGCTCACCATTCCTCCGCTGAAAGAACCGTTCGGTCAAAGAGGCTCTGCATCTACCGATATATGGGAAGCGTCCCACGACCCGTTTTTCGGACTGGACTGGATCAGAAACCTTGCCTCGCGGGCGGGAACGACACTGCGTTCGCCGGCATTTGGCAGTCTTGATGAAATTGAAGTTCGCAGCGAGCCGTTTTCACAGCTCACTCTGCGGAGCAGAAACCTTACTATTACCTACTCCTACCCCGGCTTTCTGGCCAACGCCGGTTATGGTGTTGAGGGATTGATTCCCCTGCTCTACACACTGGCAGTAGACGAGCCGAACAGGTTTTATCTTGCCGCGGTTAACAACGAGGGCGGCGAGCCTGTTACCAATGCGAATCCCCGAGGACAGCCCCGAATGCGCAAGTTTTTTCATGTTGTGGCATTTATTCCGTATTTTGACGAACAGGGCGCTTTTCGGGTTGCCGTATTCGAAAGCGCGGAGGAAACTTCGATTATCGCGTTCAGGAACCGCTACCCGGCGGTTGAAAGAAGAGATGATGACGGCGAACTAAGGCTGTACCCCAACGGCCATTACATCAGTCTGGTTCGTGTTCCTGTTGAAACAGTGTTTGATCCGTAGAAGATAACCGAGTATAGTAGCCTCATGAGCATTCGGGATCGCTACGCGCCTTCGCCCACCGGCCTGCAGCATATCGGCGGGATACGGACGGCGCTGTTCAATTATCTTTTCGCCCGCTGCAAGGGCGGCACATTCATTTTGCGGCTGGAGGACACCGATCGCAGCCGCTTTGATCAAAGCTATGTGCAAAACCTCTACGACACTTTCGCCTGGCTGGGTTTCCGCTGGAACGAAGGTCCCGACATTGGGGGTACCTATGCGCCGTACGTGCAGTCCGAGCGGACGGAATTGTACAGGAAACACGCCGATGAACTTTTGCGGCAGGGACAGGGTTATTACTGCTTTTGTTCCTCCGAGCGGATCGAAAAGATACGGCAGGAGCGGGAGGCGGCGCATTCTTCCGAAACAGGTTATGATCGCCATTGCCGCAGCATTCCGCCGCAGGAGGCGGCCTCCCGCGCAGCATCCGGCGAGACGCACACCATCCGACTGAAAATCCCCCTGGGCGAAACAACCCGCTTTCACGATTATCTGTTAGGCGACATTGAGTGGAAAAACGACGACGTAAATCCCGATCCGGTGCTGCTGAAATCAGACGGCTTTCCCACCTACCATCTGGCGAATGTTGTTGACGATCATCTGATGGGAATAACCCATGTGCTGCGCGCCCAGGAGTGGCTTTCATCGACGCCGCTCCATGTGATTTTGTACAACAGCTTCGGCTGGACGCCGCCGGAATTCTGCCACCTTCCCCTGGTGATGGGGCAGGACGGCAAAAAACTCAGCAAGCGGCACGGTGCGAC
>Ga0082212_10009312_pt1 | contig 12675 bp, 11 predicted proteins | sample TergutNt197P3_FD_71548 | JGI IMG/M metagenome (GOLD analysis project Ga0082212, IMG submission 71548) | Neocapritermes taracua P3 segment gut microbial communities from Petit-Saut dam, French Guiana - Nt197 P3 | ecosystem: Host-associated > Arthropoda: Insects > Digestive system > Gut ... | reverse complement strand
TAGTAAACCCAGTCGAAGCCCGCCTGCCACGCGAGTTTGGCGAGTTGCTCGTAGGCGGGTTGCAAACGTTTCGCGTCGAGCCGCTCGGAGGGATTTTTCGGATCGCCGAAAGTCAAATCGATCGCGCGCCCCTGCTTGTGCAGTGTGTTCGCTGAATGCACCCCGCTTTCCGCGCTGTAACATCCCTGCACCTTCAACGTCCATTCCGTTTCGGAAACGAGGTTCACGAGGCGTGTGAATGGTTCCGCCATTGATCTGTGCATAGTGTGCGCGCACTCATCGCTCGTGTCGTTCGTGGCACGGTGGTCACTCTTCCACCAGACGCGCGGATCGTCGAAATACACGAGGTCGCGTCCCGGCGAAAACGCGCGCGGGTCGTTGCTGCCGGACGCTTTGCCTTCCGGGATGTTCGGCAGATTCGTATCGCGCGGGAACGTGTCGGGCGCTGGACGCACCGCGCCAAGCCAAACGGGATCGGGATGGACGATGTGTTCGGTCGCGATGTCCGTCGTCTTCGCTTTTACGCAACCGCCGCATCCGCGCAATCCGCTGATTGTCAGACACAGACAAACCCCCGCGACGACACCGGTAGTGAAAACGAATTTCGGAAACGACGTCACCGCCGCATCCGTCGGCGCCGCCCGCACACCCAGAATCTCGGATATTCCGCGAATACGACTTTTGTTTTTTGGCTTTGAAAACATTGAAAACGAGATGATTTATTTATTTTCAACAATTAAAAAAGTTAAAGAAATTAAAATTTTTCATATATTTGGATTTTAACTCTTTTTAACTTTTTTAATTGTTGAAAAATATTTCATATTCTAATTGTTATGCGCTCAATTCTTTTCCCCGTTTCGCGGCGGCGGCGAGTGTTTTGGCGACGGTCGAGCGCAACGCGGATTTTTCCAAAACTTCCAGCCCGGCGGCGGTCGTTCCCTTCGGAGAGGCAACGGCTTTCATGAAATCTTCCGGTTTGGGTTCGCCGTTTTTCAACACCAACGCCGTCCCGAGAAATGTTTGCGTCGCGAGCGTCGAAGCGGTTTCATTATCGAATCCGAGTGCGGCGCCGGCATCAATCATCGTCTGTAAGAAATACGCGAAGAAAGCCGGACCCGAACCTGAAAGCGCCGTTACCGCGTCGAATTGCGATTCCGGCAACACGACCGCTTTGCCAGCGCACGAGAGCAGACGCGCGGCAAGACGCACATCTGATTTTTTCGCGTTCGCACCGGCGCAAATTCCGCTCATTCCGGCGCCGACCGCAACCGCGAGATTCGGCATTGCGCGGACAACGCGCGACTTCGGCGGCAATGCGGCTTCGAGCCACGCGGTTTTTTTGCCGGCGGCGATTGAAACGAAGAGCGGAACATTCGTTTTGACATTCGCGCACAACGCGCCCAAATCCTGCGGTTTGACCGCGAGAAAAACAACATCCGCGCCGCCGAGCGCATCGTTCAAAGTCGCGGCGTTTTTCACTTTCAATCGTTTCGACAACTCCGCCGCGCGTTCGACGTTCGTTTCAAAAATCGTGATCTGCGACGCCTTCGCGGTCTTCGTTTTGATGAGCGATTCGAGTATCGCGCCACCCATTTTCCCGGCGCCTAAAAAAGAAATTTTCATTGATTTTTTATTTTTATCCGCAGATTACGCGGATTGCAATTGATAATTGATAATTGACAATTAATAATTGTCAGTATCCTTTCCTCGCCATTTGGTTGCGGAGTTGGGTTTGGAATTCGCGGATGTCGGCGTTGGACGGTTTGTAACCGGGGGTTTCGGATTCGAGAGCGAAACGTCCGTCGTTTGTGATGCCCCATTCGCCCTTTACGCCGTCGGAGAAAACGACTGTGCCGGTGAGCGCGAAGCCGGGACGCGCGATCGGACTGATGTCGACTGACACGGCACCGGCAGTTGCCGGTTTTTGTTCTACGGGTTCGGGCGCTTCGTACTCATCGGTTTCATCGTCGAGTTCGTCGTCGTCGGAAGCGGGTGGGGCTGGCGGCGGTGGCGCGGGCTTGGGTTGTTCCGGTTGGACTTTGTCTTTGATTTGTGCGCCGATGTCGAGGATGAGGAAACGCGTTTCCATGAAACTCAAACGCACGCCGAATTCGTCGGCGAGGCGCGATTGGATTTCCGAAAGGCCCGCGCCGTTTTCAGTCCATTGCGAAACTTGTTTTTTTTGTTCTTCTGTAAGTTGCATGTTGAAGTTGAAAGTTGAAAGTTGAAAGTTGAAAAAATTCGTCTTCGGTAGATTATAGCATGAAACTTCGGTTTATGCTACAATTCAAATACACGCAAACCACCCGTTTAACTTTCAACTTTCAACTTTCAATTCTCAACTCTCACATGCAAGAACTCGCGTATGTCCTCATCAATCCCTACACCATCCGCAAATCCCGCCTCGGCGGAGTAATCGCGCGTTATTTGTCGCGCACGGATCTGAAACTTGTCGCCGCCCGCATGTTCGGTCCCTCGCGCGAACTCGCCGAAGGTTACGCGCGAATCGTGCGCGAACGCACCGACAGCATCCCGGAAATCGATGTCTTGATTTCCGATTACATTTTGAAGGAATACGCGCCGACGAAGAAAAACGGGCGCCCGCACCGCTGCATGTTCCTGCTCTTCGAGGGCGAGGACGCCATACGCAAAATCTGGGAGACCACCGGCTCCGTAACGCTCTCGTGGGGCGCGGGTCGCACCGTGCGCGACACCTACGGCGACTACATCAAAACCGAAAACGGGGTCGTCACATACTTCGAGCCGGCAGTCCTCGTGGCGCCGACAAAATCATTCTTCGACAACACGCTGCGCCTCATCCTCGAACACACCGCGAAGGATTCGGGCCTCATCAACACGCACGGCAAGGAGCAGACGCTCGTCATGCTCAAACCCGACAATTTCCAGCGCCCGTCGCTGCGTCCCGGCAACATCATCGACGTGCTGTCGTCGTCGGGATTGCGGATAGTGGCGATGAAAAAGTTTTCGATGTCGGTGGCGCAAGCGGAGCAATTTTACGCGCCGGTGATTGATTCGCTGTCGGAAAAGTTTCCGTTGTTCGGCGCGTCGCGCGTGGCGAACGCGGTGTCGAAGGAACTCGGAATTGTCGTGACGGAGGATTCCGTGAAGTGCGTGTGCGAGAAGATAGCGCCCGACTTCGCGCGCAATCAGTTTGAGGACATTGTGGAGTACATGACGGGATACCGACCGTCGGCGGTGTTGCCGGAGGAGAAGCCGTTTCGCGCGTCGAATGATTGTTTGGCGTTGGTTTACGAGGGCGACGACGCGGTGTCGATCATTCGCGACATTCTCGGCGCGACTGATCCGAACAAGGCGCGTCCCGGTTCGATACGGCGCGAGTTCGGCGTGAACATCATGGTCAACGCCGCGCACGCCTCCGACTCCCCCGAAAACGCGCAACGTGAAATGGGCGTCATCGACATCCTCGCCGACAACATGTCGCAAATAATACGGAAGTATTTTGGTTGACGTTCAGGGTTAGGGAATATCATTCCAACAACCGCAATTGTTCAGCCACATTAGTTGCCTGCGCTTTTTTCACCGCTTCACGCACAAGCGGGATTTCGAGCCGCGCACCGGCAAGCAACTCCTCAATTGTGACGATTTTGATTTTCTCAATCGGATTCGCCAAATATGGGCTTTCGTGAAAACCGGCGGACGCCGCCTCTTTGCGCATGTCTTTCGTCGGAGGTTGCAAGGTGATGAAAATTCCCGCCGCCGCTCCTTCGCGTTCAATCGTTCCGCGCAAGTCGCGCACCATTCCGGGATTGACGTTCCCGGATTTGACGGAAAACAAAATTTCCTTTTCGTCGGCGGTGTATGCCCGTCCGTCGATTCCGCCGTCCCCGCCCTTTTTGTCGTTTATCATGGCGCGGTTGTTCGAGTATGTGAGGACAGCCCACTTTTCAAATTCCTTGCGCGTGCGGTCGTCGGTTCTGCGCGCCAACGCGCGGGCGCTTTCCATGTCAACCGGCTGACCGCTTTCGACGATGGATTTCAATATGTCGGCGCCGTATGATTCGACAAGGCGTTTTTTGATGAGGGAAACGCTGTGGTAGGTTATGTCGATGCCTATCCAGCGGCGTTTGAGCCGTTGCGCCACGGCGACGGTCGTCCCGCAACCGCAATACGCATCGAGGACGACATCACCATCGTCACTGGACGCCAGAATCAACTTTTCGAGCAACGCTTCGGGTTTTTGTGTGGGATAACCGAGGCGTTCCTTGTCCATCGCGTTCAACGCCTGTATCATGAAAACATCATCGGGTAGTTTGTCAAGTGTCGTCGCTCTGGTTGCGCCGGGCGTTCCCGATTTTATCCGTCGTATGACCTCATCCGTCCTCGGAACACGGACATTGTCGGGGAAGAACTGGTAACTGTTTGTTTTGGAATACCAGAATATGATGTCGTGCTTGCGTCCGAACCAGCGTTTGCTGACCCCGCCCGTTTGGTAGCGCCATATTATCTCGTTGAGAAAACTACCGCGTCGCGAGCAAAAAACGGCATCCAGAACGAGTTTGAGATAATGGCTCGCGGTGGGGTCGCAGTGGAGGTAGAAACTTCCGGTCGGTTTCAGGACGCGGTGGATTTCCGCGATGCGCAGGGTCATGGAAACGAGATAGGCGAACAGACTTCCCTTGCCGAGGATTTTTTGCAAACCGATTATCAGCGCGCCGACTTGCGCGGGGAAAAGTCCGCGCGCGTTGGTGAGGATTTCCGCCAACCCCGCCTCCGCCGCCGTGTCCCACTCCCAAGTGTCTGTGAACGCGACCGCCTGCGCCCGATCCTCTTTGCCGATGTTGTTGTAAATTTGGTTGTAGTTGCGTTTGGAGTTGAACGGCGGATCGATGTAGCACAAATCCACCGACTCGTCGTTGATTTCCCCGCGCAGAATTTCCAAATTGTCGCCGTAGTAGAGGCGGTTCGGTTCGGGTTGTTCCGTTTTTTGTTTGACCATGGTGTTCGCCGGTAAAGTTGTGTTGCCCGCATTATCGCATTTTCACGCGAAGGTGTCAATCGCGCGCGGCGCGGAACAAAAAAACGGAGTCCGGCGCGTTTGACAAACGCCGGAGTTTGTGATAGATTATCGCAAACGTCCCGCAACAACGGCGCGAAACGCGTCGCGGGCGGCACCAACCACCACCACCCAAACTCAAAAACAGAGGCTAATTATGGCAGACCCCGTCTCCACCAAAATGGAGGGAAAAACCTCCTACAAAGGCAAGAAACTCCGCGTCGCAATCATCGGTTGCGGCGGCATCGCGCAGGCGCACCTCGCCACATACAAAAAATTCCTCCCGGAAGTCGAAATCGTCGCCGGCGTGGACATCATTCAGGATCGTCTCGACGTGATGAACGAAACATGGGGCGTCCCGAAAGACGCGCTCTTCATAGACGACGGCAAAGGCGCCGGTTGGAGGGCGATGATCAAGAAAATCAAGCCCGACGCGGTCGATGTCTGCACACCCAACGGCATTCACAGCCAGCCCGTCATCGACGCTTGCAACGCCGGTTGCCACGCGATCGTCGAGAAACCCATGGCGATGACCGTCGCCGAATGCGAGAAGATGGTCGCCGCCGCCGAGAAAAACAAGGTCAAGTTGTCGGTCGGTTTCCAACAGCGCTACCGCGACGTTTCCGCCGCGCTCGTCAAGGCGCGCGACAACGGCGTGTTCGGCGACATCTTCTTTGTCGAAGTCGACGCCCTGCGCCGCCGCGGCATCCCCAACTGGGGCGTGTTCGGTCAGAAGAAATTGCAGGGCGGCGGACCGCTCATCGACATTGGCGTGCACATGCTCGAAGCCGCCTACGAATTCATGGGCTGCCCGAAACCCGTCGCCGCCTCCGCCAACATCTGGACGTACATGGGCGACAAACCCTCCACCGTCCTTTCCTCATGGCCCGGCTGGGATTGGAAAACCTACACCGTCGAGGATTACGCGGCGGGTCAGATCCGTTTCGACAACGGCGCGATCCTGCAAATCCGCTCCTCTTTCGCGGCGCACATCAAAGAGGGCAAGGAGAACTGGAAAGCGGTCGGAACCAAGGGCGGTTGCTCCTGGGAGAACGCCGAAATCTTCACCGATTACAACGACCTGATGGTCAACACGACACCCGCGTTCATCGGCAGCAACGATTGGGAAACCATCTTCAAACGCAAACTCCAGAATTGGGTGAGCGGTTGCATGAAGGGCACCGAACTCGACGCTTCCGGTTACGACGGTCTCGCGGTGCAGAAAATGCTCTGCGGTCTCTACGCGTCCGCCGCCGCCGGCAAGGAAGTCCCCATCAAGTAAAATTTGTTCGCATGAATTAAGGGGAACGCTTTGTTCCTCCGGTTTTTAACATCAGCGGATGGCGCATTACAAATGCGCCATCCGTTTTCATTTGCGCGTCAGCGCGGGAAGAGAGAGCAGCGTCAGCGCCAGCGGCGGCGCGGCGACAATCGCGACGCCGCGCGCCAAGTCGCGCCACTGCGCGCCGAGTATCGCGCCGCCCGCAAGCCCGACCGCGACCGCGCATATCACCATCAGCAGCGCCTCGCCGAAGAACAGCCGCGCCAGTTGCCCGCGCGTCATGCCCGACGCGTGAAACGCGCGAATCTCGTTCTCCGAAGCGCGCGCGGACGATGTCAGCAGAATTGCGGCGGCGATTGAAATCACCGCCAATGCAAGCGCGGACGGCACTGCGAGCCCGAGCGACAAAATCACGGCGACGCCCGCGACGCGTTCCGGCGCGCGGCTCAAACGCCGCGTGAACAGGCGCGGGTCGAGCCGCACAAGCGCGCCCACGGGCCGCGCGAAGGCGATTTCCGCCAAGCGCGTGAACGCGTGAAAACACAACACCACGCCGATCGCGAACGAAATCAACGCGGCGCCGGCGGGGAATTTCCCGTTTGCCGGCACGGTGGCGAGGCAGAGGAAAACGAGCCCGGGCGCGGATTTCCAAACGGAGATTCCGCGCGCGGAGACGCCGCTCGAATCAATCGCCTCCAAGGGGCGCACGCGGCAGGCGTTCATCACCGGAATAATCGCCGCGACCGCGCATGTCGCGAACGCGACAAGCGCGGTAATGAAAATTGTTTGCCATGCGGGAAATTTGATGAATGCGGATGCGCCCAATCCGAGCGCCCAGCCAATTGCGGTGAGCCGCGCCGCCTCGCGCATGACGATTCGCGCAACGCCGTCGCGCGTCATTCCCGAACAACGCAGCAGCGCGATTTGCCGCCGGCGTTGCGCGACACCGACCGTGAGCGCCGACGCGGTCATGATGATTGAAATCAGGAAAATTGCGAAATTGCGGAATTGCGGAATCGTGGAATTTTGAAAATCCGCAATGGAATCGCCGTGCGTCGCGGCGACAAACGTCGCGGCGGCGAGACAGAACACGGCGCAGAGCGCGTCCGTCTTTCCGCGCGGAAGCGGGCTGATGCGGGATTTCAAAAACGATTTCATTGCGCGGGGTCTTTCAGATTCATCGCCTTGAGGTAGCGGTGATAAACTTTTTCGGAATCCTTTTCGGAGTCGAACGAATCGGTGATCGCCCCGTCTTTGAGGACGTGGATGCGTTCCGCGTAGGCGGCGACCATGGGGTCGTGCGAGACCAGCAGGATAGCGCATTTCGTGACCTCGTTGAGAGTGCGGAGGACTTCGCAGAAATCCTGCGCGGTGGGGAAATCGAGGTTGCCGGTGGGTTCGTCGGCGAGCACGACCGTGGGGTTGATGGCGAGCGCGCGCGCGATTGCGACGCGCTGGCGTTCGCCGCCGGAGAGTTGCGCGGGGAGGTGCGAGCGGCGTTCCCAGAGGCCGAGCGTCTCCATCACGTCGCGCAGCAGCCCCGTGTCGGATTTGCCGCCGTCGAGCATTTGCGGGAGCGCGATGTTCTCCTCCGCCGTGAGCGTTTCGACGAGGTTGAAGTCCTGGAAGACGAGCCCGATTTTGCGGCGCCGGAAAATTGTCATTTCGCGGTCGGAGAGACCCGCGATTTCCGTGCCGCAGATTTTGATGGAGCCGGAATCGGGTTGCAGCAGTCCCGCGAACAGATGAAGGAGCGTCGATTTGCCGGAACCGCTCGCGCCCATGATCGCCTCGAAGCGTCCGGCGCCGAGCGTAAAGTCGAGTTTCCTAATGACCGCGAGTGGATTTTTTCTCGAACCGAAACTCTTTTCGAGAGCGACGGATTGAATGGCGTTTTCAGTGGTATTCATTGTGGACGGATTCGTTGACGGCGCCGCAGGCGCCGACTGCCCCCGCGCTAGCGGGTTACATTACTTTCATTTTCGGGAGGTCTTGAATGTCGATGGCGCCGAGGAGGAGACCGTCGGCGGAGGTTACGGGGAGATCGTCGATTTTGCGTTTTTCAAACTCGCGCAGGACTTCGACGGCGAGTGTGTCGGCGCGGACGCAAACGGGGTTCGGGGTCATGACTTCGCTGACGCGCGCGCCGAGCAAATCAAAGCCGCGCGAGGCGACGCCGCGCCGGAAATCGCCGTCGGTGTAAATCCCGATGAGTTTGCCGGAGGCGTCGACGACGAACGCCGCGCCGCCTTTCGCCTTCGTCATCGCGACGACCACATCCTTCACCGCCGCGTCCGGTGGCACGGTGGCGACACTGCCACCGGCGCGCATGACGTCGCCGGCGCGGAGCAGCAGGGCGCGTCCGATGGCGCCGGCGGGATGAAGCCGGGCGTAGTCCTCGCGTTTGAATCCGCGCGCGTGGAGCAGGGTCATCGCAACCGCGTCGCCAATCGCGAGCGCGGCGGTCGTGCTGGCGGTGGGGGCCATGTTGAAGGGGCACGCCTCGCGGGGAACGGTTTGCTGTATGACGCAGTCGGAGAGCGTCGCGAGCGCGCCGTCGGGGTTGCCGGTGAGCGCGACGATTTTTATTCCGAGGCGTTTGACGGCGGGGATGAGCGTCTTGATTTCCTCCGATTCGCCGGAGTAGGAGAGCGCGAGCAGGGTGTCGGCGGGGGCGAGGATTCCGAGGTCGCCGTGCATGGCCTGGGCGGGGTTGAGCACGACGCTGGTCGAGCCGGTGCTTGCGAGCGTGGCGGAGATTTTTTCGGCGACGGGGAGGTTTTTGCCTATGCCGGTGACGACGATTTTCCCGCCTTTCGCGAGGGTGTCGAGGAAGAGGGTGATCGCGGTCTCGAAACGCGCGTCGAAGTATTGCCGGATGTGCGCGAGCGCTTCGGTTTCGATGTCGATGACGGTGAGGGCGGAAACAATGTGGGACATTGGTGAGCAGTGAGTAATGAGTAGTGTGTAGGGGTTGAAAAATTTCAACCCGTTTTGCGACGCGGGGGTTGAAATTTTTCAACCCCTACCCGATGTCGCGGTGTCGTAATGAGATGTGTCCGAGAGAGAGCATGAAGGCGATGAGGCAGAGGGCGTAGAGTGCGCAGGAGGCGGTGTAGCGCAGGGGGATGGAGCCGCCGTCGGCGATGGCGTCTATCATCCAGAAATTTTGTATGTCGGGAATGGCGGAGTAGAGGAGTTTTCCGACGAGGGTTTGGGAATTTGCGAATTGCGATTCGGACATGAAGCCGACAAACAGCAACGCGAAGCCGAAGGCGGCGGTCGCGCCGCTTTGCAAGCGGGTCGCAAGCGCGGTGAGCGCGGACGCGAACACGAGCAGGAGCATCAGCACGAGCAGCGCCGCGGGGATTACGCGCCAGTCCATTCCGAACGCGTATTCCGCGAAGCCGGTGAATTTGCCGGTGCGCGTGAAGAATCCGAACGTGAGCAGGAGCAGGGGTTGGATGATTGAGAGCGACGCGAAAAAGGCAAGCCCGAAACGGATGTTGCGTTTGAAGTTGAGCGCGGCGGCGATTAGCAACGCGAGGGGCGCGGCGGAGAGCGAGAGCACGCCGCAAAGGGTGTCGCGAAACGCGCCGACAATCTCGCGGGTTTCGACGAATTGCTCGGATGTGCGAACGGCGAACATCACGGCGAACGCGACGCACCATGAGAACACGGCGGCGACGGCGGCGACACCCAAAAATTTGCCGAGCAGGAACACGGCGCGGTGGAGGGGTTTGGACAGCGCCACGGCGACCGTGCCGCGCCGGATTTCGGCGGCGAGGGTGTCGCCGGCGGCGAACGCGGAGACGAACATGCCGATGACGAGCATGAACGCGAGCCCGCAGTCGCGCGCCATGCGTCCGGGTTCGCCGAAGTTGTTGAGTTGGGTGATCGGCTGCAACATGATGAGCGTCACCGCCACGAATGTGAGCAGGAGGCACACGGGTTGCTGCAAGCCCTCAATCGCCGTTACGCGGGCGATGGAAAAAAGTTGTGAAAAAAATCTTCTCATTTGTTTTTGTCCAATCTCCGGCGTATGAATGCGAGGGAACCGGAAACGTTTGAAAAATCCAAGTCCGGGTCGTCGCACAATTCGTCGAGCAGGGATGCGGCGTGTTCGTAATCCGGTGTTTGAATGGCGCGGAGCAGGGAATAATACTTGTCAACAGTTTTTCCATCGTATGATTTGCGGTTTTCGATGATTTTCCGCAATCCGATGACTTCGCTTGCGAGCATTTTTTCCAATTGGCTGTCAACCCGCGTTTGGAGGTATGAGACGGAATTTGAAACGGATGACAAATCTTTTCCCGGATACGATTTGATTGTTTCGAGCGCCGATTCCGCGCGGAGCCAATCCAAATCCTCAACGGCAGATTGTAAGTCGGTGAAAGGATCACGTTTGCCCGAAGGAAATCCCGTATTTTTTTCAAGCAATTCCTTGAAGTAAGCCTCTGTTTCAGCGGTGAAAACATTTTTGATCTCCGTCATCGCCTTGCTGAACATTCGGTTTTCGGCGTATTCGCGTAACGGGATTGTGATGGTTAAAGACTCGCCACCCCCATCATAAAAAATTTCAAGGAATGCGTTTTCAATCAAATTTGACGAGCACATGAAATTGACACGATGCGCTCGTTCCTTGATTTTGTCGTCCAATCTGCTTTTTTCATGCGAAATTTCCAACGGGACTTTCAAAACGGTTTCATCCGATTCGTTTTTGATTATGAGTTCCGCCGATTTCAAAACATACCCGTCTTTGTATTCGGATTTGAAATGCGAATACAAGAGTCCGCCTTGGAATGAAACTTTGTAAGAAAACTTGTTCTCTTTCCAAGTAAACCCTTCATAAGGCTCGCGCACCCAAATGCCGTATTCGCATTCGTTGGTTTGCGTTACGGTTTCATCCGATGAAAAAAACACCGAAAGCCCCCGCGCCTGCTTGCAAAAAAGCGACGCGGCGGCGACAGCGGACAGCATGAGGGTTTTTGAAAGTCTCATCGGCGCTCGAATTTCATTGTCACTCGAATTCCACGACCTGCCGTTTCCGGTCCGATTCGAAGACGGCTTCCATAAGGCGCATGACGCGGGCGACTTCGGGGATTTTCACGGCGGGTTCGGTCTTGCCCTCAAGCGTGGACATGATGTTGCGGTAGAAGTCGCGGACATCGGGGGTCTCGTAAACGAGGGGGTCGGTCTTGATGGTGTCGTCGGTGCGCGGCGCCATTGTCTTGGTGAGGCCGGCGGCGGTGCGGATGGGAATGGCGTCCTTTTTGTCCCAGTTCGTGATGCGCGTCATCGTGCCGTTTTTCGACCAGAGTTCGAGGGTCGCGGTGCCGTCGCGTCCGAAAACGAGCCAGCGCGGGAGCGAGCGGAAGATGAAGTTGTTGCCGCTGACATCGACAAGCGCCGTAACGCCGTTTTCAAATTCGAGGTGCGCGGTGAAGCCGTCGTCGACGAGTTCGTTGGTGATGTGCGTGCACGTGGCGTGGACGCGTTTGATTTTGCCGGGAACCATCATGAGCAACTGGTCGAAGAGATGCACGCCCCAGTCGAGCACCATGCCGCCGCCCTGTTCGGGCAGCGAGCGCCAGCCGCCGGGGAGACCGCGCGAGCCGTGGACGCGCGATTCGAGATGAAAGACCTCGCCGAGTTCGCGGGTGTCGAAGAGGCGTTTGACGGTGAGGAAATCCTCGTCCCAACGGCGGTTTTGATGGACCGTGAAAAGGTTGCCGGTCTCCTTCGCGACGGCGTCCATTTCCGCGAGATCGGCGGAGCAGAGCGTCGCGGGTTTTTCGGTGATGGCGCACTTGCCGGCGCGGAGGGCGCGTATGATTATCTCCTTGTGCGAATCGTTGGGAGTGGCGCAGGTTACGATGTCGATTTCCGGATCGGCGAGGACGGCCTCGAACGAATCGTAGGCGAGCAGTCCTTTTTCGACGGCGAACTTCTGGCGTTCGGGGTTGATGTCGAAGGAGCCCTTGACTTTGATGTTTTCGATTTCGGCGATTTTCTCGCGGTGCCAGTTGCCCATGCCGCCGAGTCCGACGATCGCGACGTTGTATTGTTTTGACATTATGCGCGTGTGTGTGTTGGTTTTGGTTTCGCGTTTATTATACCACATTCGCGGCGAATTCGCGAATCCAAAACGCGAATCCGCCGGCTTCTTGCGCAACATCCGGAAATTTGATACAATTGAAAATTCGCACAAAAAATCAAAACATGTCATCAAATTCCCACGACAGACCTTTCTCAAACGACAACGACATCCTCACGCACCTTGGGGATGATTACGAGATGTATCTCGGCGCGGTCGTGTCGCCGCTTTTCATGAACTCGCTGCGTGTCACGCCGAAGT
>Ga0082212_10009311_pt1 | contig 12676 bp, 13 predicted proteins | sample TergutNt197P3_FD_71548 | JGI IMG/M metagenome (GOLD analysis project Ga0082212, IMG submission 71548) | Neocapritermes taracua P3 segment gut microbial communities from Petit-Saut dam, French Guiana - Nt197 P3 | ecosystem: Host-associated > Arthropoda: Insects > Digestive system > Gut ... | reverse complement strand
CATTTGCAGGGCGATGATGCGTTACGAATTGTTTGTCAGGGCAACCAAACGCGGACAAAAGTCGTTTATGTTGGATATTGACGCCATTACAGCCGATACTTTGCATGATATGTGGGATTTTTTCGAGAACGAATATATCCATTACGAAACGTATCCGGCAATCTACGAACAGATACCGGAAAAGCGCATTCCGAAACCGAGAGGGAAAAACACATTGATAGACTGTTTTTGCCGTATCCGCACATTTTTCCTTTGGTGCTATGAGAAGAAAAAAACCACGAACAGGCCGTTTGACCAATTCCGTATCGATGAATGTACTTACGGAACGCCTGTCTATATCACGCTTCAGGAACGCAACAAACTACTTGAAAAAGATTTGTCCGACAATCCACAATTGGAAATTCAACGCGATGTTTTTGTCTTTCAAAGTCTTATCGGTTGCCGTATCGGGGATTTATACCGTATGAACAAGAGTAATATTGTCAATGGCGCTATCGAATATATTCAACGCAAAACTAAAGAGGGTAATCCGGTAACGGTGCGTGTTCCGTTGAATAACAAAGCCAAAGCAATATTGGATAAGTACCAAGACAGTGAAAACAAAAAATTACTTCCGTTCATATCGGAGCAGAAATACAATGATGCCATAAAAAAAGCGTTCGAGTTGGCGGAAATAAACCGGATAGTTACTATTCTTGACCCGCTTACCAATGAAGAGGTAAAAAAGCCATTACACGAAGTGGTGAGTAGCCACATGGCAAGAAGAACATTTATCGGTAATATCTATAAGAAAGTGAAAGACCCGAATTTAGTAGGTTCATTGAGCGGGCATAAGGAAGGAAGTAAGGCTTTCAACCGATACAGAGAGATTGACGAGGATATAAAAATGGAACTGGTCAGTATATTGGATTAGAGTAAATAAAAGATATTGACTATATTTGTAACCGTTAAAAAAAAGTATGAACATGGAATTATTAAAAGACCCGGACTTTAAACAGTGGCTTGCCGATTTGAAAGCCCGCATTCGTCAGAGCCAAATTAAGGCGATGATAAAAGTGAATGACGAAATGTTGCGTCTGTATTGGGATTTAGGACGTGATATTGTTGTTCGGCAAATGGATTCAATTTGGGGTAACGGTTTCTTCAAACAGTTAAGTAGGGAACTAAAAACTGAGTTTCCCGATATAAAGGGATTTTCAGAGCGGAATTTATATAACATAAAACGGTTTTATTTGTTTTATAGTCAGGATGATATAATTTTGCAACAACTTGTTGCAAAATCAGAAGGTGAAAATTTGCACCAACTTGGTGCAGAAATTCAAATATCTAAAAATGAGAATAATATAATTCGTCCCCAACTTGGTGACGAATTTAATGTACATCCTATTTTTCAAATTCCCTGGGGACATCATGTGCTAATTATTACCAAATGCAAATCCATACACGAAGCCTTATTCTACGTTCAAAAAACGATAAAAAACGGTTGGAGTCGGGCTATGTTATTAAATTTCATGGATGCGGACTTGTATCAAACTCAAGGAAAAGCAATAAATAATTTTGACCGCCTTTTGCCCGATGTTCAAAGCGATTTGGCAAAAGAAACATTGAAAGACCCTTATAACTTTGATTTTCTGACATTAACCGAAAATTATAAAGAAAAAGAATTGGAAGATACATTGGTAGCGAACATTACCAAATTTTTGTTGGAACTGGGGCAAGGCTTTGCGTATGTAGGAAAGCAATACCCTATCAGGGTCGGCAGTAGAGAACGTAACATTGATTTATTATTCTATCATTTGGAACTACGCTGTTATATAGTTATAGAATTGAAAACCAAAGAATTTGAGCCTGAACATACAGGTAAACTCGGATACTATACAACAGCAATCAATAAGCAATTGAAAAAAGAGGTGGATAATCCAACTATCGGACTGCTTATCTGTAAAACAAAAGACAATGTGGATGCTCAATATTCATTGGAAAGCAGTAGTCAGCCGATTGGAATTTCGGAATACACACTGTCAAAATTAATACCCGACAATTTTAAATCATCTTTACCCTCAATTGAAGAAATTGAAAAGGCGTTATAAAACGTGTCGATGGCGACAGAGGCGGCTTTGGAAAATTAATTAAACAACACATACAATGATAGATTATCGTAAAATCGACACCAATCTTATCCCGTTAATGCCTGTAATATTCGTCTCAATATACGAATCAATGTTGGTAAGATTGGCTTTTCTCGAAAATGGCTATGATACAGGTACGGCAAATCTGATTTTTCTAATAATTTTCGGTATATTTGCTACTGGATATATAGTAAGCATTAAAACATTTGAACATATCATTAGCCCGTTGCTTAAGCCTTTGGTTTTACTTTTATTTCGTTTCATTGCCAAATTGTTGTTGAGACTTCAAATCATTGCCAAATCATTGCCAATATTTCAAATCATTGCCAAATTGTTGCCGAAGAAAAATAAATCCATTCCTGCGGTCATAGAAGATAACAATACTGTTTCCAATGAAGAAGAAGTTGTTTTGGAAAAACCGACAGAAGATATAAATCAGAATGTCGATATAAACTATCTAATTAAAAGTGATAAAAAAAAGCGCGGACGTAAAAAAGTAAGAATACCTCTGACTGCTATGCTCTCGAAAACATCTGTCAATAAACCCGATGATATTATTGAACGCATCGGGAAATATCTAATGGTAAACAATGGACAAAAGGATATTGCTATATTAAAAGTAGCTTTGGAAGAATTAAAATATATAAAGACTTACTATAAAACTACTTTTCGCGATGCTTTAGTAAAGCAATACGGAGATGCAATTGAATTTAAAGGGATACGAGGCGTTCAAAGAGCCTTGGAAAACCCAGATGATTTTTATGAAAGACCAGGAGTGTTTCAAAAAAATGTATTTGAGAATAGAGAAAAAATCGAAAATTTAAAGAAAATTTTATCTTTTTAAATGCGTTTAATTCGTTTTAATTATTAAACGAATTAAACGCATTGCCAATTCATTTTATATCTTTTAATATTGCGGCCACGATTCCATTTTGGATTCGTGGTTTTGTTTTTTAGTCCACCGAGAAGCAAAATCAAATACGTGTGGAATTTATTAATATATGAATAATTTATTGTCAATCATTCAAAACGAAAAAGCCAGCATCAAACTGGAGGTTAGCGGGGAGGATTTATTGGACTTTTCCAATGACTTGATTAACCGTGCTAAGTCGGAACTGTCAGTAGAGGTTGCCGAAGCCCGCAAAGAACGATACATTACACGCAGCGAAGCGAAAGAAATGTGCGGAGTATGCGATGCCACGTTGTGGCATTGGGATAAAAAGAATTACCTGAAAGCAGTCAAGGTAGGAAGAAAAGTACGTTACCGTATGTCCGACATCCGGCGAATAATGGAAAATAGCAATGAAAACCTGTAATCCCATGAAAGAAAAAGAGCAAACAAAAGATTCAGGGCGATACATCCGCGTTGGCACAACACTTTATAAAATTGTCAGACGACCTCTGTTGAGCGGCGATTTTATTGAAGAACGCCGAGTATGGAGTTATGAAACACTCAGGCAGGATTACGGAAAGAACAATTTGCCTGATATTGATAAGTATGATGGTTTTTGCATCATCCCCGACCATGTGAATTATCAGCAAGTTCACGGTTCATATTTGAATCAGTACGAGCCAATCAATCATGTTCCCTGTCCGGGCAACTTTTCGCATATACGTGCCTTTATGGAGCATATTTTCGGCGAACAAATCGAATTGGGTTTTGATTATCTGCAAATCCTTTATTCGCAACCTACACAAATGTTGCCTATCCTGTTGTTAGTTTCCAACGAACGAAACACAGGTAAAACTACTTTCCTGCGATTCCTGAAAATGATTTTCGGAAAGAATGCGACTTTCAATACGAATGAAGACTTCCGAAGTCAGTTTAATTCGGATTGGGCGCATCGGTTATTGGTACTGGTTGATGAATTGCTTTTGAATAAAATTGAAGATACCGAAAAAATAAAAAATCTTTCGACTGCAGGCGATTATAAGATTGAAGCCAAAGGCAAAGACCGCCGCGAAATAGAGTTTTTTGCCAAATTCGTACTTTGTTCCAATAACGAACGAAATCCGATTATCATTCCAAGAGAAGAAGTTCGCTTTTGGGTGCGCAAAATCAATCCTGTTAAAAAGGATAATATTTATTTACGTGAACAGATGTCTGATGAAATTCCGTATTTTCTTTATTTTCTGTTGAATAGAACACTTTCTACCCAAAATACTTCTCGCATGTGGTTTAATCCCGAAGTTCTCGAAACACCCGCTTTACAGAAAATCAAGAAATATAATGCGAACAAGGTAGAAATGGTAATTGCATCCCATTGTCTTGAAGTAATGGAACATCTTGAAAAAGACATGATATTGTGTTGTCCGGGCGACTTTTTGGATATAGTACGAAATGCAGGGCTGAAAACCGATATTACCCAAGTTCGCAGTATTTTAAAAGACAGTTGGGGTTTACGCACGGAAAAGAACAGCGATTACACTTTTTATCATATCGGAACAGACGGTGAATTGTTGCCGATGAAAAGAAAAGGACGCTACTTTGAAATCAATCGGGATGATGTGGATGAAATTCTGTTGTAATGTTGTGTGATTAAATTATTAATAATGAGTATCAATAGATTAAAATACACAACAAGTCCACAACAAAGGCACAACAAAAAAACGGTTTGTTGTGTAAAGGCACAACAAATTAAAACGCTGTTGTGTATTTGTTGTGTTCGTAACTTTCTTATATAAAGCAAAATAAGCCCATTTTACAACAAAACAACAAAAAATTTCTAATATGACTCGCAACGAAATAAAGCAAATTAGTATCCGGGCGTATCTTGACAAAATGAATATCCGCCCTGTAAAGCATTACAACTATTACGGCATGTACCATTGTCCGTACCGACAAGAGCGCAATGCAAGTTTCAAAGTGGATTACCATAAAAATGTGTGGCACGATTTCGGAACAGGCGAGGGCGGTTCGCTCATAGACTTGGTAATGAAAATTCAAAACTGCACTTTTTATGCAGCAGCCAAAAAACTTGAAAAGGAATATGGCGGCGTACAGATAAGCGATTCGGGCAATTCCTTTTCTTTTCATGGGAATATTGCTTCACTCACAATTCAAAAGATTATCCCAATCACACACCCCAAACTAACCGACTGGGTTCAGGAACGAAAAATTGCTTTGGACTTGGCAAACCGATATTGCAGCGAAATTCATTACCAAAACAAGGATAAAGTGTATTTTTCAATCGGTTTCCGAAACGACAAAGGCGGCTACGAATTAAGCAGTCCCCCCGATTTCAAAGGCTGCATATCGCCAAAGGACATTACAACCATAAGAAACAACAGTGACCGTTGTTTGGTTTTTGAGGGTTTTTGGGATTTCCTCTCGTATCTTACCATTCAAAAGATTGAAAGAACGCATAACGATACGGTCATTCTCAATTCGGTCGCCAACGTTCAAAAGGCTATGGATTTTCTGCAAGCGCACAAAGAAATTTACACCTATCTTGATAACGATAAGAGCGGACAAGAAGCAACGGAACTGATAAAATCGCATTGTGTTTCCGTCAATAACCGCTCGGAACAGTATGCAGCATACAAAGACCTGAATGATTTTTTGTGTCAAAAACCAACAGTCAAACAGGAAGAAAAAAATCAAAAATTGGAATAAAAATATGATTACCAATAACAGGACAATACCGCGGGAAACGCCTTTTTTCAAAGGAGCAAGTTTGTGTTTTGGTCATACCAAAACCTCGCTCTGCGAGTTGCAACATCCCGACGGTCTATAAGAAACATTCAAAAAGCAACAAATATGAAGACGATAAAAAATCGAAACCCAAACGGCAGACCAACAAAAAGCGCAGCCGAAAAGAAAGGATACAGGGTAAACCTGAAAATGGCAACCGAAGAATATTATCTGCTCAAATCAAAAGCAAGAACGGCAGGCATTAACATGAGCGATTATGTCCGTTGCACTATCAGAGAAAGTGAAGTCATACAGCGACTGTCGCCCGAACATTTGGGCTATATCCGTCAACTTTCAGGCATGGCAAACAATATCAATCAGATTGCCCGCAAAGCCAACACAGAGGGATTTGCGGAAACCTGCAACGACTGTAAAAATATGATAGAACGATTGGACAGTATCGTAAAACTGATAACGGCATGATAGCAAAAATCACACAAGGTCGCGGATTCGGGGGAGTAATAAACTACGTGCTCGACAAGGACAAAGCGCAACAATTGTTTTGCTCAGACGGAATACGCACGAAAGACAAAGAGTCCGTTATTCGCAGTTTTATTACCCAAAGCCAAATCAAGCCAATATCCAAGCCTGTTGCACATATCTCGCTCAATTTTTCGGCACATGACAGCGCAAGGCTGACGGATGAAGCAATGGCGGGAATAGCCGTTGAGTATATGCAAAAAATGGGATACGTGAATACACAGTTCATCATTGCCCGTCATCACGACCGCGAACACCCGCACTGTCATTTGGTCATCAATCGGATTGACAATGACGGAAACCGCATTTCCGACAAAAATGAAAAGTTGCGAAGTGCAAAGGTTTGCATGGAACTGACTCGAAAATACAGACTGTACGTTGCAAAAAGCAAGGAAAACGTCAAACGCCACCGCCTGACAGAGCCTGACAAAACGAAGTATGAAATTTACGATACACTGAAAGCAATCATACCGAAATGCAGGAATTGGAAAGAACTGACGGAAGCATTGAAAAGTCAGGGCATCACAGCCGATTTTCGTTACAATGGCAAGACAGACAAAATTCAGGGCATACGCTTTCAGAAGAATGGTTATACGTTCAACGGCTCACAGATAGACCGCTCGTGCAGTTACAGCAAGATTAGTATTCAACTCAAACAGAACCACTATCGTCATTGCGAGGAACGAAGTAACGAAGCAATCCATATTAAAAATCAATTATCTGCATCGGAAGAAAGCGTAAGCGCAGTTTTGAGTGGTCTGTTCAATATTCAACCGTCAGGAACGAGCAGCGACCTTGACGAAGAAGAATATCAACGATTGCGAAAACGAAAAAAGAGAGGATTCGGATTATAAACAATTTAAAAACAAAGTGATATGAATGATTTAACAAAAACGAATTTGTCAGTTGTAATCGAAATGCTTGATGTGTTAATCAAAAAAATTGACAAACTGACGATACACAAACCGACAGAGCCAATAGGCATTGATTTATCCGCCATAAACGCTGTAACGGAGCGGTTAGAAACCATGATAGAAGAAATACGCAAGCCTGCCAAAATCGAGCACCGTCATACGATTGCCATTGGCTCTGTAAAAATTTTTCTTTCATGGACTATTATGGCTACGATGATATTGGGATTGTCTTACTTCATTGGCAGCCAGCGGCAAACCATAAATCAGTATAAAGACAGCGACCTGAAATACAGATATATCAGGATGCAAGGCAAAGCAAATGAAGAAAGCCTGTATAACTTGGAACAACAGTTCAGACATGGCGACAGCATCAAAACCATCCGTCAGCAGGTAGAAAAGTACGAAGATTTGGTTAAGGAACAGGCAGAAAGAATTGAACGAATCATACAAAACCGCAAGGAAGCCGAACAGATAAACAGGGAAGTAGAATCGTTAAAGCAAGGCAATTAAAAAAATACCTGACTGTCAGATGAAGCCTAAACTTTCAGCGCAAAGATAGAGTTTTTGTGTTTCAGAAAGGTGTTATATATTTCTTCAACGCCTAATGCGCCCATAAGTTTGTTGCCGAAGATATTGCCAAACATCCCGCCGAACATATTGCCTAAAGGGCTACCCTTGCTAAAATCAAGGTTATCGCGCCCACCCGGAAGCACAGACTTATCAAAGTCGGAAGCATTGACACCCCCCAATCCCTCCAAACTCCAATTGCTTGTATTGACAGAGCCGTTGGATACTCCCTGCATGATTTGTTCCAAAACGGCTTTGAGGTCAGGTGCGGACTGTGAGAATCCATTAAAGGAAAGCGCGAAGCAGGCAATCAAGACAAGTAACTTTCTCATAGCGTTGTGTTATTTAAAGTTTGCAGTTTCGACGGTATTACCATTACCGTCTTTATAGACATATTTCTTTTTGGTTGCATCATAAGCAACCCCCCACCCGATATTAAATAGTTTTGTATCTGAATAAACAAGTTTATTATCAACATAAACTTTTAGTGTGCAGTTAGTTTTAGAATTTGTATCATTCCAAACCGCATCCCATATTCTATTATAATTGCCAACATTCAGATAAAATTTTGTAAAGTTGCTTGGAATTTCATATTCCTGTATGAGAGGGGATACAACGGATACATCTCTAAGGTCACTATCCGGGTCGGTTAGCCAAATTGTTCTTGGCAATCCGCTTTTTTCTGTAAAGTTATAACTTCCTAAGGCTATATTTACAAGGCACGAATCAGGGTACTGCGTTGATACTTCCACCCGAAATTTATAGGGTTGTCCGTCCCTATTGTTGTTGTTTGCTGTATCGTCGTCTTTAGAGCAGGAAGCTAAGGCGAACAGCACCATAGCTATGAGCACAAAAATGCAAATAGTAATTACCTGTGAAAGGTTAAACCTTTCTTTTCTATAACTTTGTTCTTCTTTATTTTTCATTGTGTTATTTATTAATTATCAGTGAATAAAAAAGCGCGGACTTTAATATTATTTGTATTCGTAGTCTTAGGATACCTTGCACCAAATAACCAAGTCCACGCCGTGAGGCGTGAACGTTGTCTGTTATTCTTGGTGCTTGAAGTTCCGAATACCCGAATAAAAGCTAACGCTTTCCAATATGTCTTTACGTCATGTCAACGCATCAGTTTATATCATAGGAAAAAATTTTAGTTTATACCAATACAAAAGTAATAAATAGTTTTGAAATACGCAAGAAAATCAGTATTTTTTTTCTAAATATTTTAATTTGCGCAAGGAAAGAGTTTTTGTGTTTCAGAAAGGTGTTGTGTATTACTGCCACTATTGGTATAGTAATTTTTTAAAAACGGACAATAGACCTTTTCTACTTTCTCAATATGTTAGAATAAATCTGTATTTTTGCATAAATTTCGAGGGATTATGATTTCAGAAGAAAATATAAGAGCGTTGCTTGCCGATTTAGAAAACGAAAGAGTTGAGCGAACGACTTCTACAAAGGATACGGATAAGTTTTCCAAAGCAGTTTGCGCTTTCGCCAATGATTTGTCGAATAAAAAACTGCCGGGCTATCTGATGATAGGGGCATTTGACAATGGCTTGCTGGGCGGGTTAAAAGTAACAGACGAACTTTTAAGAAACTTAGCCGGATTACGTGCAGACGGAAATATACAATCAAAACCCGCTTTAGCGGTATTGAACCGATAAAGAAAGGTGCAGAAAATGGTGCAGAAAATGGTGCAGAAAAATTAACAGCAAAAGAAAGAGACATTATCGTACTTATCAAAGAAGATAATAGCATATCAAGAAAATCTATTGCTGAAAAATTAGGTATAGGAACATCAACCGTTTACAGGTATATAGATTCTCTTAAAGACAAAGGCGTTATAAAACGTATCGGTGGCGACAAAGGTGGCTATTGGAAAATCAATTAACACATACAATGAAGATAGAGATAATATAAAAAATAGAAGCTATTACTAAAAAATACAATACTTTGGAACTTCAAACCAATGTTATTGACTATGAAAAAATCAGAATTACCCCACAAGTATGATTGGGAACAATTTGGGAACAAATCTAAAATCAAAAAAGCCTAATTGACTGAAAATCAATTAGGCATTTGCTTTGACCGTACCCAGAGCCGGGGTCGAACCGGCATGGAAATGAATCCACTGGTGTTTGAGACCAGCGCGTCTACCGATTCCGCCATCTGGGCTTGCGGTAAAAAGCGGGGCAAAGGTAAAAAGAAATTATGAATTATGACTTTACTTTAGTGTAAAAAATTATATAATGTTTGGTTTTTCTTCCCTTCAGAAAGAGACACATTATTTGATTTTTTCATTATAGATAGTTCCAAAGGGAAGCAATTATGAATTATGATTTTTTCTTCAATTCAATTATTTATTGGCTAATATAGAATAAATTTGCTACTTTTACGTTTTGAAAATAGAGTCTAAACATACAACTATTGAAAATGAAAAATAATTATTGTGTCATAATGGGTGGGGGAATCGGAACGCGTTTTTGGCCGTTCAGCCGGGAAACACGCCCCAAACAATTTTTGGATTTTTTTGGGGTAGGGCGTTCGCTTTTGCAAATGACTGTGGACAGATTTGCCAAATTGATTCCCATTGAAAATATTTATATCGTTACCAATCAGATATATGTTGATTTGGTAAGAGAACAATTACCCTCATTGAAAGAAAACCAAATCCTGTTGGAACCGGCTCGCCGTAATACAGCCCCCTGTATTGCATACGCTTCCTATCATATCAAAGCGCGTGACCCGAAAGCGAATATAGTGGTAACTCCTTCCGACCATTTGATTCTAAATGATGAAAAATTTGTGGAAGATATCCGAAAAGGATTAGAATTTGTTGAAAACAATAAAGCCTTAGTTACGTTTGGAATTATTCCAAGCCGTCCGGAAACGAGTTACGGATATGTTCAAAGCAGTGACATAACAATTGGCGAATTTACTAAAGTAAAGACTTTTACCGAAAAACCTAATGAAGATTTAGCCAATGTTTTTCTGAAAAGCGGCGAATTTTTTTGGAATTCGGGTATGTTTTTCTGGAATGTAGATACAATCCTGGAAGCAATAAGAAAATTTTTACCTGATATTTCGGCACGTTTCGACATTGGCGTCAAGTCGTTTAATACGTCGGACGAAAAACGTTTCATTAACGCAAACTTTTCATATTGCCCCACGATTTCGATTGATTATGGGGTAATGGAAAAAGCCGATAATGTATATATGTTGGGAGTAGATTTCGGTTGGGCGGATTTGGGTACATGGGGTTCCATTTTTGATGTGGCCAATAAAGTTGAATCGAATAATGCTGTTTTGAAGACACAGGCTCTGTTATATGAAGCAGAGAATAACATCATTGCTTTGGATAATCCGAACAGGTTGGCCGTTGTACAAGGATTGAAGGACTATATAATTGCCGAATCGGGCAATGTGCTGATGATATGCAAAAAGAAAGACGAAGACCGCATCAAACAATATATGGCGGACGCTTTTATTAAGTATGGCGATAAATTCAAGTAAAAAGATTGTTTTTGCAACTAAAAAACAAAGGTATTATGAAAAAAATAATCGACATGTTGGCGTCGGTTAATATTCCGGATCGAATTGCTGCCGGCGTAAAGACCTGCCGCGTAGCGCAGGCGCTTTCGGTTGCGATCGCGGCCGGACCGACGGCCGGCGTGACCAAGGCGGCCTTGGGGCTGGTATCTGCAGGCGCTGCGATCACTTGGGTTACCGGTTGCACACCCGATGAACCTGATTCGACCCCGCCGCAACCCCCGAAGCCGACAACCCTGGCCCCGACGACGGATCGTCAGCCGCTGACATTCGCCGAATGGGAAAGCAAAGGATTTCTGACGATCGTAAAAGGTCCCAACGGCGCAAGATTCCTGATCAGTAGCGCGGAATCGCAAAAGTTCCTGGATAAAGGCGTCAGCCCCGACAACATCATCATCGGCCCGCCCATGGTGGCAGAGGTTACGATCGCCGGCTCGGACTTTGCGGCCAAATCGGCGGATATCGCGAAACATCTGGCCGACGGCGTTGCCACGGTAAACGTGACGCTGAACGGAAAGATCCCGGTTACCGCGGACGTGCTGAGCATACTGAATCAAAAAACGATTACCGGATTGAATGTGAAATGGTTGGGCGACGGGATGTTTGTCCCTGCGACCGCGAATCAAGAAATCGAAGGATCGTTGTTCGCGAACCTGCCGGTCGGCAACGACGGGGATAAACGGTTTAACGTTATCGGCGCGAAAGGCGCGCATTTGCTGACGAATGTAAAGGGTATATTGAATACGGATACATTGTCGACATCCAGAATGCCGACATACCTGCGCGCACAGAAAGAAATCTATGTTAATACCGGTAAAGCTGGCACATTGGACGGTGCGGTGGACGCAGGAAACTTTTCTGGATACAACCCCACCCAAACCCCGATAAAGGTTATTACCCAGGACGGGAAACAATTGGTGCTGGAAAACGCGAATGTCGACATCCTCAGCAAATTCCTGACCAGCGAGGTCAGGGCAGCGTATAACCATGGATATGTTGGTATGAGACAAGATATGTATAAGGGCCCGGGAGAGATGTGGAATAACAATTTTGGCTCCAATGGCCCTCTCAACTTGGTATTACCGACTGGAATATGGAATGACCTGAATAGTAACTATGCCGACCTAGGTGTCAAATCCATGAAAATCGGAAAGAATGATATAATATACGAAGTTGGATATTTTGTGAATGGAAAAGATGTAAGTAATGGCGTACTTGATATGCTGGAGCACAGCCGTTTAAATCTGGGCCCGATCGATTTTACCGTGGAAGGCAAAGAGATAGATATCCGCTGGACCCAGTTGCCAATATGTCAGTCAGATTGGGGAAAAAAAGTA
>Ga0082212_10009310_pt1 | contig 12676 bp, 9 predicted proteins | sample TergutNt197P3_FD_71548 | JGI IMG/M metagenome (GOLD analysis project Ga0082212, IMG submission 71548) | Neocapritermes taracua P3 segment gut microbial communities from Petit-Saut dam, French Guiana - Nt197 P3 | ecosystem: Host-associated > Arthropoda: Insects > Digestive system > Gut ... | reverse complement strand
GCGACCCCGGTGGGGCCGGTCGGCGGGCGGGGTGCCGGGGCGCGAAGCGGGGCGGCATAGGCGGGCTCGGTGCGCTGGGCTTGGCGAGGGGGTGACCTGTAACTACGGCTGAATGAAAATGAATACCCGAACCCCGGGGGGTTGACAAATGCCGGCGCAAATGCTACTCTACTGGTAGAGCGACGCGCATAGCGGCATTTCATCCAAAGTGAAAGCCCCGGGGATCCAACCCCCGGGGCTTTCTTGGGCTAATTACCGCTGTTGTTCCTGTCTAGCCACTTGCAGATATAGTGAGCAGCTATACCCGCCATGACAGAAACGAGGTATGCGCATAGCTTCATTTCATCCCCCCTTCCTGTCACCAGTATGGGGGCGGTAACCCCGCCATAGTAACATAACTTTGCCGCATGGTCTACAATAAACAGAAAGGCCGCCCACCGTGCGGCACGGAACGGAGCGCAATATGAAAACAAAACGAGGCCTGCCCGACATGACCTGGCTCCCGGACAAGGGGCTGTGGCGCAAGCGCGGCACGTACAAGGGGCACAAGTACAACTTCACGGCAAAGGAGCCGGAGGCCGTAGCCGGGAAAATCGAGGCGTTCAAGGGGCGGGTAGACGGCGCGGCGGCGCCCGCCGAGGACATAACGGTGTGGAACTACATCCAGCTCTGGTACCCGTCGCGCACTGCGGGGCTTAAAGAGAAGACGATATCAGTGTCGTACGACTACCCGATGACGAAGATAACGCCGCACATCGGCAATATGCTGATGCGCGAAGTGAAGCCGCTCCACATAGACGTGATCATGGCGGCCATCGCGGGCATGTCGTCCTCGATCAACCACAAAGTGCTGGTACTGCTCAAGCAAATCTTCAGCAGCGCCGCGGAGAACGACGTAATAGCCAAAAACCCATGCCTGGACAAAGGCGGGGCAAGGCGCAGGGCCGGGGGCAAAAAACCGAAGAAGGTGCCGCCGCTCACGCGCCAGCAGCAGAAGGAGCTTGCGGCCGCGGTCAAGGGGACGCGCGTAGAGCTGTTCGTCCTGCTCTGCATGTACGCGGGCCTGAGGCGGGAGGAGGCGCTCGGCCTGCTGTGGCCGAACGTGCACCTAGACGACGCTATGCCATACCTGGAGGTCAGGCACACGACGACATTCGACAAATCCGGCAGGCCTGTACACTCCGAGGATTTGAAGTCGGAGGCGGCATACAGGACAATCCCCATCCCGCTGCAGCTCGCGGAAGCCCTGCGGCGTAGGAAGGGCGACACCGGGGGCATGTTCGTCGTGCCTGCAGTGAACACCTCCCTCGCAATGTCGCTCACGGCTTTTCACAGGATGTGGCAGGGTATATCGGGCTATAGGAAGGAAGTTGCAAAAAGGGGGGAGGACGGGAAACCCGTCAAGGGCATGGACGGGGTGACGGTAAAGGTTAAAAAGCAGTACCCCGGGTGCGTCGGGTTCCACGTGACGCCGAGGCTGCTGAGGCATACGTACATCACGGAGCTCTGCCTGTCCGGACTCGACATAAAAAAGATACAGTACCTGGCCGGCCACGAGTCCGCAAAAGTGACCCTCGACATCTACGCGGACGTCGTAAACAACCGGCCCTCGGAGATAGGCCCGATAATAAACAACCATTTTTCCGAGGATACCAACGAGGGCACTATAGACGTGAAGGGCGCGTAACCTACTGCGCCGCAGTGGATACAAGGTTCGCTGAGCCGTGCCTTTTAAGCAGGGAGTCCCGCGTTCGAGTCGCGGGCGGGTCACCAGTTTAGCAAGAGAAAAACCCAGTAGTTGCAAACGCTACAGGGTTTCCTCTTTTTTCATCAGCAAACCAATGTTCCTCATTAAGCGTATTTTCAGAGAAATGTCCAAGAAATGTCCAAGAATCATTAATAAGTGGCAAGAGGCTGTCTCGGAGACGTGATTCCTTCTGCCACTGTTCTATGGCTTTCATCGCGCGCAAGTGCGGAAACATTTACCGATGAAACCGACAGGAAATTCTACGATACGGCAAAAGCAAACTGCATGGAATGGAACGAGGAAGAGCAGGATTGGTATGTTTCCATCGTTGATGTTGTAGGGGTATTAACAGACCAAACAACACAGCGAGGCGCAAGTAATTATTGGGCGAAGCTGAAAGATAGCGCGGAAAAGAATAATAATCACACTATCTCCCGCACATATAGAGAAAAAGTACGGCTTTGTGGCCTATCCTTCGCCCCTCTTTAGTTTCGCCAGTTTCGCCGCGAGGTTTTCCTGCTCGCCCGAACGTAAGTAGCGGAGCCTTGACCTTTCACGGAAGTGGTCGAGTGTCAGGGCTGCAATCAACAGGACGCCCGTCAGGACGACCTGGTAATGCGTATTCAATCCAATGAGGACGAGCCCGTTTTTGAAGCAGGTGAGCAGCATCACCCCGATAAAAGCGCCGAACATACCTCCCGTACCGCCCATGAAAGAGACGCCGCCAAGGACAACCGCTGTAATAGCGTCGAGATCCGACCCGAGATTAGCTGTCGGAGAGCCCATCTGCATACGGGCCGCTACCAACGAACCAACAAGGCAGGAGATGCAACCGTTGTTGATAAACAGGACCGTACTAATCTTCTTCGGGTTAATTCCGGCAAGCCGCGCAGCTTGATTGTTGCCGCCAACTATATATATACGCCGGCCAATCCGCGTCCGCTGGAGTATAAAACCGTAGACAATCATAAGGACGGCAGTAATGAGGAAAGTCAAAGGGATTACATCAAAGAGGCTGTATGAGCCGAGATCGCGGAAACCTTCGTTGTTGATTGCGATAAACTGCATCCTTGTAATAACAGACCCGAGCCCGGTCAGCACAGTTCCCATTGCAAGGGTCGAGATGAACGACGGAAAACCAAGGATGTTGACGAAAAATGCGTTGATAAGGCCGACGACAGCGCCAAAAGCCATCGTAATGAGGAGTGCAGGTACCCAAGGGACGTCCGCCTGCATCAGCAAAGCGACGATAATGCCGCCGACCATGGCTGTACTGCCTGTGGAGAGGTCTATTGCCCCGCTTATCAGCAGGCACGACAGACCGATGGCAAGCATGCCTGTATTAAACGCAGTGTTGAACATGTTCTTGATGTTCCTGAGCGTGAAGTAGTTGCCGTTGATGATTGTAAACATAACCAGGATAGCGACCCACACGACAACCAGGGTAAAAGTCTTATTGCCGACTATCCTCCTGATGGGACTACTCTTCTTCATGACTCCACCCTCTTCATTTCTTTGCTGCTTTTCACAGGCTTTATCCTCATTTTGTTCTTGATGGAGAAGTAGTCAAACGTCAGCGCCAGCAACAATAAGGCGCCGGAGAAGACGGACTGCCAGTACGGGGTCACACCGACAATCGTTAAGCCGTTGTTGAAACTGCTTAATATGAGCAGACCGAGAAAGCAGCCAAGCATACCGCCGGAACCGCCTCCGAAGGAGATGCCTCCGAGTATTACTGCTGTTATGGCGGGGAAAGCGTAGTTTGCAGTGCTGAAGAGGTTGGCTGCCAGCATACGCCCGGCGTATATGATACCTGCCAGCGCACCCAGCGTGCCACTGATAGCAAAAAGTACATAGGACAGCCTCCTGGGATTCAATCCGGCGAACTTCGCGGCCATCCTGTTTCCGCCGCATAGGTAAATACTCCTGCCAAACTTGGTTTTGGCCAGTATAATCCCGAAAATAACAATTGCCACAAGCGAAATGATGAGCGCCACAGGGACGTCCAGTACCTTTCCGGTGCCAATCCATACGATGACCGGATCGTTTATATTGACAGACTTACCGTCGGAAATGACTTGCGCGAACCCTTTTGCGACATATGAACCGGTTGCGAGCGTGGCAATAAACCCCTGCATTCCGAGTGCATTTATCAAGAAAGCGTTTAGCAACCCGAACGCCATACCGGCAAGAAGGCTCAGAGTGACGGCAAAGTACCAGGGGACTCCACTGGCCAGCATCAACCCCATCGCCATACCGGAGAACACGCCGATATAGCCGGGTGACAGGTCGATCTCGCCGGAAATAATTAACAGCCCTTCGGCGATTGCAAATAGTATGTAGATTACCATGGAATCAAAGATGTTCCTGATATTTAGTACGCTCAGGTAGGAAAAACCCTGTGATGCGAACCCAAAAAAAACGACTACGATAATAAGCAGCAACAATAGGGTAAATGTCTTGGTCTTAACAAATCTGCTAATACCAGCGCGCATTAACAACCGCCCCTTTCAGTACAACGAAACCGGCTTTGAATTTGCCGGAAAACCGGTATAGACGTCACTCACGCATCGCGAGTTCAAGAACTTTCTCTTCTGTTGCCTCGGCTCTGGGCACACGGCCGGTAATCCGCCCGTTATGCATGACGATTATGTAATCGCTCACGTTTAGGACTTCGGTCAGCTCAGACGAAATAAATATAACACCTATGCCCAACTTGGCAAAGTCGCAGACCATCTGGTACACTTCCGCTTTTGTCCCGACGTCGATGCCCTTTGTCGGTTCGTCGAGGATAAGGATTTTCGTCTCCATCTTTTTTGAGGTCCATCGCCCCAGAATAATCTTCTGTTGGTTGCCGCCGGACAGTTCCAGCACAAGCCTTTCCACGCTTGGCGTCTTGATTGAGTATTTACGCACCGCTTCATCCGCGAGATCCGTTTCCGATTTTTTATTGAGGAACAACCATTTCCGGACTTTTGACAGCACCGGTATTGAGATGTTGTCGCGAATAGACCTCGCAAGCACGAGCCCCTGCTCTTTCCTGTCCTCCGGGCAAAGTGTTATACCACTCTCGATTGCGTCCTTCGGAGTCTTGAAGTTAACGACCCGCCCCTCTAGCTTGATTTCGCCTGAACTAATCGGATCGACTCCGAAGATGGCGCGCATCACTTCGGTGCGTCCCGCACCGACGAGCCCTGCAAAGCCTAAAACCTCCCCGCGCCGGAGTTCGAAGCTGACGTCATGAATCTGGTCGGTCACGAGATTGCTGACTTCAAGCAGCACGTCTCCGACTTTCTCATTCCGGCTCAGGTTGGCGTACGTGTCGCCGATATCGCGCCCGACCATTGCGCGGACGAGTTCCTGCTCTGAAGTATCCGGGGTTTTAAAGGTGCTAACAAGCTGCCCGTCCTTAAGCACTACGATATCGTCCGATATCTGGAATATCTCCGCAAGGCGGTGGGATACGTATATAATTATTTTTCCTTGTTCTTTCAGTTGCCCGATTAGCTTAAAAAGGACCGTTATTTCTTTATCGGTCAATGGCGCCGTTGGCTCGTCGAAAGCGATGATGTCGGAGTTGCGCCTGTACGCTTTCATGACCTCTACCATCTGTTGATGCGCGGTCGACAGTCTGCCGACAATATCGCCTGGTTTGATAGGGAGTGCGAAAATATCGAGGATTTTCTGCGTTTCTCTTCGCAGCGCAGATTGGTTTATTACGCCAATCCTGTTCGCAGGGATGTCTTCGAGGAATATATTTTCCATGACATTCAGCGAAGCGACAAGCTGCCTCTCCTGGTAGATGACGCTGATGCCCGCTTTCAGCGACTGGTGTGGCGACAAAAACTTTTTGGCCTCGCCATTGATGGTGAGGCCCCCGTCGTCAGGGCGTAAGTCGCCGCTGAGTATCTTCAGCAATGTGCTTTTTCCCGCGCCGTTCTCGCCCATCAGTGCAACAACCTTGCCGCCTTCCGCGCGGAAACTCACGTCCGCCAGCGCCTGAACGCCCGGAAACGCTTTGCTCACGCTGACAAACTCAAGGAACTGCCCCACCAACGCAACACCTCTTTTTCACACAGTCTCTTCTTCGATTACGCTACCCGCTTTTGAAAATCAGCCTTCTTCGCAGGAGCTTTATTACTTATCATTAAGTTATGACATTGTACTACGCGAAGCGCACGAGGTAAACTAGTAATAGTACATAAACACGGCTATCCGATTTTAGTTAAATATGATAGTTTACCGATAATTTCTTTTATGCTACAATTAACGAATTATCAAATGGAAGGAATGGAAATCAATGAAAAAAGTATTAGCAATCCTGCTTGTGCTGGTGTTCACAGTTTCGCTGTTTGCGTGCAGCAGCTCCGATGACAGCACCACAAGCCCTGGGACGTCGGAGGACACTACCGGAGCGCCGACGTCTGATGCACCGCTTGCGGTAGATGTTGCCCCGGCCGCCGGGATGGAGAGCTTCCCGGATCACGGCCCTGTCGGCTGGTTTACGGATGATGTGGACTGGTTTGCCAGGGAACCGTACAAAATCGCATATCTCACCGACTTCGACTCTGCGACATCAAGCCTGTTCAGCGACGGGCTGGAGAACTGGAGCAGGCGGCTCAACTTTGAGTACCAATCGTATAACGCAAACTATGACGCCGACGCATTTATTAACACAATGGGCGTGCTGGCGCAGCAGGGGTATACGGGCATGATCCTGAACCCGGATATGTCATACTTCGACCGCGTAAAGCAAGCGGCTGATGAATACGGTATTTCCTGGCTGCCCGGATTCTTCCCGATGCTCGACGACTTCGGCAATCCGATGACGGCTCAGGGGTCGCTCGGCATCAAGTACCAGGCTGACCTCCTCATTTACTGGCTCCGCGATAACTATAAGACCTTCCTCGGGGATATAGACGAATCGAAAATTGGCCTGATAAGCACCACCTTGAGCAACTTCCCTGTCCTAAGGATGGTCAGCGAATTCTGCGTCAGCGATTTTCAGGAACTCTTCCCGCTGGCGGCCGCAAACGCATATGAAGCCGGCGTCGATAACTTTGGCGTTGACGCCAACGCGGGCTACGACGTTATTGCCCCGATAGTGGCGGCCCACCCGGAGGTCGAGTACTGGTTTAACGTCGGTTCGCTTGAAGACGTCGTTCAAGGTGGCGTCCGTGCCATCGACGCAGCAGGGCTGGGTAGCAAATCGATAGCCATTTCCACAGGTGCAAATCTATTGCAAGCCGCTTGGCAGAGTGGCGCGGATACCGGCAGCTACAAAGCCGGGGTCTACTACTCGATGGAGATTTTTGCCGAGCCGCTGATTTGCGGGGTTATCGCGATGCTCGACGGCCGCGCTACACTCGAGACGCTCTGGCCGGAGTGGAAAGACCCGGCTCAGCCGTACCCTGTAGTGACGACTGCGTGCGCGGTCTTAACGGTGGATAACTACGCAGCGTACAACGATTATGTGGATGCTTATCTGACAGCCGTAGCAAACAAGCAGACTCCGCCGACTTGGAACCCGTAACCTGCAATAGCGAAAAAAGCAACAAAGGGGATGTGGCAACACTCATTTTGCGACGTCCCCTTTTCTTTTATTACGGGCATGGAATAAGTGGTATTGACCCCGGGGCAAGCCCCAATCCCGCCCCCGCAGTAATTACTGCGGGGTAATATACCACTTGATGTCCGCACTATGTCCGCACTCGTTCGGCCGTGCTGCGCAAGCGCGACGCGGCTCTCACTTCGTTTGACAATATATCTTACCAGAGAAAGTCCGGGGTGGAGGCGCCCTTAGCCAACGTGATTTGCGCCGGCAATCAGTTTATTTCGGCTTCAATGATTGCATCGGATACTTTGGCGGGCAGGCCGTTTACGTCTATTTGGAGCTTTCTGTTAACTTTGGCGTCGTATGTCCCGGCTTTCATGATTTCGACAAAGTCGAAACCCAGAGTTTCGTTCATCACTTGGGTGACGGCTTTCAAAACGCTGGAAGTGTAGCCTGCGACCTCCCCTGCAACGCCGGCGCCTCCTTCGCCTACGCCGCCGACATAGGTGATGTTGCCGATGTTCTTTAGTGGCTCCGCTGCCGCGGCAACAATTTCCGGGTACTTCTCTATAACCATTTCAAGCTTGCCGGCTTCATTCATCTTCGCGAGCGCTTCCGCTTTTTTCTCCAGCGCTTCGGCTTCCGCGAGCCCCTTGCGACGGATGGCTTCAGCTTCAGCGGCTCCGACCGCTTCGATAACCTTTGCCCGCGCTTCGCCTTCCTGCAAAATTATCTCTGCCTGTATCTTTGCTTTTGCATCGCCTTCAAGCTTTACCTTTTCGGATTCAGCTTCAGCCTTGAGGACCTGCTCGAATTTCTCCGCTTCCGCCGCCAGGCGGCGCTTTTCTTTTTCAGCTTCCGCAGGCCGGATGACGGTTTCCTGGAGCTCAGCTTGTTTGCGCTCGGCTTTGCGTTGGGCGAGCTCGATATTCTTCAGCTCAGATTGGATTTCAACCTGCACCTGGGCTTCCGCGACCTCCTGCTGGCGTTTCTTTTCAAGTATGATGGCGTCCATTGCAGTGTTCTTTACTTCCTTGGAGGTGATGTTCTCCTGGATTTGATAAGCCGCGTCGGACTTCGCCCGACGGGTCTCCTGCTCTTCCTTGAATGCAAGGACCTGGAGTTCTTTCTCTTTTTCCGCTTCGGCAATTTTTGCCTCGGCGTCCAGTTGAGCCTGCTTTCCGAGTTTTAAAGCCTCGGCAGTCTTGATTTGGCGGTTCTTCTCGGCTTCAGCTTCCGCAATTGCTGCCTCGGACTTGACTTTTGCGATTTGCTCTTTTCCAAGGGCGATAATGTATCCGTCCTCATCAGAAATATCATTGATCGTGAATGACTTGAGCTCAAGGCCCATCTCTTCGAGTTCCTTGCCCGCTACTTCCTGCACCTTCGCGGAAAAGCTCTCCCGATTGTCGTAAATGTCCTCAACGCTCATCGATGAGACAATCTCCCTCAGTTTGCCTTTGCAAACCTCGGACGATTGGGTGCGGATCATCATCAAGGTGTCGGACTCTTTGGCACAGTTGAATTGCTGGACTGCGGCCAGAATCGTCGCATCTGTGTTCTTGACCTTGAGGACAACAATGCCGTCGGCGTTTATAGGGACGCCGAGCTTCGTTTTCGTCTGCCTTATTTCGACAGGGAACATGATGTTCTCAAGGGTAATCATATCCATGCGTTGGAAGACCGGTATCAGTATGCTCCCGCCCCCGGTTATGACTTTCGGCCTCCCGATGCCAACGATGACGCCGGCTTTATCGGAAGGGACCTTTTTCCAAGTGCTGCTTATTGCCAGTATGACGATAATAACAGCCGCGACAATGACTATTACAGGTATCAGATAACCCATGAAAAAAACCTCCTTTTATTGTGAGAACTTGTTGTACGGCAAAGAGACGTGGCACAGCTTATTTACGGAATCGAACTCTGTTATAATAACGGACTCGCCCTTGGGAATGGCGTCGGGGAGCTGGCTTTTGAGATCGGGATCCATTTTAGCTCGGAAAGAGATCGGCGCTCCGGTGCTGTCGGGCAGGGAGATTGTTCCCACAGTATCCGCCATGATGACAAGTGTTACTTCGGCGCGCTTACCTCGCAGGCTCTGGTAGGAAAGTGCGGTGGAATCGCTGTTTTTCAGGCGCTTGACGAGAAGCGTATACAGCAGCCAGTAGAAAAGCCCTGCCATTACGAGGCATCCGGCAAGCAGCAGTATTGTAAGCAGCAAGCCATCCATAAACCTTTTTGCCATATGTCCGAAAGCTCCGAACACAACAAGGAAAAGGCAAAAACACATAATATTGAATGGGAAACTGCCACCACTTTGGGCATTAGCATCCGCCCCGACTTCCATGCTAATGTCCGCATTAATGTCCACGCTTATGTCGGTGTTGATGTCCACGCTGAAATCCGACGGGACGTCGACGCCTGCATCCACGTCCATCCCGACTCCCAGAAAGCTTCCGAACCATCCGGTCAGGAGGTTGAGTAACGGGAGGACAAAGCCGATAAGGATGCTGAGATTGAATATATAGTTTAGTACATCTATCATCAGTAATCCCCCGTTCTTAGTTGATATTCATGCCCTATTATTAATAATACCATAAAACACTGTTATAATCAATGAAAATTTGGGCAGTTCCCCACCCCGACCGATCTGCCTTCTTCAACGATGCGCACCAAGCCGGACGACGCTTCCAGGATGGCGCATGAGAGCTTCGGCAAATCGTCGACGGGCAACCGGAACCCTAAAACGATGGACTCGCCGAAATCTTCGGATGTGACGTCGGCGCCATAAGCTGCAAGCTGTCGCCTGACAATTTCATATAACGGATAAGGCAGCGACGCGGAACACTGCGCCATTTCGTGCAAAACGCCAACTCCGGACGCCTCGAGCGCGATGACGCCGCAACGGGAATAGGCACGGACTAAACCGCCCGCGCCCAGCATGACGCCGCCAAAGTACCGGGTCGCCACACAACAAAAGTCGAAAACCTCCTGCCGGACAAAAACATCCAGTAGCGGCATTCCTGCAGTACCGGATGGTTCGCCAGCGTCACTATAGCGGCATATGTTGCCGTTTTTTGTCCTATATGCGTAAACATTGTGCGTCGCTGTACGGTGTTGTTCCCTGACTGAGTCAAGGAACAAGAGAGCCTCCCCCTCGGAGCGGACCGGGGCCACACGGCTGATGAAGCGGCTCTTCTTCTCCGTGAACTCGACTTCCGCGACAGTCAGGGGGGATTTGTAAGGCTCCACTAGAATATTCTCTTATCTTTATCGTCATCCGACGAGTTCATCTGCATCTCGATGATTTTCATTAATATCATTTGTGAAATGGCGTCTTTGTTCAACAACCCGCTCAAATCCCCCTGAGAATCCTGCGTTGTCAGAAAGTTTGGCGAGGGCGGGCGGTTATATGCCACCATCCCGGCTGATATATCGCCGCCGTTGAAGTTGCTAAGCACCTTTGCAACATAGCCTTCTGTGAACGACAGGGGTTGTCCGCCATTTCTGCTGACCCTCCCGGGGCCCGCGTTATAAGCCGATAGGGCAGCCTGCAGGTTGCCATCGAACCTGTCAAGCATCTGCCTGAGATATTTGGCTCCGCCCATTATGTTCTGCTCAGGATCGTAAGGATCCGTAACTCCAAGGCCCGCTGCTGTTCCCGGCATAAGCTGCATGACGCCGATAGCGCCCGCCCTGGATACGACATCAGGCCTAAAGTTGGATTCCACCTTTGCGACCGCTTTTAGCAGGTTGGGCGAGAGATTGTATATGCGTCCCGCCTCTTCGAATATCGCGTCGAGGTTGGCGCTGCCGCTTGAGAGGCTGGCGCCGGCCCTCAATGTGCTGGCAAAGTCTGCGCTGCTGCCGCCGGTCTCTCGCCTGACCGCCGCAGGCGCCGAGCTGACTACCCCGTTTGGGGCATCCGGCTTAATAGGTCCGGTCGTCATCGCAATCCTCCAAGTGAAAAGAGTATGGGTTAGATATCACAGCAAAAGTATATCTACATCTGCTTCTTCGTAATAACCGGGGTTTTCTTTAGCCTTTGCAGATTAAGCGGCGCGGTTAAGTCAGTGGTAAACTAAGACACGGTTACCGTGAAGCACTCCTGCCCCCTGATTGTCTCAGTGCCTATCGCTATTGAGATGAAGTGGTACGAGTTGTAATACACGTCGAACCTGTTGTCGCCGCTCGTGAGATAACTATAAAGGACGAACTGGTGCTGTTCCATTATATGTATGTATTCTTCGATTACATCAGTGGAGTCGCCTTTGAAATCCGAGAGCCGGTACGAAAATGACATGCCGCCCCTCGAAGCTCCGGAGTTATACAACCTTATGCCAAAGAACGCGCCGAAATCGGGGGCAGGATAGTAGTCCTGGTAGTATGGCGTCTGTATCAGTATCGTCTTTAGGGGGGTAACTGTATCTCGACTCAGTTCCCGGTAAAGGTTTATTGGGACGGCAAGGTTGATGTTTTGCGCCTCCAGCATCGTGGCGCTCGTGACGCCAACCGCCCTGCCGTAAGAATCAATCAGCGCCCCACCGCTGCTGCCGCTTGATATAGGGGCGTCGAGTTGGATATACACGTTGCCATCGATCTCGCGCAGCGCCTGGGAGACGATGCCTTTTGCGAAAGAAGCCTGTAGCCGGAGAGGGCTGCCGAGGGTATAAACTGTCGCCCCGGTCTGGATTGCGGAAGAGTCCGCGAGCTCAAGATAGTGAAATCCCCCGCCTTCCACCTGAATTAGGGCGGTGTCCTTCCCCCGGTCAAAACCGAGTATCCCAGAGACATTGTATACTTCGCCGTTGTCCGTAGTGATACGTGCGTTTGCCGCACCGACCATAACGTGATAGTTAGTCGCGGCAAGCCCGGACTCGTTGATGAAAAAGCCGCTCCCGGTTTTCAGGACATTGCCGTCATTATCGGTGACTTCAATAAAGAAGACGGCCGGGGAAGCAAGCGAGTACACCTGCTCGGCGGTTAGTTCTGCGGCGAGATTGATTTCGACCCTGCTGTCAGCATAGACAACGCGCGATATGAGTGTTGCAGCCTCGGCGCGGGTCAGAGTCCTACCGGGGAAGAATGTCCCGTCATCGTCAAGCCCTGTTAGCACGCCCGCCCTGTAAAGCCTATAGACGGCCAGGCCGTAACTATAGCTTTCGAATACATCCGGGATTGCGCCATTGGATATACGGTTGATTGGCGTGAGGGCTTCGTCCGGAAGCCCGCCGGTTATTATCAAGGCGAAATCGGATCTTGTTGCCGCTGCGGCCATGTTTTTGTATGAGCCGGCCGGGATATCATTGCTCAGGGCATATGTCATATACGGGTCATACCATTGTTCGCTGGCGGGGAAGTCCATGGATCCTGTG
>Ga0082212_10009309_pt1 | contig 12676 bp, 11 predicted proteins | sample TergutNt197P3_FD_71548 | JGI IMG/M metagenome (GOLD analysis project Ga0082212, IMG submission 71548) | Neocapritermes taracua P3 segment gut microbial communities from Petit-Saut dam, French Guiana - Nt197 P3 | ecosystem: Host-associated > Arthropoda: Insects > Digestive system > Gut ... | reverse complement strand
GAGCGTAAGTATTTTCGCCAGTTACTTGTTTATCATTCGAGATTAAAGTGCCGAACAACGACGCACTGCATGCTTACAAACCCCTTCTACCCGCTGTCAAAACCAGTCAAGCCCAAAATTTGTACCGCAAAGATACGATAATTATTTGAATCCACAAAAAAATCGTATATTTGCACTCAGTAACCATTGAGATGAAAGTTCGTTATTCGATATTATTAATAATAATGTTGCTTATTGGCAAGACCTTTACAGCAATTTCTGCTCCGGCGTATCCTAATTTGGTAAAAGTGAAACAACCGGATGGTACCGAGATTTCCGTATTCCTGAAAGGAGATGAAAAGGTGCATTGGATGGAATCGGAAGACGGCTATTCGCTTCTTTATGACAACAGCAAAACCATCGTCTATGCAACTACCGACGAAAAAGGCGATATGATTCCATCATCCGTAGCTGTTCGGGATATTTCACTGCGCACTGCGGCTACCCGTCAATTTTTAAAAGAAACCCCCAGAAAATTAAATTACAGTACCTCTCAAATCAATACCTTTAACAGTATTTGGAAGATTGTAGAAAAATCAACGGACTCCAATTCAGACCTGCTTAGGGCTTCCGTTGGGGAAGCGCGTGCGATTTGTGCATTAATCAATTTTCCGGATAAACCCTTGGTAAAAACAAAAGATGAGTTTAATAATTTGATGAATCAAATGGGTTATAGCGCATCCGGAGCCAAAGGCAGCGTTAAAGATTATTATTTGGAAAATTCATACGGAAAATTGGATATGACAATTACTGTCGCAGGACCCTATACTGTATCAAAAAACTGGGCATACTATGGTGAAAATGGTGATAATGGTAAGGATATACCCGAACGAATTCAAGAATTCGCAATAGAAGCAGCTCGACTCACGTTTACTGATCCCAACATCAACCCTGCAGACTACGATAATAATAATAATGGTTTTGTGGATGCTTTTCATATCATCTACGCCGGTTATGGCGAAGAAGCGGCGGGGGACGCCAACTGCATTTGGGCGCATAAATTCGGATTTCCGACACTTACGTTCGGAAACAAGCGGATATATGAATATTCCTGTTCTCCCGAATTAAGAGGAAATACGGGTAGTAGTATTGCCCATATCGGTGTGATATGTCACGAATTATGCCATCTTTTCGGCGCTCCCGATTTTTACGATACCGGTGAAAATGACTTTTTGGGAACAGGCAGATGGGACTTAATGGCATCAGGCAACTGGAACAACGGCGGCGCATGTCCTGCACATATCAATATGTATCAAAAAATTAACTTGGGATGGGTAACGCCGGTCATCTTAAATCAACCGCAAACAATCTCCGGAATGCCAAATTCCGCAATGAATCCGGTAGCGTATCGTTACAATACTTCTACCTCAGGAGAATATTATATCCTTGAGAACAGGCAACAGACCGGATTTGACCAATACGTCCCCGGAAAGGGTTTATTGATCTATCATGTTAGCATTACAAATACGGATATTTACTTGAATACAGTCAATACGAAGCATCCGCAAAAAGTGTATCCGGTTTGCGCTTCGGCAAATACCAATCCCAACGGAACACCGGATTCTTATGGAAATATCAATTCGACCGGATGTACTTTCCCCGGTAGTAGAAATAAAACATCGTTTACCGATTATACAGTTCCTTCCGCTACATCTTGGAATGGTACGAATACTGCCAAACCAATTACCGATATTACTGAGCGAAACGGCACAATATCTTTCCAATTTATGGAGGATCAAGATAATCCATATCTGCCGGTAGTTAATCTACAATCAACATTTGAAAATGAAAACACCTTGTTATTATCATGGAGTAAACCCTCAGAAGATGTTACCCGTTACAAAGTCTATCGTGATAATGTATTATTAATAACGCTTATGGGAAAAAGCAATACATCTTATTCTCAACGTATTACGGATTCGGGCAAATATAACTACTGCGTAACGGCAATATATTATAATAACGAATCCGAACCTTTGTGTATAGAAGTTGTTAAATCTTCCGAAACTTCTTTCACTCCGGTTAAAAACTCCGAAGAAAAATTCAATATTTATCCTAATCCTGTCAATAGTGGAGAAAGTATAGTTATCCACTGTGATCCGCAAGGCGCTTCAACCTTATCCATTTTTAGCATCACGGGAAAATTACTCCAGCAAGAACGAGTTACCGAACCGGTCGTTCATAAAAAGATGGACTTAGAACCCGGTATTTACCTTATGCAAATAAAAAATCAGTTGAACACATTCGTTCGAAAAATCATTATCAAGTAAAAAAACCGACCCTGATGAAGATTCGTTTGTATATTCATTTTCACACGGTATGGGGACAATCCATTTGTGTCACAGGGTCTTTGCCTGAATTGGGCGCGTGGGATACCGCTTCGGCGAAAGAAATGCAGCATACGGGTGAAGGAAATTGGATGCTTGAATTGGAATTGCCCGACAAACCTGTTCATTTTGAATACCGTTATTTTCTTTGTTCCGGTAATCAATTCATTTTTGATGAATGGCAACGCAATCACAAACAGAATATTACCGACATCCGCAGAAACTATGTGATGATAGACTACTGGCAAAATCAACCGCAAAATGCTGTTTTTTACTCTTCTGCTTTCTATAAGAGTTGGTTTGCCCATCCCTGCGATAAATTCGACCGCATTGTCAAATCCCCAAAAAAGTTATGCATCAAAGTACTTGCCTCCGATATCAAGAAAAATCAAAGCGTAGCAATCACGGGAAATCAAACAGAATTAGGAAATTGGGATATTGACAAGGCATTGATTATGGCTTGCGACCACTTTCCGGAATGGTCGGTAGAGTTGGATGCAAATGCACTCTCCTACCCCGTCGAATATAAATTCTGCATCATTGATAATGAAAATAAGTCATTGGTTGAATGGGAGAAAGGGGATAATCGGTTTTTGGATATTTCTCCTGTTAATGAGAATGAAACCGGTATTGTTTCAGGATTGCAATTTAAAAAAGATTCCATAGAATGGAAATGTGCCGGAACCGTTATTCCGGTTTTTTCACTTCGTTCGAAAACGAGTTTCGGTATCGGTGATTTTAGCGACTTGAAAAAATGCATCGAATGGTTGAAACTCACTTCGCAAAAAATTCTTCAAATTTTACCCATCAACGATACAACCCAAACACATACTTGGACTGATTCTTATCCCTATAATGCCATTTCCATATTTGCTCTACATCCGATATATCTGAATATGAACAGGATGGGAGAATTAAACAACAAGGAGCGAAAACAATTCTATGAGCATAAACAAGTTGAATTAAACGATTTGGATTTTTTGGATTACGAACAGGTCGATAAGTATAAATGGATGTTTTTCAGGGAATTATTTGAACAAGATGGCAAAAACACCCTACAAACTTCTGAGTTTCTTTCCTTTTTTGATAATAATAAAGAATGGTTGATTCCTTACGCTGCCTATTCACATTTGAGAGATAAATACCATACCTGCAATTTTAATCTTTGGAAAGAACATAAAAGATACGACAAAGCGGCCATTGAAAATTTGTGTCATCCCGACAAAAAGCATTATCCGGAAATAGCCTTGTATTATTATTTACAGTTTCATCTACATAAACAATTATCCGAAGCCAAAGAATATGCCCATACGAAAGGAATTGTTCTCAAAGGAGATATTCCGATCGGTATCAGTAAAACGAGTGTAGAAGCTTGGGCGGAACCGGCATATTTCAACAGCCAATATCAAACAGGCGCTCCTCCCGACGATTTTTCCGTTACCGGACAGAATTGGGGATTTCCAACTTATAATTGGGAAGAGATGGAAGCCGACCATTATCAATGGTGGAAAAAACGTTTCCAAAAAATGGCGGACTATTTCGACGCATTCCGCATTGATCATATTCTCGGTTTTTTCCGTATTTGGGAGATCCCGAAAGATTCGGTTCAGGGACTTTTGGGATGGTTCAGTCCCGCTTTGCCTTTCAGCGAGGAAGAAATTGAAAATGCCGGATTTAATTTTCAGTTGGAGAGGCATACGAATGCACATATTAATGAACAATTTCTGCCGGAATTGTTTGGTGAATATACGCAAGAAGTAATGCACATTTATTTGAACCGGACTTCTTCACAGCATTTTGCCTTGAAAGAACCATTCAATACACAAGTAAAAATCAAAACGTATTTTTCCGAAAAAGGAGATGCGAAGAACCATATCATCCAAAATGGCCTATATGCGATTTGTAACGAAGTATTATTCATCAAGGACAAGCGCCTGCCGAATCATTTTCACCCGCGTATTTCGGCCTATAATTCATACATTTACAAAGAATTAGGTCAAACAGATCAATTTGCTTTCGACTATTTATACAGGGACTTTTTCTACCAGCGCCACAATGAATACTGGAAAGAACAGGGTTATAAAAAGTTGATACCGTTAATTTCCTGTACCGATATGTTGGTATGCGGAGAAGATTTGGGAATGATTCCGCAATGTGTGCCGGAGGTTATGCAAAAACTTCAAATTCTCAGTTTAGAAATCGAACAAATGCCCAAAATTCCCAATCGGGAATTTACCGATTTACATCATTTGCCTTATCTTTCGGTTTGTTCAACTTCCACGCACGATATGCCTACGCTTAGAATGGAATGGAAAGAAAATCAAGAGAAAACACAGCGTTATTTCAAAGGAGTGTTAAAGCAGGAAGGAAATGCGCCGGAAGATTGCAATCCGGATATTTGCGAACAAATCATTTCCAATCATCTGCTCAGCCGTTCACTATTGGTAATAATTCCTTTACAGGACTGGCTATCTTTGGATGAAAAGATCCGTAGGGAAGACGCACACAATGAGCGGATAAACATACCTGCCGATTCCAAGCATTATTGGAAATACCGCATGCATATTCATTTAGAAACCCTACTAAATGAAAACAATTTAAATGAAAAGATCATTCGACTGATTAAGGAAGCACAGCGTTAGCAATCAACTAATTGAGCATTCTGCAAGTTCCGTTAAAAGATGCGCCCGGTTCGATTTCAATATACTTGGCAACAATTTCGCCGGTAAACCGAACGGAAGCCTTTAAGCTGGCAACTTCGTATATCATAATATTTCCACTGACACTTCCCATTAAATCCGTATTCTGACATTGAATATTTCCGGTAATTTCGGCATGCGGACCGATAATCACTTTTCCGGCACATTCGATATTGCCGTCTAACTTTCCATCAATGCGAAAATCTTCTTCTGCTTTGATGTCGCCTTTCACATAAGTACCTGCCGCTAAGGCATTATGCGCTATTCCAATAGATGATGTTTCTTTATTTCTCATGAACATATTTTCGTTATTAGATGACAAAATTACAAATTATTTGCTAAAATCCAAATAAATATCTATTTTTGAAGGTAATAAATGTAAATTATATGGGATGTATCGAACTAAAAAAGATGATCTTTCATGCTTATCACGGCGTGATGGAACAGGAAAGAATAGCAGGTAATACATACAGAATCGATTTGAAACTGTTTCTTGATTTAAGTAAAGCCATTGAATCCGATAAGTTGGAAGATACAATTAACTACGCAGAAATCTTTGATTTAGTAAAAACGGAAATGGCAATCCCCTCCCGTTTGTTGGAACATGTTGCCGGAAGAATTGTCAAAAAAATCAGACAAGCATATCCGCATATTTCAAAGGTCAGAATTCGTCTTGCCAAGAACAACCCGCCGATTGAAGGCGAAATTCGCGAAGCGGCAGTTGTTGTTAGGGGTTGAAAAAGTCGTATGCGGCATCAATGAGGCTGTTTAAAATATTGGATTCTTCTCTCGGAACTAACACCCGCTCAATGACGTCGCATACGACTTTCCTATTTAATTAATACCCGCTTTTTTCAAAATGTCTAAAGTCTTTCTTGCCGACTCGTTGTTGGGATCTATATCAATGATTTTCTTCATATACTCGCCAACCGTTGAATTGTCGCCAACAGACACATAATAGTTAGCTAAATATTGATAAGCGCTAATAATGATTTTATTTTTCGATCCGTCGCCATTGGTTTCCAACAAGATAGGAATCAGTTGTTCAAAAAAGGGCTTTGCATGTCCCGACATTTTCCCTGTATTGTCATTTTCGTATTTGTCTAACAGTGAGTTTACATTGGCTCTTCCCATATAACCGTAATACATATCAGGTCTTCGGGTTACTACTTCCGCGTATGCTTTATCGCTTTTTTGCACATAGTCCTTAAAGGCAATCTCAGCATCGGGCGTCAGATTACTATTGGAAATAACAAAAGAGGATGCAGCGGTATAAGCCGCATCTCCGTAGGAATTATAATCGAAAGGTTGAGGGGAAGATTCTATGGAAAAGAATTTTTCGTAGTATTTAACAGCGTCGGGATATAAGCCCAAATTAGAAGAAGCGGCGGCCATTTCTCTATAAAGCCGCTCTGTTGTCGCTCTTTCAGGATCAATTTCGATGGCTTTTTGGAAAGATGTCATGGCTAATTCCGGTTGTTTTTCTTTCAAAGCCAATTGAGCCAATGTGGTATAATCCTGATAGATATGCCGGTCTGCCGGCATTATTCCCAAAAATCTGTTCATTTGTTCCAAAGCCAAAGAAGAATTTTCCATCCGGAAGTTGTTATACGCTTCTAAGCGTTTCATAACTAAATTATTCGGATCTCTTGCTAAAACATATTGAATCTGCTTCAAAGCATCTTCATATCGTTCCGTAAAATACAGCAATTGTGCATATCTCTCATGTTGCAGCAAAGGAACGCCCGGTATGGCAATGAACTTTTCATAGGCATCCAATGCTTCTTTATACATTCCTTTATCCCTGTTAATATCTCCAATTAATGCATAAGCAGGAATATAATTCGGATCTATAGCGATCAATCTATCCAAATATTGCAAAGCCGATACCGAATTAATGTCTTTGTAAACCTGCGCTATTTTTAAATAAGCAAGCTTATCGGATTTGTTATAAAGAATGGCATTTTCATAACGGGCATTTGCGTCACCGACTTTATCCTGTTTCATCAGCATATCGCCTTCAACCATATATATACCCGAGTATTTACTATTGATTTTCCGGGCTTTCTCTAAAGCCGAGCGAGCGTTATTATAATCACCGGCATCTACATAGACTTCTGCAATGGTTGTTTGAATGGACGGATCTTTTTTGGCAAAGTTATTGGCTTTTTTAAATAACTCCTCTGCGGCTTTGGCATTACCGCTTTTTAGTAACATTTTGCCTTCTCCGATGTATCCGAACGGATATTCCGGAGCCGCTTCAATCGCTTTCCGGTAATAGTAGGAAGCTGAATCCGGACGGTCAAGCTGATAATAGGTTAATCCTAAATAATAGTAATTTTCAGCTTGTTCCAATGCCGATTGATTAGACTGTTGTAGAAAGAACATTTTTGCTGCATCATAAAGTTCAGCCCGGTAATAATCAATTCCTCTCTCATTACTACCGGCAAACCCGTGGGTTGCGGTAATAAGGGAAAGCGCCATAAAAATTAGCATTTTTTTTCTATTCGTTTTCATTTTCTTATCATTTTATGTTATTCATATTTATTATCATTCTATTCATTAATCATTAATCATTATTAAAACTCTTCTTTTATCATAATCGACCGGTTATACGGATCCGATGCGGCAGGCAACAACCCTGATTTCATTATCACCATCTGCCCTGCTTCGTGTGCAAGAAAAATACTAAATCCCGATGACAAGCCCGACCTTGGATCGGACAACAACACATATACCGGTCTCCATAAGGGATAATCTTCTTGCTTAATATCACCAGCAAAGGGAAGATAGGTGTTTTGCAGTGTTGCTGCTTCTTCCTTACCGACACGCATCAGTCTTAGTTTATCGTGAAAAACCGAAGTTTTCCGGTTCACTTCATTATCTATTTGATTAAATCCGACAATGCCTAAGGCATTCGGCAATTCGCTTACTTTTTCAATCAGTTCGTTGGTGTTGTTTAGCGCGTATAAATTAGGGGATACTGATCCTGTTTTCGTGATAGAATCCGCAACATAGCGCAAAATACCCGATTGATTATTGTCGAAAATCACGCGAATAGTCCCTAATGTAGAATGGGGGTTGATTTGCGACCATTCGGTGATTTCTCCCGAAAGAATTTTTTTAAGTGTTGGAAGTCCAATCAGCGAATCAATATTTAGTTTATTGGCAATCAGCGCAATTCCATCATACGCGATCAGATACTTACGAACAACCATCTGTTTTTCATCCATCGCTTTTTGTTCTTCGATGTTAAGGCCGCGCGTGGCCAATACCAAGCGCACCGAATCTTCCGTCATCAGACGAATAACTTCATTTTCATTGGAGTAAATGGGATTAATGATCGCTAAATAATCATTATGTGCTTCAAAAGCATCAATAGCGGCGTCCATTAAATTTCTAAAATCTTCATCGCAAGCAACCTTTATTACGCCGGCTTTTAACGTATCGTCCAAATTGTCTTTCGGTTTTTTTTTGCAGAAACTAAAAGACAAAAGAAAAAAAAACACAAGATTAAAAAATAAAAATCTTTTCATTGTTGCTTGTTTCATTAAGTAGGACAAGAGGCTGTATCTTATGACACAGCCCCTTTCCTAAACACTATTCATTTCTCTGTGCTATTTTTTTATACGCCCTATAAATTCTAAACAATCCATAGAGCCCGAAAATAATTCCCAGACCAATTCTTATTCCGGTGTGAATAGAGCGATTAAAGAAAGGCGTAAACAGCAAAACATAACCTGCAGCTACATACACAACCGCCATTACACATTCAAAAACGAATAATGCTAATTTTTGTCCGCTGTGTCTTCTTTCCATCGCTTTATAAAAATCTTAAATTTGTAAATAAAAATTGACTTAATTTATCATTGATTTTGCAATCTAAAATACACAGGTAAGTTAAAATACACATAAACCGGATTACCGTTTTGTTTTCCCGGAATCCATTTCGGCATTTTCCTCACTACGCGCAAGGCTTCTCTATCACAACTCGGATCCAAGCCTTTTACTATTGTAACATCTTCGACAGAACCGTCCGGAGTTACCACAAAACGAACTGATACTCGGCCTGAGATACCTTGTTCTGCAGCAATGGTCGGATATATCAATTCTTGTTGCAACCATTTAGTTAATGCGTCCATTCCTCCGCCCGGAAATTCGGGCGGTTGCTCCACATGATTGTAAATCTGTGGTTTAGCAGGTTCTTCGACAACCACATGGTGATCTACCAAATCAGCAATATTTACACCCGTATCACTTCCTTCAACATTTGCTATCGAAATTTCCGCCGTATTATCCGTTAAGTCCTGCTGAGTCAACATCAATTGATCTTCTCTGATATTTTCATCTTTGGTAATCACGGGAGGAGTAAAAGCGACAGTCGTTTTCAATTCCGGTGGTGGGGGCGGTTCAAATTCTTTGATTTGATTTTCTTCCGGAACTTCCTGTTCAACATCAAGGTTGGACATTACCACTTCGGTAACTTGTTCAATATTCCTTTCTGTAGGTAGAACCGACTTGATTAATCCGGGCAAGAAAATCAAACCCAAAGCTATCGTTATGATTACGCCCAAAGCTATCAGATGCCGGTCGGAAGATTCTTCCCGATGCACATAAGCGCCATATTCCTTGTTTTTTCCTTCAAAAATCAGCGCTAACCACTTTTGCGAATTTAAATCAAGATCTTTAGCCATAATTAAATAAATTTTAATTGGTTAATAATTTACTTCTTATCCGATTGATTTCTCTGCTCTTCCGTAAGATAATCCGGATTACCTGTTTTTTGGAAAAGCAAAGAACGATCACCATCAGATAAATCAAGAATTGCATAGGAGCCAATGTTTGTTACCAACATTTCGTCCAATGCGTCCACCATGTTTTTGTAAGTAGCAAAATCAGAAGGTTTAATCATTACCGAGGGGGCAATTTTTGTTTCTTTTAACGCTACTTCCTGAATCCGCTTGAATTCTTCGTTAAATGTTTCTTCGTCGATCTCAAGATTTTTCAATTTCACTTTCAATTCCTGAATCAGTTCGAAGGTACCTTTGTTTTTTTCCAACAAAAGTTTGCGTAAACCATCTCCGCTAAAATCGGAGGGAACGAGGAGATCCAAGTTTTCGTAAACATCTTCAATCAACCCCAAATAGTAATATATTTCATCATCAGCGCCTAAAAGGAGCGTAACAGCCGTTGATTCCCTTACTTGGTTCGCTTCGTCTTTATCTACCTTGTCCTTTGCAGGCATGGTAATATTCATTGTTTGAGGCGAAAGAAGCGTAGTACAAAACATAAAGAATGTTATCAGCAACATGTTCATATCCACCATAGGGGTAAAATCGACACGCAAATGCTGTTTTTTCTGTTTATTTTTTCCACCTTCTTGCTCTTTTACTTGTACTTCAGCCATTTTTCTTATTTTTTTCTGATTAAATACTAATTAAACGTTTGAAGCAGTTTTCAAAGTAGTAATTAAGAGATAGCGGTTTTGTCGCAAATCCCTCAAATCGTCTATCACTTGCTTAACAATCGGATAGTTTGTATCCTTATCCGACTTTATTGCCAACTTTAAATCCGAATTGCCCCGCGTAGCGTAACTAACCCAACGTTGAAATTCATTGTCTTCAGCAACCGCCACGCCTCTCGCATCGGTAATCGCTCCGGTAGGAATTCCCACCCGTTCGTTCTCCAATTCCTGCAAATATCTGACTTGCTGTTCAGAGGGCATGTCTAAGAAAGCAGGCATCGATCGAATAGGGACTCCAAATGAATCCAACTTTTTGAAAGCTTCAATCTGTTTCGTCGTGAATGAAATTCCGTAATCTTCACCTACAGCAGTTAAAACATCTACTTTGTCTTGCTGATTGGTAAAACCCAGAAAAACTTTACCTTGTGAGCCAACCAATATGGTCATCAGGTTCGATTCCGGAATTTTAATTTCAGAAACGGAAGCCGGCGTTACTACGTCCACCGGTTCGTCTTGAACAAAAGTAGCAGTTAACATGAAAAAGGTAAGTAAAAGCACGGTAACATCACTCATCGCCGTCATGTCGATGAAAGTGTCATGCTTTTTTACTTTTGCTTTTGCCATAATTCATCAATTATTTATCGTGAGTTTCAGCATAAGTTTGGGTAAGGGCAAAACCCATTTCGTCGATTGCATAGGTCATGTTGTCAATCTTACCCGTAAAGAAAGAGTAAGAAATGATTGCCGTCGCACCGGTTGCGATACCAAAAGCCGTGTTTACAAGGGCTTCGGAAATACCGGCAGAAAGCGCCACCGAGTCAGTAGTACCTGCAGAAGCAAGAGCGCCGAAAGCACGAATCATACCCAATACGGTTCCAAACAATCCGAGAAGCGTTCCCAAAGTAGAGATGGTTGCTATTATCGGAAGATTTTCCTGCATAGAGGGTAATTCAAGTGCGGTCGCTTCTTCGAGTTCAGCTTTGATCTCAGAAATTTTTGCTTCTTTTGTCAAAGGTGCAGTTTCCATTTCTTTGTACTTTTTCAATCCTGCATCCACAATAGCTGCTACAGATCCCTTTTGTTTTGCACACAAAGCCTCAGCAGCCGTAATGTTGCCTTTCTTCAAGTTGGCTTTCAGGTCATAAACAAAGTGAATAAGATTGCCTTTCCCTTTGGCTTTCGAGAGAGCAAAAAAACGTTCCACACTCAATACGAGAACGGTCAACAAAAGAGCCATAATAATGATAACTACAGGACCTCCTTTGAAAATAGTTCCTAACATATTACCAGGTAATGGGTGATTGTTTGGATCGCCGTTCATAAAGTTAGCCGGATTACCGAAAATAAATTTGCGAACTAAAAATCCGATAATTAAGCAAATGGCAATAACGATACCTGCCGAGATTCCACGAGATTTCAGACCAACTCTCTTGTTTTTTTCTCCTGTTTGTGTTTTTGTTTCCATAAATTTTGTGTTCGTTTAAATTAGATAATTTTTTTTTATTGTTTGTTTGTAATATGTTTCACTAATTATATGTCAATTCGTATTATCATTTAACCGTGCAAATATAATAATTTATATTTAACCCACCTAAAAAAATAACCGAATGTATTCATTTTTAATATAAACTTAACAATTTATTGTATTTTTTAAAAATAAGAAAAATAATTCACTTCCTAACACAATATGTTAAGATATGAGCAATCAATAAATTACAATTTTTCATGGGTTTACAATTTTTCAGCGCCAAAGGTATGATTTTTTCCTGTTTTTTCAAAGATTTTTAACGATTTTTTGCAAATGGAGTTCACAGCCCAAAGCTTAACACACCGATATCCTGATAAATAAAGCTCAAAATCCCGACAACCAAAATGCCTGCGGTGGAAATAACCATGGCTAATTTCATATACCTGTCCATCGAGAAACGTCCTACTGCATCGGGTTCTCGTTCTTTAATCCACATCACTTTCACGATTAGCAGGTAGTAGAACAAGGATATAACGGTATTCAACAGGGCGATGAATACCAATACGTACAGCCCTTTGGAAGCGGCTGCCATAAATATGAAAAATTTACTGAAGAATCCGGCAAACGGAGGAAGCCCTCCCAATGAGAATACCGCCAGCGTCATAATGCAAGCCAACGC
>Ga0082212_10009308_pt1 | contig 12676 bp, 10 predicted proteins | sample TergutNt197P3_FD_71548 | JGI IMG/M metagenome (GOLD analysis project Ga0082212, IMG submission 71548) | Neocapritermes taracua P3 segment gut microbial communities from Petit-Saut dam, French Guiana - Nt197 P3 | ecosystem: Host-associated > Arthropoda: Insects > Digestive system > Gut ... | reverse complement strand
ATCATTGCTACGATCGATCTTGAAATGCAGGCGGTCGTTGACAGTATATACCAGCACCCTGAATTGCTTCCTGAAGTACTGGGCTCCGCACAGCCGCTTCAGTCGGCCATTGTGATAGCCGACCCATATACAGGCGAGATCAAAGCGCTCAGCGGCGGCGTTGGAGTTAAAACAAGGAATATGCTTCTCAACCGCGCCACAATGACCCGCAGACCTCCGGGGTCGTCCCTGAAACCGATTTCAGTCTACGCGCCTGCCATGGAGTATGGTGAAATCTCGCCGTCCACTCTGTTTTTTGACAGCGCGGATAACACCCTTACCGGGACTACATGGATGCCCAGAAACGCCGACCGTTCATACGCCGGCCTGACAACTGTTAGAAACGCCATCCGCCTTTCGCTTAACACCATACCCGCAATAGTGCTTGACCGTCTCACACCGGCCCGTTCATACCGGTTTTTGAGGGACGCGCTTGGTTTTGATCTCAGCCCCGCCGATGAAGACTATGCTCCGCTTGCGGCCGGGCAGTTGACTTACGGGGCGACTGTTCGTGAAATGGCGTCCGCGTTTACGATGTTTCCCAACGGCGGAGAACGCGCTGTGTTGAGAACTTACTCACGAGTCCTTGATGACAAGGGTGAGATACTAATAGATAACAGGCCCGCGTTTATCAGCGCCATTAGTGAAAATACGGCGTATCTGATGACCGATATGCTGCACGGCGCAGTGACCGGAGGTACGGGCAACGCCGCTAATCTTGGAAGCAGCATGCCAACGGCCGGTAAAACAGGCACTTCCACAGACAGTAAAGACAGGTGGTTTGTAGGGTTTACTCCGTATTATCTCGCGGCAGTCTGGACAGGGTTCGATACGCCTGCGCAAATGAGACCGACCGCGAACGCAAATCCGGCGGCGCAGATTTGGAAAATGATCATGGGGCCTATCCATGAAGGCATGGACTCGCATACTTTCAACATACCGGAAGACACGCGGGAACCCTATGTCCCCGGCGTCCCAACAGCGGGTTATACTGTCACATGCGTAGACGGCGAAGGCGTAGTCTTGAAGCAGGAATCGGAGGTATCTGTCGTAAACAGGGAAGTCACCAAAACGGCTCCGCAAATAGAAGGATATGTTGTCACCGGCGCATCCGAAATCACTATAACGATCACGTATGATCCTGCCAGAAATACCATTGTTTTCGTCTATGAGCCGGAGGAACCTGAAGAAGAAGACGATACGGAAGGCGATGAAGAAGATGAAGATTCTGATGATACTGATGATCAGGACGATCAGGATACTTCCGACGACGATAACCCATTCTATCCGCCGGATCCCGGCGATGAAGAAGATTTCGACATTCCGACTTACCCCTACTACCCTCCTGACCCGGGTGACGAGGAGGATGAAGAAGAAACCGAAGATCCTGACACACAACCTACAGAATCTCCGGATGAACAAGACGATTATTAAAGTACCTTTGCCAGAAAACTTTGCAATCTCTCGCTTTTTGGCGCTGAAAACAGCTCTTCCGGGCTGTTTTCCTCTACTATTCTGCCCTCGTCCATGAACAGAACGCGCGTTCCCACTTCCCTTGCGAACCCCATTTCATGCGTCACAACGACCATGGTCATCCCGTCGCGCGCCAGTTGCTTCATTACGTCCAAAACCTCGCCGACCATCTCGGGATCAAGAGAGCTTGTCGGTTCGTCAAATAACATGACGTCCGGATCCATACACAACGCCCGGACAATGGCTATGCGTTGCTTTTGCCCGCCGGAAAGCTGGCTCGGATAAGCGTCGGCTCTGTCCGGAAGCCCCACGCGTTCAAGGAGCGCCGCGGCCTTTTCCTCTGCTTCCTCTTTGGACTTCCCAAGCAGTTTCATCGGCGCTATCGTCATATTCTTCAGCACTGTCATATGCGGAAACAAGTTGAAATGCTGGAAAACCATCCCCATTTTCTGACGGTGAACGTTTATGTTTACAGCCGGGTCCGTGATATCCACATCTTCAAAAGTCACCGTCCCCGCGGTCGGTACTTCAAGAAGATTCAGGCAACGCAAAAATGTGGACTTCCCGCTGCCTGACGGGCCTATTATGACCATCACTTCGCCTTGATGCACCTCTACGGTGATCCCGTCGAGCGCCTTGATCTCCCCGCCTTTAAAGTGTTTCTCCAAACCGGCGGTCCGGATAAGTATGTCAGCGTTCACTGCTTCGCAGCCTCCTTTCCAGCTTTCCTACCAGCCATGTAAAAAACATGACAAGCGCCAGATAAACGAGCGCGACTGCCAACAGCGGCATAAACGCCGAAAAGGTACGTCCGCGAATTATATCTCCTGCTTTTGCGAGATCCTGAACGGCAATATATCCAACCACAGCGGTTTCCTTGAGTAACACTATGAACTCGTTTGCTAAGGTTGGCAGGATATTCTTGAAGGCTTGCGGTATTATGATATACCGCATGGTCTGTATGTAGTTGAATCCCAGGCTTCGGCCCGCTTCAAACTGACCGGTATCTATGGACATTATACCGCTTCTGAATATTTCCGCTATGTATGCCCCTGAGTTGATCCCAAACGCCAGTATTCCTATGATCTCGCCGTTTTTAATACTCACCAGGATCACATAATAGAAAATCATGAGTTGGACAACGACCGGGGTCCCTCTTATGATCGTCAGATATAACTTGCACAACCAGTTGAAGAAGCGAAGCAGTATCCTGCTGATACCGCGCTTAGCCGTGTCGGTGTTCTTATCGTAGGTAGAGCGTACGATCGCAACGACAACACCGATCACGACCCCTATCAGCAAAGCAAATAATGTGATCCTTAGTGTGACAGTGAGACCATTTACAAGGAACCGCCATCTGTCATCCTTGATGAAGTTCAGGACAAAAGCGGCTTTTGTCTTTTCAAACCATTCCAGCAAGTGCACACCTCAATCTAGTCGGCTGCTATGTACTTATCAAGTATCCTCTGTACTGTCCCGTCAGCGATCAGTTCGCGCAGAGCCGCATCGACTGCGTTCCTCAGCTCAGTGCTTCCTTTCGCAAAGCATATTGCGTAGTCCTCGACCGCGAACTCGGTTTCCAGAATTATGAGCCCCGGGTTCATAGCAACGAACGCCCTTGCCGGTTCGTTATCTATGACGACGCAGTCCACTCTGCCCGTGACCAGAGCCTGAACGGCGTCCGCGCCTCTCCTGAAACGGTATATCGTCGCAAGGCCCTCTTCTTCAAGGTCCCACGTTGTATATAGGTCGCCTGTAGTAGACTCTTGCACGCCTATATCGAAACTGGCATCGTCGGCGAATAGATCGTCAACGTCCGTAATAGCCGATCCTTCCTTGACGATTATTACCTGCACCCCGGTGGCATAACTCGTTGAAAAATCGACGCTCTCCATGCGGTCTTCCGTGACTGTCATGCCGGCCATGCCCATGTCGACCCTTCCGCTGCTGACCGCCGCTATGATCGCGTCGAAGTCTATGTCGTCGATCTGCAGCGTGAGCCCCAGCCTGTTCGCTATCGCTTCCGCTATCTCCGCATCAATACCGACGATCTTACCGCCTTCCCAATACTCGTATGGCGGGAATTCCGCGTTTGTCGCCATTATGAGCACTCCTGTTTCGACTGTGTAACCCGCGGCTTGTCCGTCCTCCGTGCCCGGGTCCAACTGCGTAGGCTGCGCTGAGTCCGGCGTCGGCGACGCCGACGACGACGAACTGCTCTGCGCACCCGAGTTGCCGGGATCGGCGGAGTTTTGCGTCCCTCCGGGGCTTGCCTGTCCGCCCGTTTCCTTTTGGTTATCACAAGCGTATACCGCAGCTAACACAACCGCGAGCGCGAGCAGCACCAGAGTCACTCTAACCAGTTTCTTCATTTTCTTCTCCTCTTTTCTGTTTGTCACATAATTTTGCCCCGTTGTTTTGTCCGGTTGCCTTCATAATGCATAATTATACAACCCGCGCTTCTGAATTTCAAGTATTTTTCCATTCTCTTCAAAATGTGCAGGCCGGTTGGTTACTATTCACGCTCAACTGGAAATACTCTTTCAAACAGCGTCATTGCGGCCAAGCTTGCCCCGGGCTCGACCCGGGGAGCCGCAATCCCCTGAGTCATGCGCCAATCCGAGGGGGATTGCGGCTCGGAGGCCGCAATGACGGGTTGGGGTGTGAACAGTAGGCCGGTTGTTAGTCGATCGTGAGTCAGTGATTTACTGAACGCGCTACCTTTATCATGATTGCGCATTCCATGCGTTTTTTGAATAACTCGCAACCAAGTTTGTAAATGCCGTCTATACTCCCGGCGGCATTGAATGAGTTTGCCGCGCAGCCGCCGCTGCAGTATAACCGCGCCCAGCATTCGCGGCATTCGGGCCTGTTATATACGTTTCTTCCGCAAAAAACATCGTGAAGTCTCTCGTTTGTTATTCCGCTCGCGACGTTTCCCAAAAGGAAACTGCTGTTCCCCACGAACTGATGGCACGGATACAAATCACCACGCGGCGTCACTGCCATGTACTCCGCTCCCACACCGCAGCCTAAAACCCGTTTATACACGCACGGGCCGCCGGAAAGGTCGAGTTTATAGTGGTAAAAAGTAAACGCGCGGCCGGCTTCTTCGCGTGTGAGCATCTCTTTCGCCAGTTTCTCGTACTGCTCAAAAAGAGTTGGCAAATCGTCCATCGAAAGCCCGTACGGAGCGCTTTCCTCAGCCACGGCCGGTTCCATCGAAAGCTCAGTGAAACCCAGATCCGCTATATGAAGGATATCACTGGTGAAATCAAGATTATCCCGTGTAAATGTCCCTCTGATATAGTACTCGTTCTCTCCCCGCGATTCCGTAAACTTTTTGAACTTCGGCACGACGTCGCTGTAACTGCCGCCGCCGCCGAGCAGTTTTCGCGAGTTATCGTTGATTTCCGGCCGTCCGTCGAGACTCAGCACTACATTACTGATTTCTCTGTTTGTAAAATCAATGACGTCGTCGTCTATCAGCAGGCCGTTCGTCGTGAGCGTGAAGCGGAATTTCTTACCGGACGCGCTCTCGATTTCCCGCGCATAAGATATGATATCCTTGACTACGCCCCAGTTCAACAGCGGCTCGCCCCCAAAAAAGTCAACGTCGAGGTTTTTCCGCCCACCGGAGTTTGCGATAAGAAAGTCCAGCGCCTGTACCCCTGTCTCAAGAGACATCAGTCCCTCGTCTCCTCCGTACTCGCCCCGTCCGGCGAAGCAGTATGTACACCTCATGTTGCACAAATGCGAAACGTTCAAACAAAGCGCCTTGAGCGTTCTTTTTTTCGCCGGCTCTATGATATCCGAAAAAACATCCGGCGTAAGGAGCTTACCTCTTTGTATAAGCTCTTCAATATCGGAGAACAGTTCATCGACCTGCGCTGCTGTGATATCGGGATACGTCTTTCTCGTGTATTTTTCCGCGGCCTCTCTGCCTCCCCGCCCATAAAGATTGATCGCATCGTATGCGACGGCGTCGACGCTGTGAATCGATCCGCTTGAGATATCCAGAATTATATTGTATCCGTTGAGTTTATAGCTATGCAGCATTTTCGTCACCTGTAGAGAAACGGCTCAGGGAGCTGCCTAAACAACTCCGCACAGCCGTATCTCTATTCTCAGTTTTCAGCTATTACCGACCGGTCCTTATGTGAGTTCACTACTCTTGTGAGCTTACTACTCTTCTTCTTTACTCTCACATTGCTGGTTTACTACGCCGCAGGACGTCTTGCAGGCTGACTGACAGGAAGTCCGGCATTCTCCGCACCCTCCGTCCTCAATACTGCAAACAAGGTCGCGCGTCTCCATGGTTTTGATTCTTGTCATTACCTTCCACTCCTGTTATTTAATGCTGAAAAATGCGTCTAAACCTAAATAACGCGCCGCGGGTCCGAGGTCTTCCTCGATCCTTAGCAGTTGGTTATACTTCGATACGCGGTCCGTTCTGGACGGGGCGCCTGTTTTTATCTGACCCGCGTTAACGGCTACGGAAATATCTGCTATCGTCGTATCTTCAGTTTCCCCGGAACGGTGCGACACGACTGCGGTGTATCCGGCCCTGTGTGCGGTCTGGATAGCGTCGAGCGTCTCGGTCAGCGAACCAATTTGATTGACTTTTATCAGAACCGAGTTTGTGACGCCAAGGCTGATCCCTTTTTTGATCCTTGTTGTGTTCGTGACGAACAAGTCGTCTCCGACCAACTGGATCCTGTGACCAAGCGCATCCGTCATCAGCTTCCAACCTTCCCAGTCCTCTTCGCCCATACCGTCTTCAATGGAAATGATCGGGTATTTATCCACAAAACCTACCCACATGTCGACCATGTCCTGCTTCGACATTACGACTTTCCTCTTAGGCAGATGATAACAACCGTCGCTCTCGTCATACCACTCGGCGACCGCCGGATCCATCGCTATCCTGAAATCATCGCCCGGTTTATATCCCGCTTTTTCTATAGCTTTCATCAACGCTCCCAGCGCGTCCTCATCGGCAGCCAGATCAGGCGCATACCCGCCTTCATCGCCGACGCCCGACGCGGGCACGACCTTTTTAAGGGTGTGGAAAACCTCTGCGCTCATACGCAGAGCTTCGCTGAAACAACCCGCTGACACCGGCATTATCATAAACTCCTGGATATCAACGCTGTTATCCGCGTGTGCGCCTCCGTTTAGGACATTCATCATCGGAACCGGCAGCGTACACGCTGATGCTCCCCCAATGTAGCGATACAGCGGGATTTTCAGTGATTCCGATACTGCTTTCGCGCATGCAAGGGACGCGGCTAGAATCGCGTTGGCGCCTAGCTTTGATTTGTTAGGCGTTCCGTCCAGTTCAATAAGCAGTTTATCAATAGCGGTTTGATCCATCGCGTTTTGCCCGATAAGCTCGTCCGCTATTTCACCGTTAACATGCGATACCGCCTTCAGCACGCCTTTTCCCATGTAACGACCTTTATCTTCGTCGCGCAGTTCGCATGCCTCAAACTGCCCTGTCGACGCGCCTGAAGGCACCGCTGCGCGCCCGATCGTACCATCCTCGAGCCATACTTCGGCCTCAACGGTCGGATTGCCTCTTGAGTCAAGTATTTCCCGCCCTGTCACATCCAGAATCGCCAAATAGTCTTTCATGTCCCCCAACTCCTTTAGATAAATAGTTTTATTGATTTGCCGCGTTGATGATCGCCGCAAAAGAGACAGGTTTCAGCGACGCTCCGCCTATGAGCCCGCCGTCAATATCCGGTTGCGCCAATAAATCAAACGCGTTTTTGTCGTTCATCGACCCGCCGTAAAGTATCGATATCGCTTCCGCCGTTTTTTCGTCATACAGAGACCACAAAATCGTCCTGATCTCACGGCACACATCCTGCGCGTCCTCCGGAGTAGCCGTTCTTCCCGTGCCAATAGCCCAGATCGGTTCATAAGCGATTACCACGCTGCGGAGATCTTCAGCCGAAATCCCGGACAACGCCGCTTTGATTTGAATAGCCGCCAGATCGTACGTTACTCCCAACTCACGTTGCTTCAGGCTTTCACCAACGCAAACGATTGGCCGCAATGAACACTGCAGGGCCGCGACAGTCTTTTTGTTCACCAGTTCATCCGTCTCGCCATACATTTCACGGCGTTCACTGTGCCCGAGGATCACGAACCGGACTCCAATATCTTTGAGCTGCGCGCCGGAAACTTCACCGGTAAACGCGCCGGAGTCATTCTGACTCATATTCTGCGCGCCGACGGAAACATGCGTATCTCCAAACGCGCGCACAGCCTCGGTAAGCGACGTGTACGGTGTACATACGACCGTCTTGCACCAGTTATGAAAATCCTTAGCCAATGGCAGTAACTCCTCCGAGTACGCCTTTACTTCCGACGCGAGGAGATTCATCTTCCAGTTCCCCGCTATGATCGTCTCCCTAAGTTCCCTGTTCATAATATAATTACCTCTTCATAACCTCTTCACAGACACTTGCGATCTTTACGCATCCAGTAAACACGCTATCCCCGGAAGCACTTTCCCTTCCATGAACTCGAGAGAAGCTCCGCCGCCGGTCGAAATATGCGTGAACTTATCCTCCAGCCCGAACTTGCGGACTGCCGCGGCCGAGTCGCCTCCGCCGATAATAGAAATCGCGCCTGAGTTTGCGACAGCGTTCGCGATTGCGAGAGTACCTACTTCAAACTTAGGAAACTCGAACACGCCCATAGGTCCATTCCATACCACTGTGCCGGCGTTCGCTATTTCGCCGGAAAACGCTTCAATAGTCAGCGGGCCTATATCCAAACCCATCATATCGTCGGGTATGGCGTTTGTGGCTACCGTGACAGGCTCCGAGTCATTGGAAAACTCCGCCGCCGCAATTGTGTCCTGAGGAAGAAGCAGCTTCACGCCGCGAGTCCCGGCGTCCTCCTTCATTTTCAGCACAGACTCTATCTCGCCGTCCTCGCACAGAGAGTTGCCGATTTTTCCGCCCTCCGCCTTAACGAACGTATATGCCATTCCTCCGCCGATAATTATGCTGTCCGCCTTGTTGAGCAAGTTACCGATCACACCGAGTTTGTCGGAGACCTTGGCGCCGCCGAGTATCGCGACGAGCGGTCTTTTTGGGTCAGAAATCGCACCGCCGATGTTGTCCAGTTCCTTCTTCAGCAGAAACCCGGACACCGCGGGCAGAAAATGAGAAACGCCTTCTGTAGAAGCGTGCGCGCGGTGAACGCTTCCGAAAGCGTCTGATACGAAAATATCGGCCATGTCTGCCAGTTTTTTCGCGAACTCAGGGTCGTTCTTTTCCTCTTCTTTATGAAAACGCGTGTTTTCGAGCAGCATGATCTCTCCGGGTTTCAACTCCGCCGCCAAACAAGTTGCGTCCGGGCCGACGACGTCCTTTGCCATCTTCACCGGTTTGCCCAAATGCTTTGACAGACACAACGCGACCGGCGCAAGCGAGTACTCCGGTTTGAACTCTCCCTTTGGACGTCCAAAGTGCGAACAGGCGATGACCGCGGCGCCATGTTCAAGCAGATAATTAATTGTCGGGAGCGCGGCGGTTATACGGCCTTCGTCTGTGATTTCGCCCGTATCCTTATCGAACGGTACATTGAAGTCGCAACGGAGAAGTATCTTTTTCCCATCCGCCGCGATATCCTCTACAGACTTTTTGTTATAGCTCGTCTTGGTGTTCGGATCCATATCGACCTCCATATAATTCTTTAATTTGTCAGTTGATTTTGTTAGCTCCTGGCGCAAATCAATTGGTCAAACAGGGTTTTCTTCCACAGGCTCCTCCGTATAATCCTCTTCCTGATCGCCGGGGGGATACTCTTCCGGAGTATCATCCGGTTCTTCCTCCGGGTCCTCCTCCGGATTTTCTTCCGGATTTTCTTCCGGGTTCTCCTCCGGGTTCTCCTCCGGGTTTTCTTCCGGGTTTTCCTCCGGGTTCTCTTCCGGGTTTTCCTCCGGATTTTCTTCAGGATCATCTTCCGGGTCTTCTTCTTCCGGCTGCGCTATCGGTATTAGAATGACTCTGTCCCTCACGTTGTATACGCTTCTGCCTATAAAGACTTCGTCTATCAGGTTGTCATCTCCGTCGTAGTAATACTTGTACGTTTCCACAGTATGCCCTGTGTACCCTTCCGTGAACACAGACGTTGTTCCGGGTTCTATGGTCTCGTCCTCCCGTTCCACTGTCTGGTAAGGAGTTGAACTGATATGCCTTGTTTCGATTTTTATGTACGTATCATCCAGTTTTGTGCCTATGAGCCTGACCGTAAGATCACGTCCGCTTATAGTCGACTCGATCCTCAGCGGGTACTCTGTGCTGTTTCTGAACTTGAAGTCAATGAACCCCCATGCTACCGTCGCGTCATTACCAAGAGGCAGATATGATACCGCGTATCCATGCGGCCGCCTTTCAACGACTTCGAGATCCGCGTATAGTACGCTGTTATATATCGTTGACGATACCTGGCATATCCCGCCTCCGATCTCCTGGACAGTCAGACCTCCAACGTAAGCGCTTGCCTCTCTGAATCCCCTTGCCGCTGTTCTTTCCCCTACAATACCGTTAAACGAGAAAACACTGTCGGGATTCAACTGCGTACCGTCGATCTCTGCCGCCGCCAGAGTTATGTTCATCAGTCTGTTGCTTGTTCCGTTCACGTACGTTGTAGTTTCCGCAAGCACATCGCGGAACAGCAAACACTCTATATCTTCCTGTTTGACCTCGGGCTCGAGTACTATCAAAGGTATGACCACAAGCGTCCCGACCCCCGCGTTGTCAAGCAAGACCTGCGCCGCGGCTAAGTCAAACGTAAGCCCCTCGTGGCTTTCAGTTGCGGAGAACGTCGACGGATCATACTCGGATGATATCGGCTCAACGTATATCCTGTCAAACAGCATAGTCAGGTCGATCTCACCAGTCACCGCTTCTTGTGTACTATACTCGGCATACAAGTGCGACCTTGCTTCCATTGCAGAGAAAATCGTCTCTACAGTCAGGTTATAGACGCTTTCTTCGTCAGCGCGGAACACTGTCACACCCTTGACCACTGTGATCGCGTCGCTGCTGATATTAATGTCGTTAGCGGCGTCGACAAGGGCGTTATTATATGCTTTTGTGTACTCCGCGACGATTCCGCGAACGTACTCTTCATTGCTGAATCTGGCCATGCTCAGATCCCGCAGGTCTGTCCTGGTCAAGTACGCCTGGATATATGTGCGTTCGTTTGCGAAGAATCCGCCTTCCCTGCCATACTCATACGCCGCGATCGCCGCGTCATCAGCATTAAATGAGAACCCTGCCTCAGCTCCGGTTATTGTGAATGTTGAATCGTCGGGAAATGTGACCGTAGCAGCTACGCCGTCCGCATTCCCTTCATAACCCTCGCTGATCAACATCTGCCGCGCTTCATCAAGCGTCATCCCTGAAAGCTTTATCCCGTCCGCCCACACGTTCGGGAAAACGACGTCAAGGCTTTTCACATAATATCCCAGCGATATCGTCAATGTCGCAAAGCCAAGCAACAGTATCAGAAATATTATTAACGCTGTTTTTCCCGCGGTTGCGCGCCTCACTTTTTTGCTTTTCTTTTTGCCTCTGCCGCTTACAAGTTTTAAATTGCTCACGTTTTTTGCTCCCTGATTTTTATTCTCAGCTAAATATAATACAATCGTTTTAGTGAAATATCAAATTACATTTTTGTAATAAATTTGATATAACGGTCATCCCTGCTCGTGGCGGCCCGCCAGCCGCCTTCCGCCGAACAGTTCCGCGGCTATGGGACGCCTGTCAAATAATGTCAACTGCGCCTCTTCCCCGCCGGACTGCAACTGCCACGGTTTGCTGATCTGCGTCCTCTGCCTTGTCTGCGCGTCCAATATCTCGCCAATCAACGTGTTTGAGAGCATAAACCCGGTCGGCGTAAAACGCCATCGTCCATCTTTGAACAACGCCCAACCGCTTGCCTCGTATCTCCGGAGCAACTCCAGGATCAAGTCCATTTTCAGTCTGTAAATATTGTAGTACTCTTCCTCTGATATCCCGTGCGTCGTCCTGAGACGGAGCATGAGATACTCGCCTGCATTTTCGAAGTCAGACATTTCCTCGCTGTATTCAACGACTGCCTGTCCCTGAGTCACACGGCTTATATACTTTTCAATATCCTCAATGAAGCTGTACCTGCACCGCCCGATATATGAATGAGCTCCCGGCCCGAAACCTATGTACTCCTCTCCGAGCCAGTACTTCATGTTGTGTCTTGACTCAAAACCGCGCTGCGCGAAATTCGATATCTCATATTGCTTATATCCGAATCTTGCGAGCATCTCCACCGCGTAGAGATACATATCGGCTTGCGCGTCGTCGTCCGGCAGGAAAGGCGAATCCTTAAAAATGTGCAGTTGCGTCCCCTCTTCGATTTTCAAACCATAGCACGAGATATGTTCAGCTTTGAGCGCGGCTGTCTTTGCAATCGTTTCGGACCATATGTCTTTATCCTGTGAGGGCAGCCCGTAAATAATATCTGCGCTGATATTCTCAAAACCCGCCTGTCTCGCGTTCCTGACAGTCTCTTCGGCGTCCTCGAAAGTGTGAGTTCTTCCAAGACTCTTGAGCATCGTGTTGCTGGCGCACTGTACGCCGATCGACAGTCTGTTGAACCCGGCGCGCCTTAACTTGATCAAATCTTCTTTCGAAATGCCTCCGGGATTGATCTCTAAGGTGACCTCTGAGTTCAGAAATACATGGCCATGCTTTTTTAAGGCGTTGAACATGCTTACAAGCCTGCTTGCCCCGTAATGGCTGGGCGTTCCGCCCCCGAAGTATACCGTATCTATGAGGTACCCGTCGAGCTGCGGGGAATACTCGCTGATATGACGCAGTACGGCTGTTTGATAAGACGGCTGCAGTTTATCGACGCCGGCAAGCGAATAAAAATTGCAATACGCGCACTTGCTCGCGCAAAATGGAATGTGTATATATATTCCGACACGTTTTTCCACGCCGTCGCCCCATCAACTCTGAAGATTCCGCGTCTCACGTTTCCAGACGAGATGCATCGGTATATGTTATCAGATATGTCGCGTACGTTCAATACTTTTTTTGCCTGATAGCGGATATACTTGTAAATTTTAACCCGCGAATGTGTATAATGTGTAAAA
>Ga0082212_10009307_pt1 | contig 12677 bp, 11 predicted proteins | sample TergutNt197P3_FD_71548 | JGI IMG/M metagenome (GOLD analysis project Ga0082212, IMG submission 71548) | Neocapritermes taracua P3 segment gut microbial communities from Petit-Saut dam, French Guiana - Nt197 P3 | ecosystem: Host-associated > Arthropoda: Insects > Digestive system > Gut ... | reverse complement strand
TACTGGTTAACAAATCGGTCCGGGTTCCCGCCTTTGATCGTTTCAAGCATATTTTGTCTTTTTGTCAACAATATTATCACCTTCCGGAAGTGTAATTGCGCGCCGGGATCATGTAAAAACGCAGTCGATCCGGCATATCAGGTCACAGAATATCATATTTACTGTATTATGTCCAGCAGTGGTTATCTACCGGCGTCGGAGGTCATTCAGCCTTTTTCGTTCTGCTGCCGGTGCGTTTCTGTTTAGCTATTGGGATCCTCGAACCTACCGATTGCCAGGACGGCTGCTGTAAAATGTTGTTATCATAGACCCGTATAAAATACTGGACAGCCTGATTTATACTCTCGTCCTTGTATACGATGCTAACGCGTCGGGTACATCCTTCCCCGACGAGCGGCAGCGTCGCGAGGTTTACCTGGGGAACGCTGTTAAGGCTCTGACCTTCAATAAAAATACCGGCGCCCTGTTCGACAGAAATAAAGACTGATTCGAGCTGATTCAGCCTGACCGGCACATTTGGTTCGAAGCCGTTGTGTCTGCAAAGTTTTTTTATAAGCGCCCATATGCATTCGAAGTAGTTCGTCGTAACACCCAGAAACGTTTCGCCGGAAAGGTCCGCGACCGTAACGCTTTGGCGCTGTGCCAACGGATGTTTTCTGGAAACCAATACGTTATATTGTTCGATAAACACGTCGTAAAATGTAAACTCCTCCGAGTGCCTGAAAGGCATATTGGCAACTACGATCAGGTCCACTTCATCCATTTTCAGCGCATTGATGATGTTGTCCGGATGGTCGATGAGATAAGTAAGTTTGATTTTCGGATATGATTCCATAAACCTGTGCGGTACCTGATCAAGGTAATAGTTTATTGTGTAGAACGGTATGCCGATCCGCAGTTCCGTATCGTGACGCTGGTCTTTGAGGTGCACATCCCGCAGCATATTATCGTATTCCGATAATATGGATTGGATACGCTCCAGAAACAGATTGCCGACCTCCGTCAGCCTGACGTTCTGAGTGTTCCTTCGAAAGATTTTTATGCCGAGTTCTGCTTCGAGCGCATTTATGTGCCTGCTGAGTACCGGCTGTGTGATGAACAGGTGTTCGGCAGCTAAAGTGTAATTAAGATATTTCGCGAGTGTAACAAATTCTCTCATGTGCTCGATTTTCACATAAACGCCTTCTTTACATACCAGTTTTCACACTGTAATTATACATGCTTTTTCATAAAACTCAATAGTTTTATGCATTTAACGCATTATGGGCATGGGTTTGTCAGGAAGTATTGATTTTTGATTTGGCGTATGTGATAATTATTGATGAAAAAAATATAAGGGGATGATCAAAGTGCTGGATTTTGAGTTTTATATGCCGACAAGGATAATATTCGGAAGAGACTCTTTGGACAGTTTGCCTCAGCAAATAATGAGAGCGAATGTCAGCAAGCTCCTGCTTGTTTATGACGGGCAGCCCGGTACCGGAGAAATCGTCGAAACTGTTAAAAATGTTTTACGCAGCAACGGCATAACCTTTTCCGAGTTTTCAGGGATCAAGTCAAACCCGCTGCTTTCACGTGTTCTGGAAGGAGTCGGGTTTTGCAAAGGAGAAGGGACCGACTTTATTCTTGCGGTCGGCGGCGCAAGCGTTATAGACACGGCGAAGGGAATAGCGGCGGGGGTCAGGCTGAAGGAAGGGGAGGACTTGTGGCGGGATTACTACTTCCCGAAAACCCGGTTTACCGACGCGCTGCCTGTCGGCGTCGTGCTGACTATTCCAGCGGCCGGCAGCGAGGCTTCCTTTGGAACGGTACTTACCCACGATGAGCTTAAAATGAAGAGATACACCGGCGGAGAGCCTTTGATACCGAAGTTCGCAATTCTCAACCCTGAGTTTTCAATGACGCTTCCTCCTTATCAGACAGCCAGCGGCGTGTTTGATATCGTCTCCCACCTGATCGAGCGGTATTTTGTGAATTTCCCCAATGTCGACGTATCTGACCGGATGATCGAAGCGTGTATCCGCACAATGCTCAATAATGCCCCAATCCTGATCGATGACCCGGCGAATTACGAAGCGCGCGCCGAGGTGATGTGGACCGGGTGCATTGCCCACAACAAAATACTTGAGATGGGACGGACCCACGGGGATTGGGCGAGCCACGACATTGCTCATGAGCTTACGGGCAACTACGAGATGTCCCACGGCGCTTCTCTGGCTGTGATCATGCCCGCATGGATGAAGTATGTCTATAAGCATAATATACCGAAATTCCATCAGTTTGCGTGCCGGGTATTTGATATTGACATAGCTTATGACCGCGTCGGTTCCGCCATCCTCGAGATGATATCGCGTCTGGAAGGATTCTGTCATCTCATGGGGCTTCCGACAAAACTTAAGGATATCGGTATTGACAACAGCAAATTTGATTTAATGGCAACAAACGCTATGGACGGCCGAAAACATGTCGGCACGGGAAATGGTATCGTTCTTCTTGGAAAAGAGGACGTCCTCAATGTCCTGAAGCTGGCGGAATGATACTGCCGCCAGGCAATTCGGACACAGGCCGTCCTCTAGTAAAGTATCACTGCACAGAAGCCGTGCTTTTCCTGCTGCTGCCTATTTATAAAACACCTGGGCTATCGGAGAATCCACTCCGAGGATAAGCGTCTTGTTACCACCGGTGAGCGAGTTCTTTGCTGATTCCAGCGCGCGGACGAACGTATAGAATTCCGCTTTTGAGGCGCTGTTATACGCTTCGCCCAGGATCTCCATATACTTGCTTTCGCCCTCAGCTATAGTGTCGGCTGCCAGAGCAATCGCGTTTGACGTCTGGATATTCACGGTTTTGTCCGTCTCTGTACGGATCTTCCGGGCTTCTTCGTCGCCTTCAGCTGTGTATTGCGCGGCGATATTGTTGCGCTCAGAGATCATGCGGTCATAGACGGCGTTTTTATTATCGTCCGGTAAATCAAGGTGCTTCGTTTCGATAGCAACCATAGTCAGCCCGTATTCGTCAAGGGCGGTGTCGAGATCGCGGAAGATTTGTTGAGCCAATGTATCACGCCCGCTTATTATCTCTGTTTGAGGCAGACGCCCTATGACGTTTTTCAGCGCGTTGTATGAGTTGTTGCCGACAAAAGTCTGAGCCTGGGTCACATTACCTGCGGCTTTGCGTATAAATGCCAGCGGATCGTCGACCCTCCATAGTACAAAGCTGTCTGCGACCATGGTTTTTTTATCCTGGGTTATGACGTCTGACAAAGGCATATCGTAATGCTGGATATCCCTGGGGAGGGATCCGGCAGTTTGGATAAAGGGTATCTTAAAACTTAAGCCTGATTCATCCGTGATCCGTATAACTTCCCCGAACTGCCTTATAGCGACATACTGGTTCGGGTAAGTTACGACCACGCACTGCGCGACCACTATCCACGCGATGATAATGATAGCGAGGATCAGCAGTCTGCGTTTAAAGCCGCGCCTGAGAAGCTCCGCGGCTTTCTCCTCTGAGTCATCGTTTACTTTTATCGGCTTTACAGGGCGGCTTCTCCGAAAATTGAAACCCCCGCCGTTCAGATCAGGTCCTGACATACTCAATCACTCTCCTATCTCTGCGAAATCGTCCAGCGGAAGCAGTTTGCTGGTAGTCCCATCGCCGTTATCTATGATTATACGGAGACCCGGCAGGATGTTTTCCATAGCTTCATAAAACATCCTCTGCCTGGTCATTTCCGGGTTCTTCCGGTATTCCTCGTACATAGCGTTAAAAACCGCGACCTCCGCCCGGGCTTCGTTGATACGCATTTCCTTTTGCGCTTCGGCTTCTTTCAGCGTCGCGTCGACTTGGGCGCGCGCCGCCGGGAGTTGTTCGCTTTCGTACTTCCGCGCTTCGTTTATCTTTGTCTCCCGCATCTGCTTTGCCGTTTCAACATTCTTGAAAGCGTTGCGGACGGTTTCCGTCGGAGGTTCAGAATCCTGGATCGTTATCTTTAGGAGTTCAAGCCCGATATTGTCCTGATTCAGCCGTTCCGAGAACTTTTCGAAGATCTCGGCCTGGATCTCATTCCTGCCTGTCGTAATGACTTCGTCGACCCCGTGCAGGCCTATTGTATCCCGTATATACGACAGCGCCATATTCCTGAAGATATCCTCAGGGGCGCTTGAGGCATACATATAGCGTTCCGGATTTGTCACCCTATATTCAAGGAAAAAATCCACATTTACAAAATTGTAGTCTGAGGTGATCATTTCAGACTCCGAGTTTATGCTCGACCACTGCCCGCCCGCGTTATCCTGCCTGTATCCTATCTCCAGGCCTTTAGCCGCCATCGAGATAGTGTACACCTTTTGTATGAACGGTATTTTCGTGTGGATGCCCGGCGTTTCAACGATACTTGCTTTGCCAAGCGTCACCACAACAGCCTGCTCCTGCTCTTCGATCACATAAAAGACGTTAGTGATCACAATGAGGGCAAGCAGCGCGGCGACGCCTATGTTGATCCACAGGAAAACCCGTTTGACCTGCTTAACTGACATTATCAACTCTCCTAACAAATTGAAATCTTTGTATACTTTATCACACTTTGCAATCAAGTTCAATGAGTTTTACGGCTAAGGGGCAAAGCTTGACGGTCGCCGGTCTTGTTGGTATACTGTATATGTTATGTAAACCAAATCACAGAAAGGAGCCGGCTGCGGTTGAAAGAAGACGTACTATCTTTGCTTTTACAATCTGAAAGCGAGTACCATAACGCTGTGAAGGGCGCTGTCAGGAATGCGGAAAAATATGTCGAAGACCGCAGAAAAGAACAGCTTGTTTATATTGAAGGGCTGAAAAAGGAACTGCAGTATTTTGAGAAGTCGGAGAGTGAAAAACTGGAGCAGTCATTGTCCGCGCAAAGCGAAAAAATGGAAAGAGAAGCGGAACGCCTGAAAAAAAGGATGAAAGCGCGCCAGGAAAAAAAGGCGGATCGCATCAGCGAACTCCTTAAAGAGGAGGTGTTATCACTGCTGTGGCGATAGCCGAGATGGAAAAATTGACCCTGACTTTTGAGGAAAAGCACCTTGACGTCATACTCAGGTTGATGCAGGGGTTTCAGGGCATACACATAAATACAGGGTTTGAGGCGTCGATCCCCCCGGCAAAAAAGGCGGAGGTCGATAAAACTATCCGCGAGACTGAAAAGTACCTGAAAGAGATACAGGCTGCGCGGAGTATCCTTAAGAGCCGTGAAAAGACCAACATGCTGAGCTTCCTGTTCAGCAGCGAGGAGAAAAAACTCAGCATTTCCAAGTTTGCCAGAATTATCGACGACAGCAACTGGAAAAAGATCCTCGAAGAGGTCATAAACACCGACAGATGGCTGACGGATAACAGGAAAAGGAGAAAAGAAGTAACAAGGCTTCAAAACGAGATGAAGCTCTGGGAGAATTTAAATTGCAATCCTCTGGATTTTAAAAAACTGACAAGGGCGACCGCGTCTTTCGGGTCGGTGCATGAGAAGCACGTCGATGAGTTTTCTGAATTGCTTGTAAAACATGAAGATGACGGCGTCGCTTTTGAGAGGGTTTATCAGGACGGAGACAGAGTTTACTTTATTGTTTTCTGCCATAACAGTTTTACAGGGATGCTCGATCTCTATATGAACGAATTCTCATTTTCCGCGGAAGAGTATCCTTTTGATAAACCGCAGGAAGAGGCGAAAGCTGAGCTTGAAACTGAAGAGATAAAATTGCTCGATGATGAAAAGGAGATCAGCCGCCTGATAGGCGAGCAGTCGAAGTACGAGGAAACACTCTCGTTTGCGGAGGACCACTGTTTGAATACACTGCTGCGGATGAGGATGTCCCTTGAAGTTACATATGACGGTGACGACGTCATTGTCGACGGGTGGATAATTTCTGAAAGGCGCAGACAATTTGAAAAAAGGATTGCCGGGCGTATTCCGGGCAATGAATATCGCCTGTCAATAAGCCCTGTCAAGGACGGGGACAAGGACGACGTACCGATCAAACTAAAAAACGGGAGGCTGACCGCGGTGTACGAGCGGCTGACAGAAATGTACAGCCTGCCAAGGTATGACGAAATCGATCCGACGCCCGTCGTCACTGTGTTTTATCTTATTTTTTTTGGTTTTATGGTCGCTGATATCGGCTACGGGTTTGCGATATTCATTATAGGGCTGCTTGCCAGAAGCGTTTTCAGACTTAAAAGAAGTACAAGGAACTTTATCAGTTTTCTGTATTTCCTCTCGTTTCCAATAATGGCCTGGGGGTTGGTTTTCGGCGTGTTTTTCGGGCTGCAGCTGCCTTTCAAGCTGCTGTCTGTAACGACCAGTATCATTGAGATGACGATTTTATCGATAATACTGGGTTATCTGCATATCATGGCAGGACTTGTTTTGCATATGATAAATCAGATCAAGCACGGTAAGTATTTCGACATGGTATCGGGAGGCCTTGCTTGGTTTTTGACGTTCCTGGGCGGAGGTTTGATGATTCTGTCGCGCGCGACGCCCTGGTTCAGCGTCGACGCCCTGTTTATTGTCGGGTCGGTGGTACTCGGGGTGGGGTTGGCGTCGATAATCATCGCTCCCGCTATTCAATACGGCAGGCGCTGGCCCGCCGGATTAGGGAAGGGGTTGTACGCTTTATACGGCGCCACCAGTTACCTCGGCGATTTCATCAGCTATGCGCGGTTGATGGCTCTCGGCGTCGCCGGGGGCAGCGTTGCCCTTGCGTTCAACACGATACTCGCGTTTCTGCCGCTTGCCGCGAGGTTTACTCTGGGCATAGTGCTGGCTGTGGCTTTGCATGCTATCAATATCTTTTTGTCGATGTTAAGCGCGTATGTCCACGGTATGCGCCTCCAGTTTATCGAGTTTTTCGGTAAATTTTATACCGGCGGGGGGAAGAAATTCGAGCCGTTCAAGGCAGCGGAGAAAAACGTCGTCATCGTTGACCCTGTGGAGGGGGAGTGACGGATCCAAGGCTTTGAATAATCACGACAGCAATAGTTTTCTGAAAGGAAAGAAGGTTTTCAAGTGAAGATTATTTTTATCGACAACTTACCGCTTATTCTGACCATTACCGGTATCATCACCGCGATATTGCTGTCGGGGATCGGTTCCGCCAGGGGAGCGACAATGATCGGCAAAGCGGCGGCGGCTTTAATTTCGGAGCAGCCTGAAAAATTCGGACAGTCCCTGGTTCTGCAGATGATGTCGGCCTCTCAGGGGTTGTACGGGTTCATTGTTGGTTTTCTGATATTCATGAGTATTGGCGATAATATTACGATCACTGTCGGGCTCAGGAATTTCGGGGCCGGACTGCTCATGGGGGTTACAGGCTACCTGACGGCGATCCAGCAATCTATCACCGCCACAGCAGGTATACAAATACTTGCGAAAAAGCCGGAGCATTCCACAAAGGGCGTGCTTTATTCCGCGATGATTGAGACGTACGCGATATTCGCGTTCGTCATTTCAGTGTTGATAGTGCTGCCCGGAGGGAACTCATGAAGGCCGGGATACAAACGATCATAATGAAAATCAACGACGATGCCGATCAGCATGGCAGCGAGCGTTTTGCGCAGCTTAAGAGTGCCGTGGATCGGGATATCGTCGCTGAAAACGCTCTGTACCGCGAGGAGTCCGACAAGCAGCATGAGGTGCTTAAAAAGCACAACGAGCATGAGTACGCCCGACGTCTTGAATATCAGCGCAGCCGGCTGAACCGTGAGCTGCTGGTTTACCAGCATGAGCTGACCGCCGAGGTTTTTGATATTGCGGTGGATAAGCTGAGACGGGTTTCAAACGATGAATTTGCCACGATGTTCAAAGCGGCTGTGACAGGGCTGAAGGGGAACTATGTTTTGCGTCTCGGCGCTTTATCCGAGGGTAAGCTTGAGGGGCGGGCGATCGAGGAAGCGATGGGTGAGAACATAGGTTTGGATATTACGTTGAGTTCAGAGATGATCCCGCGAAAGAGCGGGTTTACTTTAAGGGATGCAAGGGTCGAGTATAACCATTTGTTCGAGGATTTGGTCGAAGACATGAAAAGCGAGCGGGTGGCCGCGATAATGAAGGATATATTCGGTAATTCCGGAGACTGGATGTTTAACTGAAAATATTCAATCAATGTCGCCTTAAAACAGTGAGGTTACTCTATGCGGACAGTCAATGGTATTTTCCCTTATGCCAACACGATAATATGTATTGAAGACAGCAAGCTTCTGAAGCAGTTTCAGTATAATATCCTGTATAATACCCCCGATCTTCAGGCCTCGCTTGACGAACTGAATAAAATGAATTACTTCCATACATATGTAAGCGCGGATGCCGCGAATTACAGCGCTGTTCTCGACGAGTTGATAAAAGACACTTTTGATTTGATGAAAAATGTCGCGCCTGGCGAGGCCCTTTGGCGTATGTTTGCGCTATATTATGATATCCACAATATGAAGCTGGTCGCCAAGGAGCGGTTTCTAGGGAAAAGGCTGGACAGCCTCGCGGTAGATTTCGGCAGCTATTCGTTGCGCACGATACGTTCCGCAGCGGTAAGGGAGTCGGATGACATTTTAGGAAATGAGACCCTGACCGGCGGGTTTTTTGAGGCTCTGCGCGCAAAAGAGCTGTACGATATTGATTTCATACTGGACAAGACATATTTCGCGGCGTTAAAAAAACTTGCGGAGGAGCTGGGTGTTCCGGAGATCGTCGAATTTGTGGTCGAGAAGACAGACCTTTTTAATGTGTCGGTCTATTTCCAGTCGCTTGCTGCCGGAACTCCAAAGGGATATTTCGCAAAAGCTTTTTCCGGCCAAGGCAGTTGTCCGCTGGACGAATGGCTGATATATGTCGACGGTGAACCGGAGGAGGCTGAAAAATTCCCTCTGTGGCAGAAGTACAAACCTATCTGGGGAACCGCCGCCGGCAGGAGGCAGTTATTTGAAGAGCTGGACGTGCTGATCGATAATTATCTGATCGAAAAAACTAAGGCGTGTAAGCTGATGGCGTTCGGCGTAATGCCGATCTGCGCATATTTTTTCAACAAGCTTATGGAAATAAAAAATATCAGGATTCTGCTGACCGGCAAAAAAAGCAATTACAGTACATATGAGATCAAACGGAGAATGAGGGCGCCATATGAGTTATGAGTTATGAGTTATGAGTTATGAGTTATGAGTTATGAGTTATGAGTTTTAAGTTGTGTGTCAGGGGGGTGAGTTTAACCCATATGATATTTTTTCGTGAGGGTTGTCATCTATGAGTTACGATATATGCGTTATTGGTAGTGAAGCTTTACTATTTCCTTTTCTTCAATTCGGGTTTACAACATATACTCCTCCTTCGGAAGAAGCGCTCCGCGCGTATCTGCAGGAGGCGATCGATAAAAATTTCGGCATCATCTATATAGAGGATTCCTATTGTTCAGCGGTCAGGGATATTTTTGATAGGTACAGCGGCAGCCTTACGCCTATCCTTGTTCCGCTCGGAGAAGGCGGCGAAGGCGGGAGCTTTTCAGAATTGATGGCCAGAGAGATGATGGAGAGGGCCGTCGGGATGAGCGTACTGTAGAATTGAGAATTGAGGCGGATTGCGTGAGGACGAGAGGTTGACATGGCGCAGACAACAACAAAAGGTAAAATTTTAAGCATCGCGGGGTCGCTGGTGACCGCCAATAATATGAGCGGCGCCGGAGTAGGCGACGTTTGCCATGTAGGAAAGAGCAGGCTGATCGGTGAAATAGTCGAGATAAATGAAGACGTCGCTTCCGTTCAGGTGTATGAGGAAACGTCGGGGCTCGGCTACGGGGATCCGCTGGTAAGCCTGAGGCAGCCGCTGTCGGTCGAACTGGGCCCCGGGCTTCTCGCGCAGATGTTTGACGGGATCCAGCGCCCGCTTGACGATTACATGAAAGCTGCAGGCAGTAATTTCCTGAAAAAGGGGATAGATATACCTGCTCTGAACCGCAATAAGCGCTGGAGTTTCACACCGACCGTTGAAACCGGCGAAATTGTCTTCCCGGGCGACGTGCTGGGAACTGTTCCTGAAACTGACGGAGTTACACATAAAATCATGACGCCCCACGGATTAGGCGGAAAAGTCATAAAGATCGAAGAAGGCGATTTTAGTGTCGAGGAAATAGTCTGCGAAATTGAAGACGAAGACCGGATAATTCACGGGATCAATATGATACAGAAGTGGCCTGTGCGAGAGCCGCGCCCGATAACTGAGAAAATCAACCCGAACCAGCCGCTTGTGACGGGGCAGCGGGTCATCGATACGTTTTTCCCGGTGATGAAAGGCGGTACCGCGGCGGTCCCGGGGCCTTTCGGCGCGGGAAAGACAGTGGTTCAGCACCAGATAGCGAAATGGTCCAATGTGGATATCGTCGTCTATATAGGATGCGGCGAGAGGGGCAATGAGATGACCGACGTTGTGAATGAGTTTCACAAGCTCGTCGACCCTCTGACCGGCAGACCTATAATGGAGCGTACGGTGCTTATCGTGAACACCTCAAATATGCCGGTAGCGGCAAGGGAGGCGTCGATTTATACAGGGATCACTATCGCCGAGTATTACCGCGACATGGGCTATGACGTGGCTGTTATGGCGGACTCCACTTCGCGCTGGGCCGAGGCGCTGCGCGAGATGTCCGGCAGACTGGAGGAGATGCCCGGCGACGAGGGATATCCCGCGTATTTGGGCAGCAGGCTCAGCAGTTATTATGAGCGCGCAGGAAAAGTCGTCGCAGTAGGCCGGCCTCACGGCCGTGAAGGCAGCGTGACCGCGATCAGCGCTGTTTCTCCGCCCGGCGGGGATATTTCCGAACCGGTTACGCAAAACACGCTTCGTGTCGTAAAAGTATTCTGGGGGCTGGACGCGGAGCTTGCCCGGCAAAGGCATTTTCCATCAATAAACTGGATGAACTCATACAGCCTTTATGCGACGGCGGCTGACGCGTATTATGATCTGTTTGTCGATGAGAGTATATCGGAAATCATAAGGCAGGCTTTGGACTTGCTGCAGGAAGAGAGCAGATTGCAGGAGATAGTGAAGCTTGTAGGTTTCGATTCGGTTTCAGATGTTGACAAGCTCAAACTGGAAATATCCAAATCGATCAAGGAAGATTATCTGCAGCAGAACGCTTTCAACGAGTTCGATTCGCATTCGTCGCTAAAAAAACAGTTCAAGATGCTTAGGCTTATAATCGAGTTTTACCAAAAGTCACTTGAACTGATTGATAGGTCAGCGACAGGGTTTTCGAAGTACTATGAGGGTACGAGAGGGATCAGGGAGAGGGTCGCCCGCATCAAATTCACCAGTGAGGAAAATGTGGATTCTATCGACTTGGCGGGACAGGATATGCGAAGGATTTTAGATTCGATGAAACACGATATCAATGAGGAATGATATATAGATGATCAAGTCATTCAGAAATATTACAAAAGCGTCCGGGCCATTACTGGAAGTCAAGGGCGTCGATGGGGCGACATATGATGAGCTTGTAGAGGTCATCATGGAAAGCGGCGAAAAGCGTCGCGGTCAAGTGATAGAGATCCACGAGGACGCGGCGTTGATAGAGGTTTTCGAGGGCACGGCAGGGGTCATGCCAAAGGATTCCCGCGTCAGGTTTATGGGCAAACCGTTCACGCTGGACGTATCGGAGGATATGATAGGCAGGATATTCGACGGGCTCGGCCGCCCCATAGACAACGATATGCCGATAATTCCGAAAAAGCAGCTTGACATAAACGGCGAGGCGATAAACCCCATAGCGCGCGACTATCCGGACGAGTTCATCCAGACGGGCGTTTCGTCGATAGACCAGCTCAACACGCTTGTTCGCGGCCAGAAACTGCCGATTTTTTCCGAAGCGGGTCTGCCGCACAACGAGCTTGCGGCGCAGATAGCGAGGCAGGCGAGGGTGCTCGGCGACTCCGAGCGGTTTGCCGTCGTTTTTGCTGCGCTTGGCATCACATTCGAAGAGGCGGATTTTTTCATCCGGGATTTCCGCAAGACAGGGGCGATCGACCACTGCGTACTGTTCCTGAACCTCGCGAGCGACCCCGCCATGGAACGCATAGCCACGCCGAAAATGGCGCTGACGGCTGCCGAGTACCTTGCGTTCGACAGGGATATGCACGTCCTTGTCATTATGAATGACATGACAAATTATTGCGAAGCCCTGCGCGAGATATCTTCGGCAAGGCGCGAGATTCCGGGTAGGAGAGGCTACCCGGGTTACCTGTACACGAACCTGTCGCTGCTGTACGAGCGCGCCGGGAGGATACGCGGAAAGAAAGGCTCTATCACCCAGATACCGATTCTGACGATGCCGGAAGGGGACATTACGCACCCCATCCCCGACCTGACCGGTTACATCACCGAGGGGCAGATCATACTTTCACGCGAGCTGTATGACAAGCATATAGACCCGCCCATCGACGTGCTGAATTCACTTTCCAGGCTCAAGGACAAAGGCATAGGCGACGGCAAAACGAGGGAGGATCACGCCGGCGTCATGAACCAGGTTTTCGCCGCGTACGCCCAGGGCAAAAACGCCAAGGAGCTCGCGGCGATACTGGGCGACAACGCGCTGTCGGAGCTTGACCGTATATACGCCCGTTTCGCGGACTCGTTCGAGCAGAAAATTCTGAAGCAGGGGGTC
>Ga0082212_10009306_pt1 | contig 12678 bp, 13 predicted proteins | sample TergutNt197P3_FD_71548 | JGI IMG/M metagenome (GOLD analysis project Ga0082212, IMG submission 71548) | Neocapritermes taracua P3 segment gut microbial communities from Petit-Saut dam, French Guiana - Nt197 P3 | ecosystem: Host-associated > Arthropoda: Insects > Digestive system > Gut ... | reverse complement strand
GCTCGTGGCGCGGGTTTCGAACATCGCCGGCGTCGTCGATACGCTCAAAAAGCAAAACATTTGGGTAATATGCGCGGACATGGCCGGCGAGGACGTTTACGGGTCGGATTTCGGCGGAGCGGTCGCGCTTTTGATCGGCGGGGAGGGCGCGGGAGTCAGCCGCCTGCTCAAAAAAAAATCCGATTATATAGTTAAAATCCCGATGCGCGGGAAAATCGCATCGTTAAACTCGTCGGTCGCAGCCGGCGTGCTTATGTACGAGGTTTTGCGCCGCCGGGGGCTTACGGGGTAAATGGAAAAGTATGAGCCGCTGACGGACGCCGAGCTTATATCGCTGATACGCGCTGGAGACGGGGCGGCGCAGGATCATTTACTGGAAAAATATAAACGGCTCGTAAGGCTCAAGTCGAAAACGTATTATATCGCGGGAGCGGATAAGGAAGATATAATACAGGAGGGGATGATCGGCCTTTACAAGGCGGTACGCGATTTTAAAGCCGAGCGCGGCGTGATGTTTTATTCGTTCGCGGAGCTTTGTATAACGAGGCAGATAATAACCGCGATAAAACGCGCCGCGCGCAAGAAACACGGCCCGCTTAACTTTTCCGTCTCGTTCGGCGGCGAAACGAGCGTCGCCGCCGAACGCGCGTTACTCGGCCAAAGCCCGGAGGATTTGGTGCTCGGCCGCGAAAAACGCGATTATATTGAGGATTGTTTCGATAAAGTTTTGAGCGCTATGGAATACCGGGTGCTGGGTTTGTTTTTGGAAAATAGAAGCTATTCCGAAATAGCGGAAATTATCGGGCGCGATGAAAAATCCATCGGCAACGCATTGCAACGCGTAAGGAAGAAGCTTGAAAAAGTGCTCGCGGATTGGTCGTATAAATCGGAGGACCGCGCCGGGTTTTTCGCGTAGAGGGTTGTTTTGCGCGCGGCCGCGGTCCTTGACGCGTTATTTAAATTATGTTAATATTCGCTCGTTTTTTATAAGCTGCTATAGCTCAGACGGTAGAGCGCGTCCTTGGTAAAGACAATTTGGCCGTTTTATCTAAGGATAACGAAGTTCAAGTAGTACAAAAAAGCCTGTATTCATGCGGTTTTTGGGGAATGGACGTTTTAAGCAGTTATAACTAATTTCATCTGAGTTCATCCCCGTGGGGGTCAAAATGGGGGTCAAAAATAACCCCCTGAAAATTGAATAAGCTCTTATAGCTCAGTCGGCAGAGCGCGTCCTTGGTAAGGACGAGGTCACCAGTTCGAATCTGGTTAAGAGCTCCAGCTAAAAGTCCCGCAAACTCAACGGTTTGCGGGTTTTTTATATTTTAGTAGGAGGCTAATTTAAGACAAAAAATGGCATTTGACCCCCACAAAATCTGATTTTGACCCCCATAAAATTTATTTCAGAAAGGAAAATCGACCATGACAACAAACGAATACTTGGACTGTCTTTTGGAAGTGAAGCAAGAAACCCAAAAACCCAAAGAAATCGACGAATCCGTAGCTTTTGAAGCGGCACAACTTGTAAAATGTATTTCAAGATAACCAAAGCCGCTGTAACATAGACAGCGGCTTCGCTCTATGTATGATTTAAATAAACTCATTTTATAGCAAACTCTGGCTTCAAAACCCGAAAGAAATCTCTTATATCGTCGATTTGCAAAGACGATAATGACCAGAGAGACCAGATGCCGAGCCCTACACTACTAATGTAGTCCTGTAAAATCTCTACAGGTTTGTCGTTGCGGAGCTGGCAGCACTTTTGGCCTCGTTCTATTATATCATACATTGTTTTGTATGAAGCGCCCTGTAAGGAATAGTATTTACTTGCCGGATTGTCAATAAACAACTTAAACGATTCCCTTGGCAAATCCCTTCCCATAAATTTTGAAAAATCGGTAATCAAAAATACAAAGCTGATAATGAGTTCAAAAGCGTCAAACTCGCTGTCCTGATAACGCAAATGCTTTTGTAAGAAAGCGTTAAACCCGTCATAGCAGATATCCTGAATTATTTGCTCCTTTGATTCAAAATGGTGATATAGTGCTCCGGTTGTAATTCCACACTCCTTGCATATCTCTCGTAAAGTCACATTGCCAACACCTCTTAATCTGAACAATTCCAGCGATTTGTTCAATATCTTTATTTTTGTATCTCTTGCTTGAATCTTTCTTTGATTAACTTTATACATATTTTGCTCCTCTTTTATTAACGGATGTTAGTCTATCCCCAAAACTATAATTAGTCAAGAAATACGCTTCAAAAGCATTGAGATTGCGTGGTCGGTATACCTGTATGCGCTAACTACATAATGCGTTATGTTAATTATTTTTGAAAAGTGAAAAAGAGTATTGACATATTAGGGGCAGGGTATATAATCATTTTAACATAACGTGTTATGTTAAAATGATTGGAGGGAAACATATGCTTGAAGAACTTAAAGAAGCAATCATTGACGGCGATTTGGAACTAGCGGTAGAACTGACACAAAAGGGAATAAACGGCAAAGTGGAGGTGTTGACCGTTGTAAACGAAGGGTTGATACCGGCGATGGATACTGTGGCTGCCATGTGGAAAGACGGAGAGTATTTTCTATCTGACGTTATACTGTGCGCAAACGCTTTCGGGGCCGCTATGGAACTGGTAACGCCTATCCTGTCCGCATCTGATACGCCGGTCGCGGGCAAAGTCGTCATCGGCGTAGTAAAAGGAGATATGCACGACCTCGGAAAAAACATCCTTGTAGCGATGCTCCGCGCAAACGGATTCCGCGTCCTGGATATCGGCGTCGATAAATCTATCGAAGAATTTGTTGAGGCTGTAAAAAAAGAAAAGCCCGACATTCTCGGCGTCGGCGCGTATATGTCGACCACGATGTGGCAGTTGAAGGAAGTTGTCGATGCCATAGAAGCCGCCGGTCTGAGAGACGGGCTAAAAATAACCGTGGGTGGTGTATGCGTCACTGACAAAGCTGCCGAAATTGCCGGCGCGGACGCATGGGGGCGTGATGCGATGTTCACTGTAGACCTTTTCAAAGGTTACATGGGGGTGGCATAAGTTATGAAAACGATGAAAGAACATACAATAGAACTTATGACGCCAATAATGCTCGGAGAGGCTTGTGTTGCGTCAGTTGCAGTCGGAGAACACGGCCAATATTTAGCGGGCATCCCCAGCGCTGAGTTTTACCATGACGCTGATACGAATGTCGAAATTGCGTGCTTGACAGCTGAATACTACAGCCAGATAGCTGCCGGTCAGTGGGACTTATACAATGCCGAGGCAAGAGCAATCGGACAGTCGATCAAGTACGCTGAGTTTGGAATACCAGATATCGATCAGACAAATCCAATCATTAAGTCTGAAAATGATCTTGATAAAATCAAATGGCCCGATGATCCTCTCAAGTGCGGCACAATACCTGAGTATGTCAGGACATTAGAGCTTTTCGAAAAGTATGCAGGCATGCCTCCCAGTATGTATTCGGCGATAACTTCCGCGTTCACTCTAGCCTGCGGGATTTGCAGCTATGCGGGTATGATGAAGTTTATTAAAAGAAGTCCGGAGTTAGCGCATGAAATCCTCAGACGTTGCACATATGACATCCTGGTACCGTACATTAAGGCGATTCACGCGAAATTCCCGGATGTGCTTATTAAACTGTCGGACGCATGGGAGATGGTTCCGAATGTATCGCCAAAGATACAAGTCGAATACGGCTTCGACTATTATGATAAGTTGCGCGATGCGGTTGAGCCCGACGGTGCCATTATAGAATGGTGGCTGGCCTACAGCGAAAAGAATTTCCCGAATCCCAAAGAATACATACGGGGCAAGCTAAAGTACAACTCAACGGTTTTCTGTCCGTCAACGGAGGTCGATGTTGTGCCGTATTCTGTCTATCAGGAGGTTGCTCTTGAAGAAGACGCGTCACTGATGCTGGGGTTGCCCTCAACTGCGGTCTACGATGGTCCGCCTGAAGCGATTATTGAGCATTCAAGAATGCTCTTTAATGTAAAAGGCGATATCCCACTACATCAATTCAATGTTATCGTTCAAGCCCCATACTCAACAAAACCGGAATATATCATAGCAACAGGCGCGGCATTCAAAGCGTTTTCTTTGGTGACGGATAATAACTATGACGCTGTGAAAGTCGAGCCGCCAAAGCTCACACAATCATTTGGCGATTTCGTCCGCAACAAGGCTAAAGAAAATCCAGATGGATACTCATTCAAATGGTTAGGCAGGGCGAAGTTTTATGGGGAATAGCAGAGTATAGGAGTGCAGAATGTATAAGTTTGAGAAAGAGCAGATAGTTGTTCAGTTTGGTGATGTTTTAATTGGCGGGCAGCCTGGCCAGTACGCGACAACTATGTGCGGGAGTATTTTCTATGGTGGTCATAAGCTGGTAAAAGACGGTATCGAAGGTGAGTTTGATAAGGTCGAGGCAAAAGAGCTTCTTGATATGGAAGGTGAACTATGCAGGCAATTTGGCCTTCAGAGAATGCCTGACGTCGTCGGCGATACGGCGAAGGCTCTTATTAAGTATGTGGATTTTGTCTTGGAAAACACTGACAGCCCCATGTTAGTGGACTCCGCCTCGATCGCAACGCTCCATGAAACCTTTAGACATTTCAGTGGCAGTTCAGTCATGGACAGGCTTGTATACAGTCCAATAGACGTGCATCATGCCGACGAGCAATTTTCCGCGTTGAAAGGTCTGGGTATAAAAAATGCCCTTATCCTTGCCTTTTCACCGACTGCCGTCATGCCGGAGCAGAAACTGGAATTATTACTTGGCAAGGAATGGAAAACATCTATTGAAAACGGAATCGAAGGAAACGGCTTGATTTCAAAAGCAAAGGGTATCGGTATTGAAAATCTGATCGTCGACGTCGGCGTCATTGATTTACAGGGAGCGGCTTGGAGCGCAATCTCAATTAAACTTGTAAAGGAAAAGCTTGGGTTTCCCGCAGGCTGCGCACCGGCGAACGCGCTATTTAGCTGGCAGCGTAATAATAAAGATAGATTAAAGACGCCGCAGCAGACAAGCGCGGCTGGCGCAGCGGTTTACTCATCCACTGTGTACTGGGGCGCCAATTTCGCGCTTTACGGTCCGATGCGTGTCTGCGACTGGGCGTATCCTGCTATTGCAACAACGGATGCGCTGGTTGCCTACGGTGCGCGCCTTTCCGGGACACGCCCTAAAGAAAAAACGCACCCTTTGTTTAACCTAAAGTAGTATTGAGATAATGCCTGTTCCCCTAAAGGGAGCAGATATGAAACGATTTGGAATTAAAATGGTCGATTGTGAGAAAACAGCAATACTTGCATGCAGGACAATTAAGGACGAACTAGAGTTTGCACAGAAACAGGAAAATAAAGAGCATGATATTTATTGGGTGGAGTCTAATCTGCATAACTGGCCGGATAAGCTAAGGGATAATATCCAGCAGGAACTGGATAAGTTGGATTCTTATGAAAGAATTCTCTTGGGTTTTTGTGTATGCGGCAACTCAGTTCTCGGCATTCAGACCCGTAATTTTGAGCTTATAATGCCAAAAACAGATGACTGCATTTCACTAATGCTCGGCTCAATGAAAAGAAAAATGGAATTGACAAGCGGTCACCATAGTTTGTTTTTGACGAAAGGCTGGATGAAGCATGAGGCAAATATATGGGGCGAGTATGAGCATACATTAAAGAAATATGGCGCAGAAATAACTGCGGACATAATGAACACGATTTATGGGAAATATGACTGGCTGTCTATTATTGACACAGGTGCTTATGTCTTGGATGACATACTACCAGAAACGCAAAAAATAGCGGATGCCTTTGACTTTGAGCATATTATACTTGAAGGCTCCACGAGTTATATTGAGCAATTGTTAACGGGACCGTGGGACAGTGAAAGATTTATTCGCGTACCACCCCGCTCAATTATCACCGACTCTATGTTGATTATAAAAAAATAGGAGGATTATTATGACACCCGCAGAATGGTATGAAGAAAAAGCGCAGAAGATAAAGGAAAACCCGGCGGCAATAGAGGGAATCAAAGGCTCATTTATGTGGGATTATTCTGCAGATGAGAACGGCTTTTGGCACATGGTATTCCCTGGAGATGGTACATGCGATGTTGGCTCGGGAGAAATAACAGATCCCGATATCAGGTTCAAGGCAAAATGGGAAAACATGTATAAGATCATCACCGGTGAGCTTAACGGAAATCTTGCGACAATGACAGGCAGGCTAAAAATTAAAGGAGATATGAAGCTTGCAATGAAGTTAACTGTAATCACATCATTGTAAAACACTTCCACATCTTGGCGCTCTTGCCCGTGTGGTGTAGAAACTGACGGATAATCCTGTATTGGTAGTCAACAAGCACGCACATCTTGACCATATCGGACCGAACGCTACGTTTTCTAACTTCAACTGAACTTCAACTAAAACACGGATTTTGTTGAAGTTCAGTTGAAGTTCATGGAATATGCTACTTCACAAGGATTCTTGTAAAAAACCGAAGGCAGTAATATGATACATATATTGGTTGTGGAAGATGATCCGAACATAAGAAAACTTATCGAGGACGTTCTGCTTGACGAGAAATACACTCCAGTTCTGGTGAAAGACGCGCAGGAGGCGCTTGAAATTATTGACCATCGGCATATTGACTTGATGATAACGGATATTATGATGCCGGGGACAGCCTTAAATGCTTGCGTAGCGGCGCAGAATGTGGCAAGGCTATTGGGACACAAAGATGGTGCAACAACATTACGGTTTTACGCTCACTATATAAATACCGAAGCCATGATACAGCTTGAAAAGCCGGAACAGCAGAACATAACCCATCTTGGAATAACTGCCGGAGAGCTTGAAAAGATTGTTATGGGTGCTTCGGAAGTGCTTGAGAAATCATCTGTTACCGAGCGTATTAACGAGGCGCGGATAGGCAGAGCAAAAAACTTCCCGCCTAAAAAAGCGTAGAAATGGTACTCAGTGTATGTGAGGGTATTCTCTGTCAACCAATAGAAGATTTATCTTCACCCGACAAAGATATTTTATTGGGCGTCCTAGCGCAGTATTCAATGATGAAAAGGCAATATGCTTTACAGGAAAGAGTAGCTAAAACTAAGTCAAATCGTGAACCGGAACGGTGAGATGTGAAATAACGACGATTAGCATTGAGGGTATTCCTCAGTTTTGTTTTATATAAAGGCAGTTTGTCAACTCGTGTCATATACATGGGGTTATCAAAAAATAACTCATGCGGAATAATGTTGGTATCGGTAGATTAACACTTGAATATAACACGAGTATATGCTAATATTAGATTATTCAAGTGAGGAGGTAGCTACCGTGTACCGAAAGATCACAAAGTTTTTAGAGGACTGGAAAAACAGCCCTCATCGCAAACCGCTTATACTCCAAGGCGCGAGACAAGTAGGCAAAACCTATTCCATTCTCGATTTCGGGCGCTCTAATTATGATAATGTGGCGTATTTCAATTTTGAACGGAATCAGAAGCTTAAAGAAACCTTTGACGAGGATATAAGTCCGGCTTATCTTGTTCCGCTCCTGTCCCATATTGCAGGGCAAACCATTGTCAGAGAAAAAACCTTGGTTGTGTTCGATGAGGTTCAAGTGTGCGAAAGGGCGTTGACTTCTCTGAAGTATTTTTTTGAGGAAGCGCCCGGATATCACATCATCGCTGCGGGGAGCTTACTCGGAGTTGCTGTCAACCGCAGGGAGTTTTCTTTTCCCGTAGGCAAGGTTAATATGAAAACGATGTATCCCCTTGATATGGAGGAGTTTCTAATCGCATTGGGAGAGAAAGACATTGTTGATAAAGTAAGAGAGTGTTATGAGAGCAATTCTCCTATGCCTTCCGTCTTACATGATGCAGCCATGAATTATTATCGACAATACCTCGTCGTGGGAGGGATGCCCGAATGTGTCATGCAATATTACGAAACAAAAGACTTCCTGCTGATACGCGAAATACAGGCGACTATCCTTGCAAATTATCTGGACGATATGAGCAAATACAATCAAAACAATGAGATTAAAAAAACGCGTCTTGCGTATGATAGTATTACTGTTCAGCTTTCAAAAAAGAACACACGTTTTCAATACAAACTGGTTAAAAAGGGGGGCAGGGCGGCTGAGTTTGAAAACGCTATTGAATGGCTCCGCCTGTCAGGGATCGTGTCGCAGGTGTACAGAGTGGAACATCCATATAAACCGCTTGACGATAATAAAGATATAGACGCTTTCAAGATTTACGTTTCCGATTTAGGTTTGCTTTGCGCCAAAAAAGAGTTGGATGCGCCGGATGTGCTGTATATGTCGGATGATCTTTCATGGTTCAAGGGCGGCATGGCAGAAAACTATGTAAATACACATTTGACTATCAACGGCTATACCACTTACTACTGGGAATCTGATCGAGGCGCTGAGGTCGATTTCATTATCCAGCGCGATGGTGCAATTATACCAGTCGAGGTGAAAAGCGCGGACAATATGCAGGCTAAGAGCCTGAAGGTGTACATTGAAAGATATATGCCAGCTTATGCGGTCAAGCTGTCTACAAAAAACTTTGGGTTTATAAATGGGATAAAGACCGTTCCACTTTATGCCGCTTTTTGCCTGTGATACAACGGTCATGTCATCCTGTTTTATCTAAGTTCATCCTCGTAGGGGTCAAAATGGGGGTCAAAAAATCCCCCGGAGAATTGAATATGCTGCTATAGCTCAGTCGGCAGAGCGCGTCCTTGGTAAGGATGAGGTCACCAGTTCGAATCTGGTTAAGAGCTCCAAGTGGAAAATCCGCATGGCATAAGACCTTGCGGGTTTTTTACGTTTCAGTACACATCACTCATTCACGTTAAAATCTCGCGCATACTGTACTTTCATATAATTTGCCGTGCGAAAAAAAGTTGTGCGACCTGCATCCTCCCGCGCATATCTTACCGTGTTCGCAGTCCGCGCAATCGCCCGTCAGTAAACCGGGCGTGAACTTTCTGTTGTATAAAAAATTATTTTCGTCCGTCCAAATATCTTTGAGCGTCCGGGTTTTCAGATTCCCCTCGATAAACCTGTCGTCTTTCAAAGATTCGCAACCCCTCACGTTTCCGTCGGTGTCTATGCCAATCAGACAAATCCCCGCCGCGCACCCGTGAAACTCCTGCAATATATTGTTATTTGAATCGCCGATATAATACCCGATGTTGTCGGCTAACCGAATGGCCATCGGACTTTGGGGCAGTTTGCGGTATATCCGCGCTATTTTCGATATATCGTCTTTTTCCGGGGCGAGATCCACATTGTCCCTCGCGTTCCCGAACGGCGAGCAAATCTGTAACTGCCATATCTTTACATTGTTGTCAGCCAGAAAACCCGACAATTCCTCTATATCGCCGATATTCGTTTTCGTCAATGTCGTGACCGCCGTGATATATTTGTCCGTTTCGCTGTTTATCCTGTCGAGAAATGCTTTCAACTGCGCAAAACAATCCTGCCTGCCGCGGATTTCATTGTGGTTTTTTTCCATTCCGTCCACGGAAACGCATACCGTGCGTATTTTCGAGTTTTTGAGCCGCTCAAATATTTCCGTTGTGATATTATATCCGTTTGTGATTATGTTCGTGCGCACCCCTTTGTCCGTCAACCTGTCCAGTATCAAATCCCAGCCTGAAAAAAGCGTGACCTCGCCGCCTATCAGGCAAACCGATTCGCACCCGATTTCCGCGAGTTCGTCCGCGACCGAAAAGCATTTTTCCAACGACAATTGGTTTTTGTTTTTTGCCCCCGCCCTTGAGCCGCAATGCGCGCAACTCAGATTGCACAGGGTGGTAAGCTCCCAGACGCATACCCTCAGGGAATTTTTTGCGTTTTTATTCGTCATTTTCGTCCCCTTCGAAATATTGCGGTCCGAAATATACGTCGCCCTCGGTCTCGGCAGTATTTGGGTATTGGCTTTCATTCGTTTCATCATTTTCGGTTTCTTTATTATTGCCGTTGTTGCCGCATTTGCCGAAAGACACGATATACAGCAAAAACATCATAGTTGCCAGTATTTTTTTCATATTTGTAGCCTCCGATTAATTTAATTTCATTATATGCATCATACCACAAAAATATGAATTTTTCAACATGGAAATACCGATGGATAATGTCAAAACAAATACTGCTTGAAACAATCCTCAAAAAATTAAATATTTGTTAATTGCTTTTTTTGTGGATTTGTTGTACAATATTAACACGAAATATTATTGCCGTGTGATATATGGCTCCGTTGAGGGGGACGATATGGTTATCGATTTTCACGCGCACGTTTTCCCGGATGAACTGGCGCCGAGGGCGATGGCGAAGCTCACGGGGGAAATAGACAATTTGTACACACCCGTTCACGACGGGACTGTTTCGGGGCTGATCGGGTACATGAACGCCCACGGCATCGACGCCTCTGTGATTTGCCCCGTGGTGACCAAAAAGTCCCAAGCCAAAAAGACGAACGAATGGGTGGCTGAGGTCTGCTCCGATCGCATAATCGGCTTTGGCAGCATATATCCGCACGGAGGGGGCTATGAGCAGGAGATCGACCATGTGGCGGAACTCGGCCTGAAAGGGCTGAAATTCCACGCGGAATATCAGGATTTTGTTTTAGACGACGGCGAAATGCTGAAAATATACGATTATGCCTTGGCCAAAGGCCTGATTTTGCTGCACCACGCCGGGCTTGACCCGGCATACCCTCCGCCGTTCAAAAGCACGCCCCGCCGCTTCGCGAATGTCGCCGCCAAGCTAAAGGGCGGGGTCATGATCGCCGCGCATCTCGGCGGCCATGCGCAGTGGGACGATGTCGAAGAGCATTTGGCGGGAAGCGGCATTTATCTCGACACATCCATGGGATTCGAATACTATTCAAAAGCGCGGTTTTTAAATATCGCAAAAAAGCACGGGTCCGATAAAATACTGTTCGCTTCGGATTCCCCCTGGAGCGACGCGGAAACGGAAATAGAACATTTAAAAGGCCTCCCGCTCGCGGAAAGCGAAATATCCGCGATTTTGGGCGGGAATGCAAAAAGGATTTTAAAAATTTGAATGAGTGAAACAAGAAAGGATGTTTGCATATGAAACCATCAAAAATATTGGCGATGATTTTGGCGACTTTGTTTTTGTGCGGGGTTTTGTTTTCGTGCGCCGAAAAAGATTCCCAAGAGGGCAAAAGCGAAAACGCCAAAGACGTGGGGGAAACAGGGGATTCGGAAGAGGAAGCGAAGGATCCGAGGGATATAAGCGACGATCTGCCGGAGGCGGATCTGGGCGGGGGGAAGTTTTCCATACTGTCGCGCGCGGAGCGCAACTATGAATTTTTGAGCGAGGGCGAGAGCGGCGAGGTGATCAACGACAACGTGTACAAAAGAAACCGCAAAGTGGAGGATCGCTTCAACATGGAAATCGACGTGGTCGAAGTGATGGGCGACTGGGCCAATTTGAACACATTCATGACTGCGTTCAAAAACTCCGTGCTGGCAGGGGACGGGGCGTATGATCTGGTCGCGGGGTATCAGGCGTATTTCATGAGCGCGACCACCGACGGCTGGCTGTACGACATCAATTCCCTGCCGTACATAGACCAAAAAAAGCCCTGGTGGGCCGAGTCGGTGTTCGACGAGCTCACGGTGAACGGAAAGCTGTACATAATGGCGGGTGATCTGTCGCTGACCATGTGGGAATATATGTACGGCATATACTTCAACAAGCAGATGGTGCAGGATTACGGCATACAGGACAATTTCTACCAAATCGCCCGAGAGGGCAAATGGACCATCGACTATCTCGACCAAATCGTGAGGGACATCCACGAAGACGTCAACGGCGACGGCAAGATGGACAAGGCGGACAAATACGGCTACGCCACGGAGACGGGCAACCTGGTGGATCTGTTTTTGGCGGCTTTCGACATAGCGATCACCCAAAAGGGCCCCGACGGGCTTCCCGTGATCGTGCTGGATTCGGAGCTCAACATAGACAAGCTGAACCGGGTGTTCGATTTTGTGATAGACAATCCCGGTGTCTACCATCAGGGCGAAAGCGTGTCCACGCCCGACAACCCGCTCGACGAGCTGTTCCACGACAGCCGCGCGATGTTCTTGCCGGACACATTGGGCAACTCAAAGAAGCTGCGCTCGTTTGACACGGATTTCGGCATACTCCCGCTCCCCAAATACAACGAGGCGCAGGACAAATATCACGTATACCCGCAAAACGGCTTTTCGGTTCTGGCTATTCCCGCCGATGTGAAAAACCCCGAAAACGCCGCGCTGATAACCGAGGCGCTGTGCGCGGAGAGCTACAAGCTCGTCATACCCGCTTTCTACGACGTGGCGCTAAAAAACAAATTCACCCGGGACGACGAATCGGGCGAGATGATCGATCTGATACGCGACGGGGCGATCTTCAACTTCGGGATGCTCTACACGAACATAATCGACCACCCCGGGGTCATCTTGCGCAGCATCGGCGACAAGAAAAACACGTTTGCCTCAACCCTGGAAAAACAAGTGCCCAAATGGGAGACGAACATCGAAAAGATATTGGATAAAATAGGGTGAAAAGAGCGGGCGGCCGGGGACGGCCGCCCTTGCAATATGGTTTTTTTGA
>Ga0082212_10009305_pt1 | contig 12678 bp, 10 predicted proteins | sample TergutNt197P3_FD_71548 | JGI IMG/M metagenome (GOLD analysis project Ga0082212, IMG submission 71548) | Neocapritermes taracua P3 segment gut microbial communities from Petit-Saut dam, French Guiana - Nt197 P3 | ecosystem: Host-associated > Arthropoda: Insects > Digestive system > Gut ... | reverse complement strand
GACGACCCTCTGCTCGTATTTCTTGTATAGTTCTCCGATCAGGGTTTTAAAAACTGCGGAGGGCGAGTTATATTCTATATCGAAACCTTCCCCGGCAGCCCGCTTCTTTGTCTCGATCAAAAGTTCGTTTTCCAGTGTCTCCGGCGTTTTATTCGCTATGTTGCTCATGTCGAATCGTATCACCGGATGCCTAACAAACTGATAATCGGAATCGTATATCCACAGTTCTTTGAACAGTTCCCTGTCGCCGCTGAACGCTTCGGCGATCGTGTCGAGCAGGAGCGATTTGCCGAATCTTCTCGGGCGCGACAGGAAATAGTACTTATCGTCGTTTACCAGGTTGTATACGTACTGCGTCTTATCGACATAGACATACCCTCCTTTGACGATTTCTTTGAAGTTTTGTATACCTAATGGCAGCCTTTTCATTACACGCCCTCCTGCCTGATCTGGTTTGTTTGGAAATATGTGCAAAACAGTATTATCAGTATATCACTCCCGGTTTCATAACTCAAGCCCGCATGAACTGAACGCATACGCGAAATGCACTGAATGCAAAATCAAGTTGACTTAATCACGATATACATGTAATATACAAAAGGTTACGCAAGGTTAGCAGCAGCAAGCAGGCGAGGTGTATGCATTGTCAAATTCTGTTGAGATGGTAAGGCAGGCGGAGCGAAAATCCGAAGAGGTCGTTACCGCCGCCAATTATGAAGCAAGTAAAATCATCAGCGACGCGAAAAAGGCCGCCGCGAGTGTAATTGCCGATGGCGCCAGATCTTCAGAGAGCGAAACTGAGCAGGCTGTCGCAGCCGCGCATGATGCGAACCGGGTGCTGATGGACGAGTTTTCAATTGAGCTCGAAGCGGAGGTCCGGGCCCTGAAAGCCTCGGCAGCAGAAAAAACCGACGAAGCGGTCGAGCTTATCTACCGGTCATTCGGGTCAAATTAATCGCCCCTACACACTTTACTCTATACGGCGGGCGATTGATAATCGCCCCTACACACTTTACTCTATACGGCCGGCGATTGATAATCGCCCCTACACACTTCACTCTATACGACGGGCGATTGATAATCGCCCCTACACACTTTACTCTATACGGCGGGCGATTGATAATCGCCCCTACACACTTCACTCTATACGACGGGCGATTGATAATCGCCCCTGCATCTCCACATTTTACATTTAAACTCCCCGGGGAGGCATGGCGTTTAGTATGGCTGTACTGAGCATGGACAGCGTCCAAATAATCGCGCTGAAGAAAGACCGGAAGCATATTCTGGATCTGCTTCAGCGCCTTGGCATGGTTGAGCTCCGCGATGCCGGCGGCGGGGATGATATTTTCAGTAAACCGGACACTTCCTCCGCTCAGAACGTTTTTATCAAGAATGCAAAGGCGGCGGCAGAAGCGCTTGAAATACTGGGCAGGTACCACGAGTTCCCGAAAAAGGCGCTTGATTTTCTGCATATGCCGCCGGCAGTATCCGCAAAAGAGCACGAAAGTTTCGCGCTGCAAAAACGCGAAGCCGCTCTATCGGACGCGCTGCGTATAATCGATCTGGAGAAGGAAATCAGCGAAGCAAAAGCTGAAATACTGAAGGTCGAGGCGCACGAGGAGAAGCTTGTCCCCTGGATGGATCTGCCCATACCGCAGGCGTTTTCCGGAACGAAGAAAACTGCGGTGTTTGTGGGTTCCGTCAACGGCGAAGAGACGTCGGAAAGCCTGGCGTGCAAGCTGACGGCTGCGGCGCAGGGCAAGCAAACGGCGCAGGGCAAGCAAACGGCGCAGGGCAAGCAAACGGCGCAGGACAAACAAACGGCGCAGGACAAACAAACGACGCAGGGCAAACAAACGGCGCAGGGCAAACAGGCGTCGGCAAACCAGGAACCGGCAAACCAGGAACCGGCAAACCAGGAATCGGCAAACCAGGAACCGGCAAACCAGGAACCGGTAAACCAGGAACCGTGCCCGGTGCATATCGAGGTCGTTTCTTCAAAGAAAGGGCTTACCTGCTTCTATGTCATAACGCTTGACCGGGATGCGGAAACTGTCGAAGCTGCCCTCAGGGGCATAGGTTTCGTAAAACCTGCGGCAGCCGGGCACAGGACTCCGGTTGAAGAAAAGCAGCATTACGCGGAAGTGAAAAAACAGAAAGCGGACTTGATCGGCAATGCCGAAAAAGAACTGGCGGCGCTGGCGGAAAAACGGGATGGCATTCGTTATCTTGAAGACGATATGATGATTCGCGCAGAAAAATACGGCGCGATCGAAAAACTGCTCCAAAGCAAAAACGCGTTTGTTTTAAACGGGTACATTCCTTCGGAAAATGCCGATGAGCTAAAAAGCAGCCTCGCGTTAAAGTTTAAATGCGCCGTGGAGTTTGCGCCCGCGCCGGACGACAACTCAGTACCGGTGAGGCTTAAAAACAGCAAGTTCGCCGCGCCTGTGGAAAATGTGCTCGAGAATTACAGCATGCCCGGAAAGGGCGAGATCGACCCGGTGAATATAATGAGTATCTTTTACTACATTATGTTCGGTCTTATGTTCTCCGACGCCGGTTATGGCCTTATAATGACGGCAGTATGCGCCGGTCTGTTATTAGGCATAAAGGACATGAAGCCAAACTGGAGGAGCAACATCACCATGTTTTTCTGGTGCGGCGTGTCCACGATCATATGGGGCGTCGTTTTTTCCAGTTACTTCGGCGACGTCGTCGACGCCGTGTCCTCCACTTTTTTCAGGAACACGGTCAGCATACCTCCCTTGTGGTTTTACCCCATGGATAAGCCCATGACCCTCCTTATGCTTTGCCTGGCGATCGGCGTCGTGCATCTGTCCGTCGGTTATGTTATGAAGGGCGTTACAAGCGCAAAAAGCAAAGATTACACGGGTATCGTTTATGATACCGTTTTCCCGATACTGGTCATTTTGCCCCTTATCGTAGTATTGATGGGCAGCAGTCTGTTTGAAAATATGGCCGGGTTTGCGCTCTCCCTGCCGTCCGCCGTTTCGACTGCGTGCCTCATAGTTTCAGTCGTATGTATGGCCGGGATAATACTTACGGCCGGGCGTGATAGCAAAAGCTGGGCAAAGCGCCTGATGAAAGGCTTGTACGGGTTTTACAACGTCCTTGCCGGTTGGCTGGGCGACATACTCTCCTACTCGCGCCTGCTTGCCTTGGGGCTTGCCACCGGCGTCATCGCGTCGGTCATGAATTCGCTGGGCGTCATGTTCGGCGGCGGGGTGAAGGGCGCTGTCGGTTTCATCATCGTTTTCCTCGTAACCCAGACTTTAAATTTCGGCATTAACGTTTTAGGCGCTTACGTGCACTCCAACAGGCTGGAGTTCGTTGAGTTTTTCAGCAAGTTCTACGATGGCGGCGGGCGGAAGTTCGCGCCCTTCGGGATACATTCAAAGTACTACACTATTAAGGAGGAAACAGAGAATGAATAACCTTGGCATAGGATTGGCCGTTTTCGGAATGGCGCTGGCGGCCGCATTGCCCGGATGGGGTTCAGCGAAAGGGGTTGGTATGGCCGGCCAGGCGGCGGCGGCCGTAGTGGGCGCTGAACCGGGCCAGTTCGGCAAGGTGCTCGTGCTGCAGCTTCTGCCCGGTACTCAGGGGATATACGGTTTGCTGATAGCCTTTATAACCATGTCCAATATCGGCCTTATAGGGGGCAACGCGTCGATGTCTACGGTCAAAGGGCTGTGCTATTTGATGGCTTGCCTGCCTATGGCTGTAGTCGGCCTGCTTTCCGCTATACACCAGGGCAAAACCTCCGTGGCGAGCATCAGCCTCGTTTCAAAGCGCACCGACCAGTTCGGCAAAGCGATGATCTTCCCTGCCATGGTCGAAACATACGCCATACTTGCGCTTCTTATCAGCCTCCTGGCTGTTACGGGCGTGTCGAATTTAACCGTATAAAGCGTCGCGGTGCGCGGTGCCGGCAAAAGGATGGTTATATGTTATGACCGAGCTGGAAAAAATCATAGATGAGATAGAAAGCGCCGCATCGCTGGAAGCGGAAGAAACGCTCGCAGCGGCAAAAGCCGAGGCGGATGGCATTCTGAGCGCCGCAAATGCCGATGCGGAAAGGCAAGCCGCTGAAGCGGAGGCTGACACGGAGCGCCGGGTCGCTGAGATAAAGCTGGCAGGCGCTTCCGCGCGGCAGCGGGCAAGGCGCGAGCGGTTGCTTGAAGCCCGTCAGGACCTGATAAGCGAAGTTATCGGGGGCGTCAGGAAAAAGCTGCATACACTGCCGGAGCCGGAGTATTTCGGGCTTCTGGCAAGGTTGGCGGCGTCCGCCGCAGCCGACGGCGACGGCGCTGTATTGCTGAATGAGAAAGACAGGATGAGGCTCCCGCCGGATTTCGAGGCAATGCTTTCGGATATGCTTCCCGGCGGCGCGAGGCTTTCCGTTTCCGACGAGATCCGCCCGATCGACGGCGGGTTGATCCTAAAATATGGCAGCGTGGAGCAGAATTGCTCCTTCGACGCTATTTTCGCGGCGCGGCGCGAAGAGTTTTCAGACCTTATAAACGACGCGCTGTTCGCAGACAAGTAACCGATATGGATTAAGCAGGCGCGAAATAAGTGAGAACCTCAGTTGCGCACCTCTATTTATTGCACGAAGTGTCCTTCTGAAGGAGTATACATTTTGATAGATGAAGAATATATATATCAGTCAGTGAGCGTCCACCTGTGCGAAAAGGATATGCTCGATGAGAAGGATGTCGAAGACCTTGCCGCCGCCGCGGGCGTGGAGGAGGTCTACTCTATACTGGGCGAGAAGGGTTGGGCCGTGGCGGGGCTATCCGCTGCGGCCGCGGACGCCGACAGGCTGCTGGTCGAACAGGAAAACATGGCGTGGGAGTTTGTGGAAAGCCTGCTCGGCGATCTCACGCCGCTCGATGTATTGCGATGCGCAAATGATTACCACAACCTCAAAGCGGCGGTCAAGCTTGCTTACTCGGACGACGACGCCGACCCCGGGCGCTGCTTCCTGAAAGGCGTCGCGGACGCGGCGGATATTCTTGAAGCGGCAAAAGCCCATGATTTTTCAGCGCTCCCCCCCGATATGGCGGAGGCGGGTAAGCAAGCGTATGAAACGCTGGCCCATACGGGGAACGGGCAGCTCAGCGACATGATAATTGACAAAGCGGCGCTTATCGCAATCGACAAGGCAGGCGGCGAAACGAAGAGCAGCCTTATGAAAGAGTACGCGAAACTCACAGTGGACGGCGCCAACATCAAGGCGGCCGTGAGATGCTGCAATATGGGTAAACCGCGCGATTTTACCGAACAAGCGATCGCCCCCGCCGGGACACTCGACACGGAAGCCCTTGTTAAAGCCGCGGCTGAAGATTTGGAATCGATATACGAATATTTGTCATATACAGAATATTCCGGCGCGGCGGACGTACTCAGGCAGGGTATAGCCGCTTTCGAGCGCTGGTGTGAGAACCGGATCATAGCGGCGATCCGCCCCCAGCGGGAAGAGTTCTTTTCGATAGACCCGATGGCGGCTTACATTCTGGCGCGACTGTCGGAGATCCGCACGGTAAAGCTCATTATGGCGGCAAAAGCAAACGCTTTGGATATGAGCGTCATATCGGAAAGGCTGTGTGAGACTTATGTATAGGGTGGCGGTTATGGGCGACAGGGACAGCATATACGGGTTCACCTCGGCGGGCCTGGATGTTTTTCCCGTCGAAGACGCCGCGGCGGCAGCCGGGCTCCTGGAGGATTTGGCCGGCAACGGTTACGCGGTCATCTATGTGACCGAATCGCTGTGCCCGCTTATCGAAAAAGAGATGGATTTTTACCGTGAAAGCACTTTGCCCGCTATCATTCCGATTCCCGGCATATCTCAGGGCGGCGGGTATGGCATGGACCGGCTGAAAAAGTTCGTAGTACAGGCGGTGGGTTCCGATATACTGTTTAATGATTAAGAAAAGGGGATGATCATCCTGATAAATAAAGGCACGGTTAGGAAAGTCGCCGGCCCGCTTGTGATAGCTTCGGGTATGCGCGAGGCTAATATGTTCGACGTGGTCCGCGTGTCGGAAAGCCGCCTCATCGGCGAGATCATTGAAATGCACGGCGATATGGCGTCCGTCCAGGTCTACGAAGAGACAAGCGGCCTGGGGCCCGGCGTCCCGGTGGAGTCCACGGGCATGCCTTTGTCGGTGGAACTCGGCCCGGGCCTCCTCACGAGCATTTACGACGGGATACAGCGCCCGCTGGATTCTATAAAAAAACTCACGGGGGTAAGGCTTGAACGCGGCGTCGAAGTGCCCAGCCTGAACCGCGAGAAAAAATGGCTGTTCGAACCATCGGTATCCGCCGGGGACGCCGTCACGGGCGGCGATATCATCGGCACGGTGCAGGAGACCGAAATAATCAATCATAAGATAATGGTACCCGTCGGTATGCAAGGCACGATAAAGTCCATCGAAAGCGGCGAATTCACCGTAACCGATACGATCGCCGTCATCGGGGGCGAGGCAGGCGACGAGCCGGTCGCGCTTATGCAAAAATGGCCGGTCAGGCACGGCCGCCCCTACAAGCAAAAGTTGAGCCCCGATATACCGCTTATTACGGGCCAGAGGGTCATCGACGCCCTTTTCCCGGTGGCAAAGGGCGGTACCGCTTCGGTGCCGGGGTCTTTCGGCAGCGGCAAGACCGTTGTGCAGCACCAGCTCGCGAAATGGGCCGACGCCGATATAGTCGTATATATCGGCTGCGGGGAACGCGGCAATGAAATGACCGACGTCCTCATGGAATTCCCGGAACTCAAAGACCCGAAAACAGGTGAAAGCCTCATGGAGCGGACTGTCCTCATAGCCAACACGTCCGATATGCCAGTCGCGGCGCGCGAGGCGTCTATTTACACAGGCGTCACGATAGCGGAGTATTTCAGGGATATGGGATATTCGGTGGCGCTCATGGCGGACTCCACGACCCGCTGGGCGGAAGCCCTGAGGGAGATGAGCGGGCGGCTGGAAGAAATGCCCGGCGAGGAAGGTTATCCGGCGTACCTTGGCAGCAGGCTCGCCCAGTTTTACGAGAGGGCCGGCCGCGTGCAGACGCTGGGCGCCGAACCGCGCGAGGGCTCCCTGAGCATAGTCGGCGCAGTCTCACCGGCGGGCGGGGATATTTCGGAGCCGGTGACGCAGGCAACGCTCAGGATAGTCAAAGTTTTCTGGAACCTGGACGCTCAGCTCGCTTACGCGCGGCATTTCCCGGCGGTAAACTGGCTCACGAGCTACTCCCTGTATCTGGAAGACGTGGGCGGATGGTTCGAACGCGAGGTCGACCGCGACTGGATCAAAAAACGCGGCAGGCTCATGTTGCTTTTACAGGAAGAAAGCGAACTGGAAGAGATCGTGCAGCTCGTAGGCATGGACGCGCTGTCACCGTCTGACAGGCTGAAGCTTGAAGCGGCGCGAAGTATACGCGAGGACTTCCTGCACCAGGACGCTTTCAACGAAGTTGACACATATACAAGCCTTGATAAGCAGTTCATCATGATGACCCTCGTTATGGATTACTATGACAAAGCTGTGGAGGCTCTGGAAGGCGGCGCAGGTATAAACGACCTGGTGAAACTGCCTGTCCGCGAAGCCATAGGGCGGTTCAAATATATCCCTCAGGATAACGTAAAAGCCGAGTATGAGAGGATATACGACCAGCTTGTTTCGGAGCTGGAAGACCTCGCGAACAAGCACACAAAGGAGGGTGCATAGGGTATGCCCAAAGAATACAGGACCATTCAGGAAGTCGCCGGCCCGCTCATGATGGTAAAAGACGTCGAGGGCGTTACCTATGACGAGCTTGGGGAAATAGAGCTTGCCAACGGCGAGCGCAGGCGCTGCAAGGTGCTTGAAGTGGACGGTTCGAACGCGCTCGTGCAGCTTTTTGAGCCCTCAAGCGGCATAAGCCTCGCAAGCTGCAAAATAAGGTTCGTCGGCCGCAGTATGGAGCTGGGCGTTTCGGAAGATATGCTCTCGCGTGTTTTTGACGGTCTCGGGCGGCCCATAGACGGCGGCCCCGAGCTGCTGCCGGAGTTCAGGCGGGATATAAACGGCCTGCCTATGAACCCTTCGGCAAGGGCTTACCCGGAAGAGTTCATCCAGACCGGGGTTTCGTCCATCGACGGGCTAAACACGCTTGTAAGGGGGCAGAAACTGCCGATTTTCTCGGCGTCCGGCCTGCCGCACGCGCAGCTCGCGGCGCAGATAGCGCGCCAGGCAAGAGTCAAAGGGACTTCCGACCCGTTTGCCGTGGTTTTCATCGCCATGGGCATTACGTTTGAGGAATCGAATTATTTCATCAACTCATTTAAGGAATCAGGCGCCATAGACCGCGCCGTCATGTTCATAAACCTCGCCAACGACCCCGCTGTCGAGCGCATAGCCACCCCGCGTATGGGTCTGACCGCTGCCGAGTACCTCGCCTTTGACAGGGACATGCATGTGCTGGTCATTATGACGGACATTACAAACTACGCGGACGCTTTGAGGGAAGTCAGCGCGGCGCGCAAGGAGGTGCCGGGGCGCAGGGGATACCCGGGGTATATGTACACCGACCTCGCTTCGATTTACGAGCGCGCGGGGCGGCTCGAAGGCAAGACCGGTTCGATCACTCTGATACCTATTCTTACTATGCCCGAGGATGACAAGACCCACCCTATTCCGGACCTAACGGGGTATATCACGGAAGGGCAGGTCATCCTCGCGCGCGACCTTCACAGGAAGGGGCTGCAGCCGCCGGTCGACGTCCTGCCAAGCTTGTCGCGGCTTAAGGACAAGGGCATTGGCGCCGGCAAGACAAGAGCCGACCACGCCAATACGATGAATCAGCTTTTTGCCTGCTATTCGAGGGGGAAGAACGCGAAGGAACTGATGATCGTTCTGGGCGAAGCGGCTTTGACGGATATCGACCTGTTGTACGCCAAGTTTTCAGACGCGTTCGAGCAGGAGTATGTGAATCAGGGTTATGGCGTCAACCGGGATATAGAGGAAACGCTGGAGCTGGGTTGGAAGCTTTTGCATATTCTCCCGCGCAGCGAGCTCAAGCGTATCAAGGACGATTTCCTGGATCAGTATTACATATAGTGCTACGAACTTGTCGCCTTAAATCAGTCATTGCAATTGCATTCCTCGCCGCTCGGAGCCACAATCCTGTTCCACTCGCGAGTTTCGACGTCCGTGTCGAAACTTGCGGAATTCAATTGCAATGACTGATTCAAGGCTCCGTAAACCAACACCCAATAGGAGAGTTTTATTTTGGCAAAGAAGCAGGTCAATCCCACGCGTATGGAACTGACGCGGCTGAAGCGGAAGCTTGTTACGGCTATCCGCGGGCATAAGCTTTTGAAGGACAAGCGCGACGAACTTATGCGCCAGTTTTTGGAACTTATACAGGTCAACAGGGAACTCCGGGAAAAGGTGGAAGCCGGGCTCGACGCCGCGGCGGGTAATTTCATGCTTGCAAAGGCGTCTATGCGCGACCCGGTGCTGAATACGGCTTTGCTTGTCCCGAGCCAGGAGGTAACGCTCGAAGCCGGACAGAAGAATATAATGAGCGTGCGCGTGCCCCGGTTCACTGTCAAGACCAGGATCCCGGATGAAAGCAATATTTATTCATACGGGCTGGGCTTTACTTCAGGCGATCTTGATTCCGCGGTGAAGAGCGTTTCTGATATACTGCCCGACCTGCTCAAGCTTGCCGAGGTCGAGAAGAGCTGCCAGCTTATGGCCGCCGAAATTGAAAAGACGCGCCGCCGTGTCAACGCCCTTGAGTCTGTGATGATCCCGGAGATGCAGGAGACCATCAAGTTCATAGCGATGAAGCTCGACGAAAACGAGCGCAGCACTCAGGTGCGCCTGATGAAGGTAAAAGATATGATCCTCAAAGCCGCGCACGGCTACGAATAGGCGCCTTTAACAAGGTGTCATTCTGAGCTTGCGAAGAATCTCATTGCATTGCAGTACAAGCGCTTGGAGATTCTTCGGTCACAGCGTCTCGCAAGCGAGCCGCTGTTCCCTCAGAAAGACACGTTTTTTGAGATACATAATTAGCCTGTTCACCCATACACCTTGCCGCTGAACCTTGTCAGCGGGAGTATCACGCGGCTGATTATTGCGGCGGCTTCCGCGCGTGTTATATTTGCGCCGGGGTTGAATGTTCCCCTGCCGTCGCCGCCCGCAAGGACGCCCGCTTTATAAAGCATGATTATCGCCGCGCTGTGCTGCGTGGCGTTATTCACGTCCGGCAGGGAGTTGACGGTGTTATGCGCCGGGAACTCTTCGGCGGGCAGGGCGCGCGAGAAGATATACGCCATCTCGGCGCGGGTCGCCGCGCGGTTGTAGTCGAGCGGGCCTCCCGGGGAGAGAAAACCCTCGTTGATGATCCCGTTTTCCGCGGCGTAGTCCACATAAACCTGATACCACGGCGTGCTCTGAACAAACTCTCCGTCGCCGCCGGTGTAGATGTTGCTCACCCGCGCCGCGACAGTGATAGCTTCGGCAATGGTTATATTCCCGGTTGGATTAAAAGCTGTGGCGCTGTTACCCTCCATCAGCCCGTACATACAGGCGCGCGCCACGACCACCTGCTTGTTGAAACCGTACCACGCGTCCTCATCCACGTCGGCGTACTGCCCCGGAATATACTCTTTCACCGGCATGAAGTGGTGCAGCGCCCCCGGCGGGGGGGCGTTTGATTTTATCCCCATACCCGCGCACTGCGGGTTGGTTGGCAGGTAATAAGCGTCCAGCGCCGGGTCGGCTTCGATCGTACCGGCGTCGCCGCTTATATGGCTCTGCCACGCGGCCAGCCCCGCGTTATCCAGTTCCCTGCCCGGGCGTTGGTCTGAAAATACCGCGCTTTTACCGGTGATGTAATAGCAGTTATTGTTCATAACAGGGTTGCCGTCGAGGGCCGACAATCCGCCGAGTTCGTTGGCGTAGCGTATCTCTATCATCGGGCAGACGATACCTGCCGGCTGGCACACTATGTTATGGTGTATACTTGGGTTTACATTTGCGGGACGTCCCGCGTAGCTTTCCCAATCCTGCAGCGTGACCCCAAAGTAGATCGCGCTGTGGTATTGCCCGCTGTTGACGACGTTGACCAGCGTATTGTTGTAGACTTGAGCGTCTTTTGAGCCGTAAAATCCGATGCCTTCCCAACCAGTGCCGATTATCAGGTTGTTGTACACAACGCAGCGGATGCTTTCATAGTACTGCGGGTTCACTTTTGTGTCGAAATATTCCGGGCTCGTGTCGAACCCGACCATGATCCCGGCGCCGTAGGCTGTCTCTATCCGGTTGCCGTCGATGATCACATCTGTCGCGCCGCCTTTAGCGTAAATCGCGTTGGAAACGATGTCGTGGATATAGCAGTTTTTCACGAGCATTTTGTCGCCGTTGACGTTGTCGATGCCTTCGGCGTTGTCTTCACCGTTTTTCGGTCTGCCGTCGAACGCCCGCCCGGAGTTGTATATCTCGCAGTTCCTTATCGTTATATTGTCGCAATTGGGTTTTACTTTGACGACGTCATACCTTGAATCGTGCAGCTTGCAGTTCTCTATGAGGATGTCGGACGCCGCGACCCAATCGTCGTCGCCGCCCCAGTTCCATTTAGTCTCCATGCAAACGGCATAAAAGCCGCCTATCACTTCTACGCCCAGCAGCTTCCCCCCCGACGAGTCGACGTCGAAATAGACGCCGGAGTCTTCATCATGTCCGGAATTATATGTCGAAAGGTCGATGATCGCCCATTCGCCTTGCCGGGATTTTATCGTTATGTTGCGTTTCCGGACACGGACGTTGACGCCCTCGCGGTACGTGCCGCCGCGCAGTATCACCGTGCCGCCGGGGCTTACTGCCGCCAGCGCGGCGTTAATGCTTTTATACGGCGCGCCGATGGAGCCGGTCGCCGTTGAGTCGTTGCCGTCCGGGGAGACATAAATACCGTTCGCGGGGTCTGCGTTGTAGTATTCCTGCAGACCGACGTCGCTGAGCGAACCGGGCGACGTGGCGGCCAATGCCGTAAGCGGCGCGGTAGAAAGCGGCGCGGACGCGAACAGGGCGAACGCCAGCGCCAGCGCGGTAACTGTGTATATACGCTTATTTAGTGAAGTTTTCAATGTCTCTCATCCTCCCGGTCAATATCGTTGCTGCCAGAGTAGTTTCCGGTCAGGAGGTATCCGGTAAACTGATTTTTTAAAGTGATTCTTTGTAGCGGAGCGGTGGCGACTGTAAGTATACCAATACACGGCCTTTTGAGCTTTAAAAAAGCAGTTTGCCGGATACCCCCTGACCGGAAACATAGAATATCACATTTTCAAGTGAATGAAAATGGGGGAATGAAATAATTGCGCTCCAAGCTAAAAAGTGGTAAAATCGTCGCAGCCGACCTAATGCCTGTGGAGGAGGTTTTTGACGTGGAAGTGAGTGAAGTTAATGAAGCCGCGAGAGCATATACTTATGAGGATTATCTGAATCGTGATGATGAAACAAGGTTCGAACTGATCGACGGGGTCATATACATGATGGCTACTCCGAATCAGGCGCATCAGGAGGTATCCGGCGAACTGTATCTTCAGTTGGCTAATTTCCTGAAAATCAAGCCTTGTAAAGTTTTCTATTCACCGTT
>Ga0082212_10009304_pt1 | contig 12678 bp, 12 predicted proteins | sample TergutNt197P3_FD_71548 | JGI IMG/M metagenome (GOLD analysis project Ga0082212, IMG submission 71548) | Neocapritermes taracua P3 segment gut microbial communities from Petit-Saut dam, French Guiana - Nt197 P3 | ecosystem: Host-associated > Arthropoda: Insects > Digestive system > Gut ... | reverse complement strand
CATGAGGTGTCTTTTTCTAGCTCCGTCGGGCAGCAGAGCAACACCTACAAGCAATTCGCCTATGGTGATGCTCGTAACCATGAGGTCAGCAGCATGTGAGGCAGTCCACGCCATGACAGCAGGTGAGGGTGTTGGTTTAATTGGCTCAGCTACTACGTTCGTGTCAAGGATAATCACGAGAAATCCGGTGGCTCACGATGTGCGGAGCGCACAGGTAGGGGAAGTTCCTCGCCGCGTAGCGTCTCGGTTAGCTCAATCCACCGCTGCCACCACGTGCCGTTGCTCACCGAGTGTTCCAGAATCACTCGCGCTTCTGCTTCCATTGATCGGCCAGTTAGCTCCGCTCGTGCCTTGAGACCTTTGTATGTATCTTCATCTAGTTGCCTGACTGTCAATGTGGGCATATGCGCTACCGCCTCTTCGTTGCTGTCATAATGCTAGCATAAATCATTTGCTTCGCTTACTGGGTTTGGTCAAAGTTGGCCGCATTCTGGCGTACTGAAAATATCAAGTGCGGCATGTCCTGGCCGCGATAGTTTTTTACGAACTGTCCGCGAACGGTCATGTCGTTTCGGATTGCAACATTGATCGACGCAATGTTGGTGTCGCGGATAATGGCGAAAACCTCATGGGCGTTCAAGGTCGAAAAGGCATATCGGATGCAACCTGCTGCGGCTTCAACCCCATAGCCTTGATGCCAGTAGGAGCGATTGAATAGATATCCGACTTCCAGCACTTGTACCTGGTCAGCTTCTTGCCACGACAGTCCACACTGGCCGATCATCTTGCCGTTTTCTTTCAAAGTGACAGCCCAAAGTCCGAACCCGTCTGCTTCGTAACGCGCAAGTTGCCGCTGGAGCCAATCCTTAGTTTCGGTCTGGCTCATAGCGCCCTCATAGGCATACATCGTCTGCTCGTCTTGCAGGATTTCTGCCAGCGCAGGCAAATCGTCCCATGTCATTTCCCGAAGCATCAAGCGTTCGGTTTCAAGAATCATCTTCATTTGGCAGGCTCCGTACTTGCTTAACTACTGAATGCTTTGGATCCCGCGATTTACACGCGGGATGACAGGAGAGAGGTAACACAAACCTATGGGGAAACTTCAGGCTGAGTGCAAAATCCCCAAAAAAGTCATCCTGCACTTCAGTTGCAGGATCTACAACCCGAAACAATACGTTCACGATTCGCAACTGACTTTTGCGGGCGCGGTGTCAGACAAGTTTTCGGTCGGTAGCCCAGCGGGTCAGTTGGTGGCGGTTGGAGAGTTGCAGTTTGCGCAAGACCGACGAGACGTGAGTTTCCACAGTCTTGATTGAGATGAAAAGCTCCCGCGCGATCTCTTTATATTGGTATCCGCGAGCAATAAGCCGTAAAACTTCACGCTCCCGAACTGAAAGCCGATCTAAATCTTCATCAATGGAAGCGATGTCGATACCCCCGGAGAACGCATCAAGGACGAATCCAGCCAACCTGGGTGAAAAGACTGCATCCCCTTCCCCGACCCGATAGATAGCCTCAATCAACTCTGGTGAAGAAATGGACTTGGTCACATACCCACGCGCTCCGGCTCGTATGACACCAATTACGTCTTCGGCAGCATCAGAAACACTCAACGCGAGGAACTTCACATCGGGCAAGCTGGAATGCACCTGGTTGATTACCTCTATGCCGCCCCCACCTGGCAGATGCACGTCCAACAGCACAATATCTGGAACGGCAGCCAAGATTGCCGCAACCGCAGTGGGAACATCCTCACCTTCGCCGACGATACGCACCGCCGACCCGATGTCGTGCTTTACTCCGCTGCGGAACATCTGGTGGTCGTCAACCACCACCACCCGCCAACTCACGGGGGTTACCGGTGTTTCTTCCATACTCATCGCGGCATCTCCAGTCTGATCTCAGAACCTGTTCCAGGGCTGGAACGGATTATTGCGCGGCCACCGGCACGTTCCATACGTTCAACAATAGAACCTCGCACCCCCAGCCGGTCTGCTGGAATGGCGGAAATGTCAAAACCTGACCCCCGGTCACGCACAAATACGCTGATTAAATCCGGCTCAGCTTCGGTGAAAATATCGATATGGGTTTGCCCAGAATGCTTGGCAGCGTTCACCGCAGCTTCGCGTATTGCTCCCAACAAGGCTTCCTGCTTCTCAGCCGGACAACTTTGCACCTCGCCTACCGCTACGAGTTCAATGCTCACGTCGTGAGCGTCCTCAACTGATTTGATGAGCTGGTTGAGCCCTTGGCTGAATGAGGCTTCCTCGGCTTCTTCTTCATACAGGTACGCCCGCAATTCGCGCTCTTGCTTTCTGGCTAAAGCCTGCACCTGCTGCGGGTCGTCAGCCTGACGTTGAATCAAAGCCAAAGTCTGCAACACCGAATCATGCAGGTGGGCAGCCATATCTGCGCGTGCGTCGGCAACGAGTTTTCCGTCTCTAGCCAACGCCAATTCCTGACGCAGTTGCAGCAGCAGCGGTGCTACGGCCAGCCCTAACCCGACGATCAGCAGGCCTATGATTAGTGCGGTGCGGGCAGCGTCGTCAAGGGGATGATCAATAACAATCCAAGCGCCAGCCGCCGCAAGAGAACATAACCCCAGCGAGACTATGAGAATCTTTGTCCAGTTGTGCGCCAAGATGCTCAGCCAAGCTGTGATGCCGGTGCGGGGACGATCTACTAGCTGGATACGGTCGGTCTCCCACCAAATTGCACCTAGACCCAAAGCACCCAGAGCTGCCGGAATGAAATACGTTCCCAAACCTGCCCCGGAACGTTCCACAATCCATATCAGGCCACTGCCTAGTAGCAGCAGCGCCACCGCGATCCCGAAATCGAAAAAACGCTTCCTGCCAACAGCTTCAGAGCGCATTCCGCGCCGTTCGGCGGCATCCAAACCCCAGGTGGTCGATTCCAGCTTGCGGTTTGGCATGACCAGCCACAGCGCTAAATAAATGACAACACCAATTAGTCTGTACGAGGTTGCGAGTACGAACAGCAGTCGTAGTGCCAGTACCGACCATTTCAAGTGATTTGCCAACCCGGCGCACACGCCGCCAATCCAAGCCTCGCTGATTGGCCTGCTCGATTGCGGACTGCGTTCTTCCATCACCACAACTGTGCCACAACTACATAGGCCTTTGTGTCATCCCCCAGGCGTATCAGTGTTGATAACCGGATTTGCTCAGGGTATCCCCCTATGGCAGAAACGATGATCGGCGGCTTAGATAGAAACATGAATACTCCAGTGCTGTATCGACCGGTAAACGCTCGCGTCCTCGGTGGCGTTTGTGCTGGAATCGCGCAGCGACTGAATATTGACCCCAAACTGGTAAGAATAGCTACGGTCATACTGTCATTCTTCGGGGGTATCGGCATTGCTGGCTACCTCACTGGCCTGGCTGTGATGCCGCGCCAAGGAAATGTTGACCCGCCCATCACCAAAGTTCTCGGCTTCACTCGTACCTGGCCATTACCGGCATTAGCTGGCGTTACTTTCGCGGTACTGATTATCGGGTTCGGAATAGCCAACGGATCGTTCGGAGCTTTCGCATTTCCGGTTGCGATCATCGCCTTGTTCATTTATATGCGAACCAAACGCAAGAAGAATCCGCGTTCGCTAACGCCCGAGCCAACCCCCTTTGAGCGCTCTGCCGAAGCTTGGCGGCAACGGGTTTCCCAACATCAACAGGGCAATGATTTCTCCAATACAACCGCAAGCCAGCAGCACTTCACAAACTCCAACTTTGGATCACCTGGTGTGGAATATCTTGGCAGTTATCCGCAAAGCGCCTACCAAGAGCAGGTTTTCATCAACCCTGGCGTAGCTCCGGTGGCCGCGCCGCAGCAATACCTCGGGATGGAAAACCAAGTTACGACTAGTGAAGCTGCTGTGGCTATCAAAACAAAGGCTCCGCCAGCCAAACGCACTCGTCAAGGTTGGCTGATAGCAGTAGGACTGTCATGCGTGAGCATTGCGGTGTTGATACCCCGCATTGAGGCAGGAAATTTGTCACCATTTCACAGCGGACGCTATGTCTGCGCCGCCTTGGCAGCGAGCCTGTTAGTCGGCCTACTGGTGACCATACGCTCCGGTATTTCAAAGAGTCTGCTTTGGACGACCATCGCTGCCTTTGCAACTTCTGCAGTTTTGTTCATACTTGGCAGCAGAGGCTGGGATGTCTTGAGCTACATAGCACCTTTCGCTCTCATCGGGCTGGGCATACTGGCCTTGATCATGGCGCTGCGTAAGCGCTGAACTGGTTTTCTTGTCATTGGGCGGCTTCTGCGGCCTAGCAACCGGCTGTGCTAGAGCCACTCCTGGAAGTTGTTGTCAGATAGTTATTCAATAATTCCTATTCTTGGGTGTATTACGAGGGCGTTTGTGACATTATGCTGTCATAAGTTAATAAGGCTTTCTGCGAAGGACTTCTTTGCCGAAGGCCTGTGGCTCCGAAGCTGGCTACCGGGTACACCCGGTTTGCTATCGGTTGGAGCCTAGCCCCTTACAGGGCGGCAAACTGTCGCACTGTCTAGACGCGAGAGGTACGTTTCGTGAAAATTCGTCCGATTATGTTAACCGTAGCTGCTGCTGGTTTGAGCTTGGCGCTTGCTGCTTGCACGCCAGCGGCCACTCCAACTCCATCCGATCCCCCTACCAACTCTGAGTCAGCACCGCCTGCTACCTCTGCGGCTCCCACCGCAGTGACACTCACGGTGTGGGCTCCGCAAGAAGACCAAGCAGATGCGAATTCGTGGCTGCCCAAGCAGCAGGCAGCCTTCGCGGCAGCCCATCCCGAATTCACTATCACCTGGAAGAACGCAGTAGTTTCTGAAGGTGACGCAGCGAATACAGTGCAGCAAGACCCTGCCGCCGCTGCCGATGTCTATCTGTTCGCCAATGACCAACTTGGCAGACTCATCCAGTCCAACGCCATAGGCACGCTTTCTCCAGATGTGGAAGCTCAAGTCAAAGCGGCCAACTCTGATGTGATGATCACCTCGCTGACTGGCCCTAGTGGCAGGCTGTACGGGGTTCCTTACACTGCCAATACTTGGTTCATGTACTACAACACTGATATTTTCACCGCCGACGATGTGAAGAACCTCGACACGATGCTGGCCAAGGGAAAGGTTGCATTCCCATTGGATACCGCCTGGTACATCGCTTCCTGGTATCTGGGCAACGGTGCGACGCTGTTTGGTGCAGATGGCACCGATGAGGCCGCAGGTATCAACTTCGCAGGCGATAATGCCACCGCAGTTACCAAATACCTCGTAGAGCTGGTGAAGAACAAGAACTTCGTAAACGATGCCAATAATGCTGGTTTGGCTGGACTACAGGATGGGTCGATTGGAGCCTACTTCTCAGGTTCGTGGCATGTCGGCGACGTTTCTGGCGCTCTTGGCGACAAATACGGTGCTGCTCAGCCGCCAACTTTCACCCTTGATGGCAAGGAAGTTCAGATGTTGGCGTTTGCTGGTTCTAAAGCTGCTGCTTTCAATCCGAATTCAGCCGCACCGCAGGCAGCTTCAATGTTCGCCGCATTCTTAGGTTCAACGCAGGCACAGCAAGATCACTTCGATATGCGCGGCATTATTCCGTCGGATTCGACATTGGCTACAAACGCTGCTGTCGCTGCCTCTCCGGTAGCTATAGCTCAGATGGACACAGTCAACAATGCTTCGGCATTGCAGCCAACTGTTGCAGCCATGGGTAACTTCTGGGATCCTTCGCAGACCTTCGGTAGAGCACTGCTTGCTGGCGATGTCACCGCTGCGAATGCGGCCGAGAAGACTGAGCAATGGAATAGCTCAATGGCAGGCTAAAGCCTAATAAACCAAAAACTAATTTCCTGCTCAGAAGCTGCCTTTTTGTGGTAGCTTCTGAGCAGGTTCTTTTTTCCAACCCCGAAGAGAGGTGGAGTTAGCCTATGACGTCCACGCCAGTCATCGACGAAGAGGCGAGTCCCGTCGCAGAGCGAAAGCCTAAACCAGCCCTAGCAGTAACCCTGCCTAACGCCTTCAAACACGGCGACGTGTTCACTAAGGGTTCGGCGCTAATCATGGGCTTGGGTAATATCGTCCGCAAACAATACCTAAAGGGTCTGCTTTTCTTAGCAGTGCAGGCCATTTTCATCTTCACCTTAGTTCGCTATGGAATATCGCAGCTTGCTGGGTTAAGTGAACTTGGCCCAGTCACCGAAGGCACGCAGGGTTGGAATGAAAACAACGAATTCGTCAACTTTCCGCCGACCAACTCAGTCGAGGTGCTGCTCTACGGAGTGGCCTGGATTTTCATTATTGGTGCATTTATCGTCGCTTGGGCAGCTGCGATAAAGAGCGCCTTTGCTGCTCAAATGCTTCAAGCCCGAAAAGGAGAAACGCCAGATTTAGTCTCCGATGTGCGCGGGCTACTCGATGGCCGCATTCACGTTTCGTTGATGAGCTTGCCGTTGATGGGCATCATAGTCTTTACCGTCGTGCCGCTGGCATTCATGATTTTGTTGGCCTTCACCAATTTCGACCGAAACAACACTCCAGCATTCAACTGGGTGGGTTTTGAGACTATTGCTACGGTCTTTAGTCCCGAGAAAGGAAACAGTGGGGTCAACCTGACTGTGTTCCTGCGGGTTCTGGCTTGGACACTGACATGGGCGGTATTTGCGACCTTCTTGAACTTCTTCTTCGGCATGTTTATGGCAATGATCATTCTGCGAAATGGAACTAGGTTCAAGAGCATGTGGCGCGCGGTGTTCTCACTGTCGATCGCCGTTCCACAATTTGTTTCGCTGCTGGTTATCTCTCAGATGCTGCAAGACCAAGGCATCGTCAACCAGTTACTAAAGAGCTGGGGCTGGATTGAGACCTCAATGCCGTTCTTCACTGACGCTTGGTGGGCCAGAGCCACTGTGATTGTCGTCAACCTGTGGATCGGCATTCCATACACGATCATGCAGGTTACTGGCATCTTGCAGAACATACCTGGCGAGCTCTACGAAGCAGCAGAGATCGACGGTGCGAACTGGTGGCAGGCATATACGCGCATCACATTGCCCTACATCTTCTTCGTAATGACTCCATATCTGATCACCACATTCACTGGAAACATTAACAACTTCAACGTGATCTTCCTCTTATCGAACGGTGCGCCGTTCACCGTCGGAGAATCAGCCGGGCACACTGACCTGCTCATCACCTGGTTATACAAGCTCACTGTCGATAGAGGTGACTACAACATTGGTGCTGTCATCGGCATCGCGACATTCATCGTGTTGGCGACGGTGTCCTTGATTACTTACCGAAGTAGCGCGTCCTACAAGAACGAGGAGGGATTTAGGTGACAGACATAACCTCGACGAATAACGACCAAGTTTCCTCTGCGTCGGCGAAGAAAGCTGGCAGCCTGCGTGCCAGGCGACTTACTGGGAATATCGTCTCTCACACCTTCTTGACCGTGATGGCGGTGCTGTGGGTCGTGCCGGTGGTGTGGATAATCATGGAGAGCTTCAACAAGCAAACCGGCCCCTACATGAGCACCTTCTTCCCGACTGAATACACCTTAGACAACTATGTGCAACTATTTACGAACAGCTCGGTCATAGACTTCCCGGCCATGTTCATGCGGACGTTGATTGTTTCAATCTGCGTGTGCGTCATTCAGTTGTTCTTCGTGCTATCGGTGGGTTTTGTGATGAGTCGGTTACGATTCAAGTTCCGCCGTCCGTTTATGAATTCGGCACTCATCTTGGGCATGTTCCCAGGGATCATGGCCGCACTCGCGCTTTACTTTATGGCCAAAGCTATGGGACTTACCGAGACCACAGGCGGAGTTATGATCGCATTGGTCTTGGTGTATTCCGCCGGTTCGGGAGCCACGTTCTACATCATGAAAGGCTTTATGGACACCATTCCGATGTCCTTGGACGAGGCTGCGATGTTGGATGGCTGTACGCGCTGGCAGATCTTTACCCGCATTATTTTGCCAATCACCAAGCCGATGATGGTTTACCAGGCGATCGTGGGGTTCTTGGTGCCGTGGCTGGACTTCGTGGCTGCCAGAGTTATCGCCCGCACCCAGGACAGGTATACAGTTCCGGTCGGCATGTGGCAGATGTTACAGCGCGAATACATCACGCAATGGTTTGCCCGCTTCGCTGCCGGTGCTGTGGTGGTTTCGATTCCGATTGCCATCTTGTTCATCGTGATGCAGCGGTTCTATCAGTCCTCGATGTCCGGCGCAGTGAAGGGGTAAGGAGCTGGAACCTCCGCAGAAAGCCCGTGGCCTGTCTGACCTGAAGTTGAAGGTCATCGGCCTGGTGTTTGTCGCAGTGTCTAGTCTTAGTTCTGCCTTGGTGGCTGCGAAATTGCCGCCTGATCTGGATGCGGCACCGTTTGGAGATTTAACCCTAGCTGTCCTGCTCGAAGCGATTTCCTGGATGGCTTTTCCGATCTACGCCTGGTTACTGTGTTCGGGCTTTCGCCACACTCACGACAGGCTTCGCTACGGGGTACGTCTGGGCGTACTAGCGGTGGTTTCGGAAGTGCCGTACGACTTGGCAACCAGTGGACGGTTTTGGGACATGTCGTCGCAAAATCCAGTTTTTGCGCTGCTGACTGCGCTGGTGGTGATGGCCGCTTTGCGCTTCCTGGAGCAGTATGCGCCGCTGGCACGGGTGTTGGCCAGCATCTGTGTCACTGTGGCCGGAGTGACGTGGCTGGTGTTGTTCAACGTCGGGATGCGATTTGGGCTGATGCCAGGCGGGATCGTTCTTTTTGCGATGACGTTGGTCTTTTACCTGTTAGAAAAGCGCATCAACACGATGATGTTGACTGCCGGTGTGATCGGGGCGTTGGCGCTGGTTTTTCCAGCCCTCGGATTGGTGGTGTTGCACTTCCGTAACGGCGAAGCCGCCCCTAAAAAAATAAGAACCTTTTTCTACGCCGCCTACCCCATCGTTCTGGCAACGGCTGGGGTGCTGGGTCTGGTGTTTTGATGACACGATAGGAATACGATGAACGCTCGCATCCTCGCTAAAGCAATGGCAGTAATGGTTTCATGCGCCCTGGCACTGACTAGTTGCGCTACCCCAACGCCGTCCGTTACCCCAATTCCGGCGTCAGTTGACCAGTACCGCAACTACTACGAAATCTTCGTGGGCAGTTTCGCTGATTCTAACGGTGATGGGATTGGTGATCTGGCTGGTATCACCAGCAAGCTGGAGTACATTCGAGGTGATGTTGGTGCGGACGGAATCTGGTTGACTCCGATAAATCCTTCACCGTCGTACCACAAATACGATGTGACCGATTACGTTGACCTCGACCCGCAATTTGGCACGATGGATGATTTTCGCGCATTCATGGCCAAAGCTCACGAGCTAGGAATCTGGGTATTGCTGGATTTAGTCATTCAGCACACCTCGTCTCAGCACCCTTGGTTTCTTGAGGCGGTGGAGGCTTTGCAGGCGGGTACCACTAGTAAATACATCAACTACTTCTACTTTTCGCGTGAACCGCAACCTGGATATACCCAATACGAGGGTACAGATATTTACTACACTGCGGCTTTCACAGCCGATATGCCCGATCTGAACCTAGGGAATCCGCGGGTACGCGATGAACTGGCCGACATCGTGGCTTTCTGGATGAACGAAGGAGTAGACGGTTTTCGTCTCGACGCTACTACTTGGATAAATCCCCAAGATGGTGCAGCCACGTTGGATTTCTTGAACTGGCTAAACGAAACCTGCAAGGAGATTAACCCTGATGCTTACTTGGTGGGTGAGGCCTGGACTGGCGGCGATCAGATCGCGTCGTACTTCAGCAGTGGGGTGCAAGGCTTCTTCAACTTCCCCTTCGCTGGACCTGAAGGGACGATTCACCGATCAATTTCTGCAAAAGAAGGCGGCTGGCTTTCGGTGGCGACTGCGGAATGGAATGCCCGAATCCACGAAGCCAACCCAAATGCGATTGATGCCGCTTTCATTTCCAACCACGACACCGCGCGGTCGGCGGGCTATCTGATGCGGTCGCTGCCGCTGCAAAAACTCACTGCGGCCACCTATTTGTTGCTGCCTGGCAATCCGTTCATCTACTACGGGGAAGAAGTCGGCATGGTGGGTTCTGGAAACGACCCAAACAAGCGGATGCCGATGGTTTGGTCAGCAACTGATCTAGCTGGTATCACGGCACCGCCGCCAGAGGGTACATATGACCAAAGTGACGTCACTGCCGTTGATGAACAACTCAAAGACCCAGATTCGTTGCTGAACTTCTATCGCGCGGTTTTGGCCATCAAAGCCAAGCATCCGGGTATAGCGCGCGGGACTTACACGTCATTGCAGGCATCTGAGTCAGCTATTTATGCTTCGCGCAGTGATTACCAAGGCGAGTCTGTCTACGTTTTTATCAACTTCAGCGATGTCGAGTTGAAGCAGAACCTTGCCGATGTTGGCGCTGAGTCCGTCACGCTGGCTCACACCCTGCTTCCCGCCGCAGATGGCCAAACCCCTTCACTGGCTGATGGAACCTTAACCCTGCCGCCGCTATCCGTCGCTATCATGACCGCAGGTTAGCAGGTTTAAAGTTTTACCGATTCGTTCTTGTTTAACGACTGATTGCTCTGGATTCCGCGACTGCAAAATCCCTCAAAAAGTCATGCTGCGGATGGGCGCAGCCCGTCTCGCAGTATCCATAGCACGAAATACCGCTGCTTCACTAGTTTGTTATGAATTCAGACAGGGACAATCTCGATTTTTGAACTCGATACGACCGGTCACGCCAGAGTTAAGAATCTGGGCACAGGAAAGGTATTCGATGAGAATGTCGTGCACTGATGTGCCCACAACGCGTGCTTTTTCGTTCGCTAGTACTTCATCTATGGGGATGCCAAAGAAATCCTCGAAATTCTTGAAGTGGAATTCCTGGAGTCCGATCGCATACAACCTGTCGAGGTCAAGCGGCTCGCCATGTAACGAAAACTCGACGAACTCTCTGGTCGCCCGATCGAATACTACCCGGATGCCTGCGGAGAGTTGATAAAACTCCGTGTGGTCGCAGGTAAACATTTCCTCTCTGAAAACAAATCTCAGCATGCGTTTGAGTTGGGCTCCGGTTACCTTTACTTGTCTTAGCTTGTCATCGTAGGGGAAAAACTCCAGAAATTCGCTGAGCTTTAGCAAAGTTGATACTAGCTCTTTGCGAACTGAACCGGATCCCACCAAGAAGAGATCCAAACCGGTTTCCTCCTGCAAAATGTCGGCAATGAGGTTACCGAGTTCGGTTTCCTGGTAGCGGTCTGGATGTGTCAGTTCACGACCCAGACGACACAGTACCCGATCATATTTCACATCTGTCTTTGCCTTGAACTCCATAATGGTTTCTTCCATTTCAATATCACGCGGACAGTGCGAGCTATCAATTGGAATGAGTTCCCAAGTGAAATCATGGATGTTATTGGTGTCGGTATTGACGATGATGTCGAAGCGTCCAATTTGCTTTGTTCCTACCCCTGCCTGGGCGATGAGAATGTTGGCAACCTTTTCTGGCTGCTGGAGGATAGTGTGGGAGTGTCCGCCAAGGATGAGATCAACGCCCCAGTCTGGATCCAACAGTGCAGCCAGTTTCTTGTCTTCTTCAAAGCCGATATGGGTGAGAAGGATAGTGAAATCGATGTCAACATCCCGGTAGGCGTTACAAATTATCCCGACTTCGCGCGCCGCGTCTTCAAGGCTGACAAAACTGCCGAGAATATCATTTTGGATGCTCCGGATGATGTCTTCGGTGGTAATCCCGATGAACAGTATTTCCATTTCATCAACTTCGAATACTTCATGTGACTTGAATAGGCGAGTGTATGGGTTTTTTATGTAGAGGTTGGAGTTGACGATTGGAAATTTCGCACAACGTTCGAGGAATAGCAGGTGTGCCAGTCCGTAGTCGATTTCGTGGTTGCCTATCGTGGCAATGTCTGGAGCAAGCATGTTCATGATCTCTATGGTCGAAAGCCCTTTAAACTCACTATCGATGATAGAACCTTGCAACATGTCTCCAGCGATGCAGTAAATAACATTCTCTGCCTCGCGGCGCACCTTAGACACATAACCAGAAAGCATGGAGATGCCGCCAAAGAGACTCTCGTCGACTTCGTCTGCTAGAAAGTCGCCATGCAGGTCGTTGGAGTGCAAAATTGTGAGGGGGCGAAGGATGCGTCCAGTATTTTCTTGTTTCATATCGAACTCCTAATTGGCTGAGCCTTCGCTTTTGAGTCATACGATAGGACGATGATCCCACTGCAACCGATCAAAGGCAACAGGTAGAGCTGCCTAGAAATATGCAGTTTTTCTGCACAGACTGCCCCAGGCTCGGGTCATTTCCGCGACGAACGCATGGCTACCAGGTGTTTGATGTTTTGGTCAGCGGCGAGACGTTGGTAGTCGTCTGATTCGATAGCGTAGATCGCAATCTTGCCTTCAGAGTCGGCGTGGACTCCCCAACCGTATTTCTTACCCAGAGCTGATGCGCGGAAGCAGGGTTGGGGTTTTGCAAAGAAATCTTCGCGGGTAATGCTCCGGCGGGCACCGTTCGATTCGTAGAGGACATCATCACTGGTGTATTCATACGGGCTGTCGATGAGCATTTCATACTCAATCTGGACGGCGCTACGCGGGTCTT
>Ga0082212_10009303_pt1 | contig 12678 bp, 13 predicted proteins | sample TergutNt197P3_FD_71548 | JGI IMG/M metagenome (GOLD analysis project Ga0082212, IMG submission 71548) | Neocapritermes taracua P3 segment gut microbial communities from Petit-Saut dam, French Guiana - Nt197 P3 | ecosystem: Host-associated > Arthropoda: Insects > Digestive system > Gut ... | reverse complement strand
GTCCAGCACGGCGTCGATCACACCGCCGAGGTCGTCCGTCACGTGCGCCGCGCAGGTGGGGCTGGGGCGGCCCGACAGGTTGGCCGACGGCGCGGCTATCGGGAACCCGCAAGCGTCGATCACCGCCCGCGTGACCGGGTGCGCGGGACAGCGCACGGCCACGGTGGACAAGCCCGCCGTCACCGCCTTGGGCACGGACGGCGCGGCGTTCAGCACCAGCGTCAGCGGCCCGGGCCAAAACGCGCCCATGAGCAGTTTGGCCGTATCGGGCACGTCAACGGCGAGCGCTTCGACGTCCTCCGCGCGCGCCACGTGTACGATCAGCGGGTTGTCAGCGGGGCGGCCCTTGGCCCCGAACACCGGCAGCACGGCGTTTTCATCGAGCGCGTTGGCCGCCAGCCCGTACACCGTCTCGGTGGGCAGGGCCACCATCCCGCCTTTTTTCAATATTTCAGCCGCCGATTGAATGTCGGCGGCGGAGAGTAAGAGAGTTTTTTTGCTCATTGGGACGCCGCGTCCGCGGTCAGGCTGTTGGCCTGCTCCTGCGCCGAAAGCGCGTCTATGATCTCGTCGATGTCGCCGTTTAGAACGGCGTCTAACTTGTACAGCGTCAAGTTTACGCGGTGATCTGTCAAGCGCCCCTGCGGGAAGTTGTAGGTGCGGATGCGCTCGGAGCGGTCGCCGGTGCCCACCTGGCTTTTGCGCTCGGACGCCATGGCCTCGGCGGCCTTTTGGCGTTCCATGCCGAGCAGCCGCGAACGCAGGATTTTCATAGCGCGGTCACGGTTTTTGTGCTGGCTGCGCTCGTCCTGGCACTCCACCACCAGCCCGGACGGCTTGTGGGTGATCCGTATGGCGCTCTCGGTCTTGTTGACGTGCTGGCCGCCCGCGCCGCCCGAACGGTAGGTGTCAACCTCCAAGTCGGCGGGGTTGATCTCCACGTCCACGTCGTCCGCCTCCGGCAGTACGGCCACCGTGACGGTGGACGTGTGGATGCGGCCCGACGCCTCGGTGTCCGGCACGCGCTGGACGCGGTGGACGCCGCTCTCGTATTTCAGGCGCGAGTAAACGCCGCCGCCCTCGATCATGGCGTTCACCTCTTTGACGCCGCCCAACTCGGTCTCGTTCACGTTCATGATCTCGAGTTTCCAGCGCCGTTTTTCGGCGTACATGCCGTACATGCGGAGCAGGGCCGCGGCGAACAGGGCCGCCTCCTCGCCGCCCGCGCCGCCGCGTATCTCGAGGATTACGTTTTTGCCGTCGTCCGGGTCTTTGGGGAGCAGAAGTACCCTGGCCCCGGCGTACAGCAGTTCCAGCGCCGCGCGCGCGTCGTCCAGCTCCTCGCGCGCCAGTTCGCGCAGTTCGGGGTCGCGCCCGTCCATCAGCGACAGCGCCTCGGCCTCGCGCTTGAGGCAGTCCCCTATCCCGCGCGCCGCCTCGGCGTACGGCGACAGTTCCTTTTGCTCCTTGAGCAGTTTGGCCATGCGCGGCGGGTCGGAGTAGACCGCGCCGTCGGCCAGCAGGTCTTCTATCTCGGCGTGCCGCGCCGCTATTTGGTTGAGTTTGTCAAGCATTTTTGTGTGTTCACCTCTCCCCGTTCACACCGCGAACGCATCGGTCAGGTTTATTACACAGCCGTCCAGCACTTCCACAGGCACGCTGTCGGTGTCCGCGTATGCGCGGGCCACATATTCCCCGTCTTTCAGCACATGAACCGACAGCGTTTTGCTGTCCGGGTCCACGATCCAATACTCGCGCACACCGGCGTGCCGGTATGCGTTGAATTTCAAAAGCCTGTCATGCCTCGTGGTGGACGGTGACAATATCTCTATGACCAAATCGGGAGCGCCCATACAACCCGTGCCGCCTATTTTTGAGCGGTCACAGATCACCACGAGGTCAGGCTGCACCACCGTGTCGTCAGTCGTGTCGAATTTAAGGCGCACGTCAAAGGGCGCGTGGAACACCTTGCAGGGTTTGCCGTAAAGAAAGGCGCTTAATTGCCTTGAGAAATCCATGCTGATGCTCTGATGTTCCCATGCCGGCGCCGACATCGCGTATGGGATACCGTCGATCAGTTCCCAGCGCTTGTCGTCGTCCCATGTGAGGTAATCCGCATAGGTGCAGCGCTTGTCGTCTGGCAGTACGTTCATGACTTGTGCCTCCCGTCTGTGAGCCATTATACCACGCGCGCGGTCAGTTCGAGAATACCGGTATCAAAATCCACGCTGAAATTGTATCCTCCAAGGATGTTCATTCCCAATATACCATCAAAATAACATTCACTCGGGAATGTGTGCGCGTGGACATCCGCATATATCAGGCCATTGATTACATTTATAGCAAGTTTTTCATTCATAAGAGATAACCGCCTATCCCTTCCGGCAGGGAACCTACGTACCGAAAGTAAGGCTCATTGTATCCCGGTTTCCCCCAGAGGTCTATGATGATCGCCTTGTTTTTGTCCGCGGCAATCACTTCGCCGCCTATGATATTGCTGTGTTTGCCTTTTCGGCAGTTGATCATGAATACCCAATGTCCGTCATATTCCCGTTCTATTTCCTGCATGGTCTTAAACATCGCGCCCAGCCCCTTGTGATTTTCGATCATTATACCACGCGCGCGCCCGCTTTTCAAGTGGCGCGGTCAGCGCTTATAATTGACAGGGGCGCGGTAAAATAGTATACTTGGTAAAAAGGTTTTCCGGGAGGCGGCAAGTTTGATACGATTTACAGTTCTGCTGATTGTCACGCTCTTTGCGCTGTCCCTCGCCGCCTGCGGCGGCGGCGGCACGCCCGCGCAAGACGGAAGCCCCGCCCCGCCATCATCGGGCGGCGGCGGATTGGAGGAGGCTCCCGCAAGCGATTTCGAGTATACATACGACGAGGAATCAGGCGGCATGGTGATAACGAAATACACGGGGTCTTCTATCCGGGTGCGCGTCCCCCAAGAGATAGACGGACAACCGGTGACAAGTATCGTCGGGGCTTTTGCGAGCGATGCTTTTACAGGCTCAAATATTACGGAAATTCATCTGCCGGACAGCTTGACCTGCATCGGCAAAGGCGCGTTCGCGTTCTGCTATAAGCTGACGGATATTGCAATCCCAAAAGGCGTGGCAATCATCGGCGACAGCGCGTTCTTGGGCTGCATAAAGCTGACGGATATTACCATCCCCAAAGGCGTGACGAGTATCGGCGACAGCGCGTTTTTAAGCTGCATGGGGCTGACCGGCGTGATCATCCCCGACGGCGTTACAAGTATCGGCGACCTTGCCTTCTCAAACTGCGAGAAGTTAACGAGCGTCACCATCCCGGACAGTGTGACCAGCATCGGCGATTTTGCGTTCGCGCTCTGCCCGAAGCTGACGGACGCGGTGATCCCGGACAGCGTGACGCATATCGGTGAGCATGTGTTCAGCAACGAGTTCGATGATATTAATGATTATTTGGAGAGCCAGAGCCCGGCGGTTCAAGACAACTCGGCCCTGACTAACGCCGAATCCAACGCGCGTTCACTTGCGGGCAGTATCAACACCTATATCACGCTGTACCGCACGTACCCGGGCGCGGCGGACCCCTTCGACTGGACGTCTGTTGACGAGTTTTACGCCATGTACACCGCCGCTCCCGGCACAGACGGCAAAGGCCCCGAGTATACGCCGGTTGACGAGACTTTTGGCGTATTTCCCCCGTTCTATCCAACCCTTGCGGACGACACAAACGCGAGGCTCAATGTAGAGATAACAAAAATAGATAAAGACATGTATCCCATCGCCAAACCGCTTGACAGGGACGCCATCAAAGCCAACGGGACGTATTAAATAACAGGAGCGGGACAAATGGACGAAATCATCACCGAGTTGTGCCGGGAGATCACCGCGCTGTGCGATCCCGAGCGCATTATACAGTTCGCGGGCAAGCGCGACGAGTACGGCGCCATGCGCGACGTGAGCCTGTGCGTGGTGCTGGACACGGGCGACAAAGAGAGCGCCGAGTATCAGATATACCTGAACACCGACGCCGACATTGCGTTCAACCTTCTGCTGTACACGCCCGACGAGTGGGAGTCGCTGACCTGTGACCCTCAGAGCTACGCCAGCCGCATCGTGCAAAAGGGCACTGTCATCTATGAGCGCGTATAGACACGCGGGCGGCCAAGGCCCGCAGGACTCCCGCAGGTATATGGACTGGTTAGAGCGCGCCCGCGCCGACCTGGCCGCCATGAACCTGCTCACCGAACACGGCGGCGACACCGCGCTGGCGGTGTTCCACGGCCATCAGGCCATGGAGAAAGCCTTCAAGGCGTATTTGCTGTTCGCCGCGCGCCAGCACGCCGACGGCCACAACCTCATGTGGCTGTGCCGCCAAGCCCTCAAATTAGACGGCGCGTTCGCCATGTTCCTGCCCGACTGCGCGGGCATGTCGCGGTATTACATCGAGACAAGATACCCGACCGACTTGCCGGTGACCATAGAAAAAAAGCAATCGGACGAGGTGCGGACCGCGGCCCAGCGGCTCTACCGCATGATAGCCGGGCGGGTCACGCCGCATGACGGCTGACCGGTCACACATTCAAGTATTTCCTCAATTTACCTATGACTTCGTTCATATCCAACGGCTTGCCGATGTGGTCGTCCATACCGGCGGCCAGGCAGTTCTCTATGTCGTCTTTGAACACGTTGGCGGTCATGGCCACGATGGGCAGGGACGCGCACTCGGGCGCGGGCAGGGCGCGTATGCGCCGCGTGGCCTCGAGGCCGTCCATACGCGGCATCTGCATGTCCATGAACACTAGGTCGTATTGATCAGGGGCCCCGGCCACCGCGCCGAGGGCCTCTTCGCCGTTTTCGGCGCAGTCGATCCGCACGCCGGTGTCGCTCAGGAGCGACATCAGCACCTCGCGGTTGATCTCGAGGTCTTCCGCCAGCAATATCTTCTTGCCCTTAAACTCGCCCTCCGCGCCGTCCTTGAACACCTCCCGGTTGCGGACGGTCTGCTCGAGGCCCAGGCACTCGTTCACGCAGTCTATTATGTCGGACGCGAACAGCGGCTTGAGCAGGTATTTGTCCACACCGGCCTTTAGGGCGTCGTCCCGGATGAGCGACCAGTCCGCCGCCGAGATCATGGTGACCACGGACGGCCTGTCGCCCTTGCGCCCCTTGATGTACGTCGTCAGTTCGATGCCGTCCATTCCGGGCATACGCAGGTCTATGAAATACACGTCGTAGCCGCCGCGCTCCTCTATCATGCCGCGGGCCGTGACGCCGTCCGGGGCCGCGTCGCATTTCACGCCGATGATGCCGAACAGGTTCCTGAAGTAATCGAGTATGCCGGGGTCGTCGTCAACGGCTATGACATGCAGGCTGTCCCAATCGACGCCGGGCAAAAACATGGAGCGCAGGTTTTTGTCGCCGCGCTTGACCTTTATGTTGAAAATGAAATTCGAACCCTTGCCCGGTTCCGATTCGGCGCGGATGCTCCCGCCCATCAGTTCGACGATGCGCTTTGATATGGCCAGCCCCAATCCGGTTCCGCCGTACTTGCGGCTGGTGCTGCTTTCGGCCTGCCTGAAAGGCTGGAACAGGTTCGCTTGCTGTTCCGGGGTCATGCCAATCCCGTTGTCCGTCACCTCTATGCCGAGGTCGCATATCCCGTCCCGTTCTCCTATGAGGGACGCCTTGAAACCCACCCTGCCGCCCTCCGGCGTGAATTTTACCGCGTTGCCCAACAGGTTGGTCAGCACCTGCGACAGGCGCTGATCGTCGCCCACCATATAGTGCGGCACATCGGGGCCCACGTCCACCGTGAACTCGTGCCGCCGCTCTTCCACGCGGAAGTTGATGATAGAGGTGACTTTTTGCAGCATCCGCTCGAAGTTGAACTCCACGGGCGACAGTTCGAGTTTGTTGGCCTCGATCTTGGACATGTCAAGCACGTCGTTTATCACGCCGCGAAGGTGCGCCGACGCGCTCCCGATCTTGTCAAGCGCGTAATTTTTGCGCTCGACGCCCAGCGAGTTTTTACCCACTGTGGTCATGCCGATTATGGCGTTTAACGGGGTGCGCATCTCATGGCTCATGTTGGACAGGAACTCGCTCTTGGCGTTGCTGGCGGAAGTCATGCGCTCCAGCGCGTCTTTGAGGCTCCGTATGTTTTCGGTGCGTATGACGGCGTTGGCGCACAAACGCGCCGCCGAACGCAGCATGTCCACGCAGTCGTCCCCGAAATACCGCTCGTTTGAGTGATCCTGAAACGCGACCGAGCCCCAAAGTTCGCCGTTCACGAAAACGGGCGTCATCAGGATGGACTTGACCCCGAATTTACCGAGGAACTCCGCCTCCGCCTCGGACATGTCGCACAGGCGGCGGGTCACGCAGTCGCCGTTGGAAAAAAGCGCCATCCACAGGCTTATGGCCGGGTTGTTGGGCAGGAATTCCGCGTCCTTCGACAGTTCGCTGGTGCCGCCCTCGGCCCTGCCCCAGCGGTATTGCTGCTCGATACGCATGTTCCCGTCATGCCCGAAAAAACGGTAGGCGATGATATAGTCCAACCCGGCGGCGTCGGCGATCGGCCACAGGCCGTCGGACAGCATCTCGCCGTAAGGCTTTTCGTTGTTCGAGGTGAACGCCTCGAGCATGATATTCAGCGCGCCGAAGAAATCCCGGCTGCGTTCGCGCGAACCGCTGTCCATGACATGGCCCCCTTGTTAATCCGGCGCTAAAACCGGAAATATCCCGCGGTGTTGTGATAGCTTATATCCCGCGCCATAGCGCCCAGGACGGGTATGTCTCGGGGGTACTCCCCGCTCTCGGCCCATGTGCCCAGCAGGTTGCAGAGTATCCTGCGGAAGTATTCGTGGCGCGTGTAAGACAGGAAACTGCGCGAGTCGGTCAGCATCCCCACAAAGCCGCCCAGCATCCCACGGCTGGCCAAACTAATAAGCTGGGCCTCCATGCCGGGCTTGGTGTCGTTGAACCACCACGCGCCCCCGTGCTGTACCTTGCACAGCGCGCCGCCGCCCATGAAACAGCCGCAGATCGACGCCAGCGCCGCGTCGTCGTTCGGGTTGAGCGAGTACAGGATGGTCTTGGGCAGCTCCCCTGTGCGTTCCAAGGCGTCGAGCAGCGCGGCGGTGTTTTGGCTGCACTCGCGGCTGCTGATGGCGTCGTAGCCAATGTCGGGCCGCACCGACATGGCCGTGTTGATGTTCCTCTGCGCGCCGTAGTGAAGCTGCATGACCCAGCCGCGTTTGGCGTAAATCCTGCCCAGCGCCAGCAACAGCGCGGTCTTGTAGACCTCAACCTCATCTTCGTCAAGCGGCTGACCGCCAGCCAGCGCCTTTCGGAGCAGGCCGGGCGCTTTTTGCTCCTCGTCCCCGGCGTATGGGATGTAATCCAGCCCGTGGTCGGAGGCGCGGCAGCCCAAGCTGTCGAAATAATTGACCCTGTTTTCCAGCGCGGCCAAGAGGCCGTCCATGTCCGTGACGGGTATCCCGGCGGCCCCGCCCAGCTTGGACAGATACTCCGCGAAGTCCGGTTTTTCGATGTTCACGGCCCTGTCCGGCCTGAAAGCGGGCACGACTTTGGTTGCGAACGACCGATCCTCCGCTATGGCTTTATGCCACTCAAGGCTGTCTGCCGGGTCGTCCGTGGTGGCCAGCGCCTCCACGCGCGAACGGGTTATGATTTGGCGCACCGTGAGTTCGCCGATCTTTTGGTTGCAATGCCTCCATATCTCCTCCGCCGTCTCCGGCGAGAGGGTCAGCTCGCAGTCGAAATAACGCCGCAGTTCCAAGTGCGTCCAGTGGTAAACCGGGTTGCCGGGGGCTTTTGGCAGCGCGCGGGCAAAGGCCATGAATTTATCGTGGTCCGAGCCGCCGCCGGACACATAACGCTCGTCCTCGCCGTTGGCGCGCATCAGCCGCCACTTGTAGTGGTCGCCCGACAGCCACGCCTGCGCGATGTTGTCATAACGGCGGTCGTTTGCGATCTCCTCCGGGCTTACGTGGCAGTGGTAGTCTATGACGGGCATCTGTGCCGCGTGTTCGTGGTACAGAGTCTTGGCCGTCTCATTTGTGAGAAGGAAATCGCCGTCCATAAAGGCCCTCATCGGTCAACCCTCGCGCCCGCGCCCTTCATCAGGGACTCCACCTCTTTGAGCGTGGCCGTGGACGTGTCGCCGGGCGTGGTCATGGCCAGCGCGCCGTGGCATATGCCGTAGTTCAGCGCGGTTTGCGGGTCTTTCCCGGTCAGCAGGCCGTAGATCAGCCCGGACGCGAAGCTGTCGCCGCCGCCCACGCGGTCGAGTATCTCCAAGCCGTTGAACTCCATGCCCCGGTACACCGCGCCGCCCGTCCAGCATATGGCCGACCAGTCGTTGACGGTGGCCGTCCTGACGGTGCGAAGGGTGGATGCGATCAGCTTGAAGTTCGGGTATGCCGCCGAAGCCTCCCCGATCATGTTGGCGTAGCCGTCCGCGTCCAAGCTGCTCAAGTCGGATGGGTTTCCCCGCACCTCAAAGCCGAGGCAGGCTGTGAAGTCCTCCTCGTTGCCGATCATCACGTCCACGTATTTGGCGATCTCGCGGTTGACCTCGCGCGCCTTCTCCTTGCCGCCGATGTCCTTCCATAGCGACGGGCGGTAGTTGAGGTCGTAGCTGACCAATGTGCCGTATTTTTTGGCGCACTTGGCGGCCTCCAGCGCGACCTGCGCGGCGGTGTCCGACAGCGCCGCGAAGATGCCGCCGGTGTGGAACCAGCGCGCGCCGTGGTTGCCGAAAATACTCTCCCAGTTGATGTCGCCGGGGCCGAATTTAGACACGGCGGTGTTCGCGCGGTCGCTGACCCCGGCCGCCCCGCGCACGCCGAAGCCGCGCTCTGTGAAGTTTAGCCCGTTGCGCGCGTTCCGCCCGATCCCGTCATAGGGCAGCCACTTGATGAACCGCGTGTCCACGCCGCCCTGCATGATCAAATCCTCGGCTAACCGCCCGATGTCGTTGTCCGCGAAAGCCGTCACCACGGCGGTCCGCAGCCCGAAACACTTTCTCAGGCCGCGCGCCACGTTGTACTCGCCACCGCCCTCCCACACCCGGAAAGAGCGCGCCGTGCGGATGCGCCCCTCGCCCGGGTCGAGCCGCAGCATGACCTCGCCCAGCGATATTTGGTCGTAAGCGCAGTCCTCTTTTGATTTTATGTCAAACAATTTCAATCATCCCTTCAGTCCTGAAACAAAACCCCCCGCGGCTTTGCCGCAAGGGGTCTGCCGTTGATTTGGAAGCTGTGGGCGCCGTTTCTCAGAACGCTTGCTCCTCGCAGTCGTCGCAGTCGAAATCACATTCGTCGTCACGCCTGAAGTTGCGAAGCACGTTGCGCACGGCGTTCACGGGCCTTAACAGAATATCCATGTAACGCAGAGCGACGACGCACACGACGCCGATGGCGGCCAGAGCGATGGCCAGGCCGATGAGAAGTTTAACTGAATGTTTCATATCGTACCTCCAAAAACTTTTGACTTATTATATCTCCTGCGCCGTCAAAAATCAAGTAATTTTTTCTCAAGCCCTTTCTCAAGCCTGTCATCCCAAATTTCACGGCTGCCCGCGCGCTTGTCAACATCCCTGACATACAGCAGAATTTGCGCCACCACGGTGTAAAGTTCGGGCGGTATCTCCTGGCCGATTTGGAGCGCGTTCAAGGTGTGGGCCAGGTCGGCGTCCGCGTGTACCGGGACGTTGTGGCTGATCGCTTTTTCGATGATGTTCTCCGCCACCGCGCCCTTGCCCGCGGCGATCACCTTGGGCGCGGACTCGTGGTATTCCAACGCGACGGCCTCGCGCATCGGGCGCTTTTTTTCCGGCGTTTCTTTCATGGCCACTACACCGTTCTGTCGAAGAAATATTTGGACATATTGTCGTCGCGCGCCTTGCTGACGTCAAACAGGTCGGACGCGCCCCCGGCCTCGCGCACCGACGTGCGCGCCAAATGGAACCCCTGATCCTCAAGCAGTTCCGACAAATCGCCCATGCCGGAACTGGTGATCCGCGCGGCTTCGCCGGTCTCCAGTTTGAAGTCGCACTCGACGTTCCGGCCCAGAATCTTGACCAATGTTTCGACGCGCCCGGCGTTTGAAGTCATGAGCGACAGGAACACCGTGGCGTTCTGCGGGTCTATGCGCCTGCCGTTCCGGCTGTCGTTGAATACGTACAGTTCCGCCGTGGTGCGGTCGCTTCCCCATTGCAGGGGCAGTCCGGCCACCGGCGTGAAACTGCTCAGGCGTCCCAGAAAACGCGCGCTCTGCTCCAGTTCGCCCGCCGCGCCCTGCAAACGCGCGCGCGCTCCCTCCGGCAAGTCCTCGGCGCGCTCCCGCAGCAGCGTGATGGCCTGGTTTAACTCGCGGGCCAGCGTCTTGACGTTCAACTCTCCCGGCAGCCGGTCGGCGCGCGACATGTCCACCTTGCGGAACAGCGACGATATGAGTTTCCTCACGTCGCCCTCCACCGGTACGGGCGCCGCCGGAGCCGGAGCGGGAGCGTCGGCGCGCGCCGCCGCCCGCGCCTCGCTGGGGACCTGCGCGTCCGTGTTTCGGGCCTCGCCCGCCGCGCCTTGGGCCTCGGGGCCTTGGGCGGCGCGCGGGGCGGCGTCGGGAACTCTGCCCGGCGCGGCGGCGTTTGGCCCGTCCGCGCGCGTTTGAGATACCTCCGCGGCGGTTTCCTGTATCGGTACGCCGCGAACCGCGGCGTTTGCGGTTCCGGCTGTCTCTTGAGCCGTCTGCGGCGCGGCTTGGCTCTCCGGCACGGCCACGCGCGCCGCCACCGGCGCGGCGTCTTGAACCTGTGCCGTCGCGCCCGTCTGCGCGGCGGTCTCCGTCTGAACGGCCGCTCCCGCTTGTGCGGGGACGCCCGCCTGAACAGCCGGGCGCGCTTCGCCGGACTGGCCGGACGGGTCAACCTGGGCGATCTGGGCGGCTTGGGCGGTCTGTATGGCCGCCGCGCCGCGCGGCTGGGCGGTCCCGGCGTTTTGCGCCGTTGGCGCGGGACGCGCCGAAGTTTGCTCAAACTCCGGCGTTTGGACTTGAACTTGCGCCTGTATTTGAGGAGCGGAACGGCCTGTCTCCGCTTTGGCCGCGCCCTCCTGCGGTTCGGCTTGGGCGGACGGTAAAACCTCCGCCGCTTCGGCGGCGGCGGGAACAATCACAGACTCCAACACGGCTGCGGGCGCGACCCCTTGCGCGACGGGCTGCGGGACTTGAACGCCGAGCGGGGCTTGCGCGACAGGCGAACCGGGCTGCGCATCGCCCAAAACGGCGGGGCGCGCCGCTCCCCCGGGTTGCGCGGCCTCGTCGTCGAGCATTTGCAGTATGTTTTGAAGCTGGTCGCCGATCAGGTTCCCGTGTTCCAAAAAAGCCTTGAATTGCGCGATATTCTCAGGGGTCACCGGGATTCCCTCGCGGGCCATGAACACCGCCTGGCCGGGCGTTAGTCCCGGAAAGCGTTCGATCAGCGCGCTCAATGTATTGAATGTCTCCTTGGACGGCGTGAGGCCGCCCGACAGCATCTCGGTCAACAGCGCGGTGTTTTCGGGCGTGCGCGCCGCGCCGAAAGCGCGTAGTATCTCGTTTGCGTCCGCGTTTTGCGCGTTTGGCCCGGTCACATCGCGGGCGACCGTCAGCTGGCCGCCCGCCCGCGACGTGACCGTGAAGATGAGTTTTTCGCCCTGCGGCAGTTCGCCGCCCTCGCCGTCGGAACGCCGCGCCGTGACCACGGTTCCGTCGGCCAGCTTGAGCTGTACGGTTTCCTTGTCCGACGCGACCACTTCCGCCTGGAAGCTGTCGCCCGGCTTGGCGCCCTCTAACCGCCGCCCGGTCATCTCCGCGGCGGCGGGCGCCACGGCGGCCGCTTGCCCGATACGCATCGTCTATCCAAAACCTCTCAATGTTTATTTTTCCTATATAGTATTATATCGGCTTTTTTTAGTAAAACTAAATCAATAATGATTGCACAGTCAACCAATATAATTTTCTCATAAATGATAAACACGAGTGTTTCAAACCAATATCATGTTTTTTACATGGATGATTGGCCGTTAATTGCTTGAAAATCATTTTGGCCGCGAGACACAATATATTCGCGCCGCACATTTAGAAAGCACAAAAATCGCGGTTCGCAACTTGCGAATACAGGTGGTAGTTTATGAAGCGAAATTTATTTTGCCTCTTTCTCATTATTTTATTATTGGCGTCTTTCGCGTCCGGGGCCGCGGCGGCCTCCGGCCTTGAGCGTCCCGGTTCGCTGATCCCGATGGGCCAGACGGCGGGCGTGCGGTTCACGTCCAAGGGCCTGTTGGTGGCCGGCTGTATGACCGGCGCGGACGGCAAACCCGCCCGCGACGCCGGGCTGGCCGTCGGCGATTTCATCACACACATCGACGGCAAACAGATCACAAGCGCCGCCGAATTTCAACAGCGCGTGCGTGGCGGCGGCGGCAAGCCGGTCGGTCTGAGGCTTGTCAGGCGCGGCGTTTCGGCTGAAATCACGCTCACGCCCGCGCGCGCCGCGCCCGAGAACCATTACGGCATAGGCGTGTGGGTGCGTGACAGCGTGTCGGGTATCGGCACCATGACGTTTTACGACCCGGCCAGCGGCCTGTTCGGAGCGCTGGGACACGGCATAAGCGGCGCGG
>Ga0082212_10009302_pt1 | contig 12679 bp, 13 predicted proteins | sample TergutNt197P3_FD_71548 | JGI IMG/M metagenome (GOLD analysis project Ga0082212, IMG submission 71548) | Neocapritermes taracua P3 segment gut microbial communities from Petit-Saut dam, French Guiana - Nt197 P3 | ecosystem: Host-associated > Arthropoda: Insects > Digestive system > Gut ... | reverse complement strand
GAGGACGAGGAAATCGTCACCGGCAGTTTCCAGACACTGAGGACTCTTAAGGACGGCGCGGCTGTAAAAACAGGTACAACTGAAAGAAATAGACGGTCTAACCGATAAGACTGCATTAATGATGAAACAGCCAGAATTTTCAACGAAAAAAACCGGACATATGCGTTTCGCCGCGGCGCTCTGGGAAGCTTTCCGCATAGCGCTGGATTCCATCTGGGCGCACAAGATGCGTTCCATTCTGACGTTGCTGGGGATCATCATCGGCGTGGCTTCGGTTGTCACCGTCGGCGGCGCCATAAACGGCTTTGGCACTTTTGCATCGGATAGAATTTCATCAAATTTTGGCAGCAATACTTTTATGGTCTCACGTTTCCCGCTTACGGGAGTTTCCTCCGATGATTGGGAACTAATCGTCCGCCGCAACAAAAACATAACTCGCGAGGATATGGAGGCCGTGGCCGCGCGGTGCGAAAGCTGCGCGGCTATTTCGCCGATGATGAGGCGCAACGCCGACGTCAAACGGGCGGGGCAGATCGTTCAGGACGCGCCCGTACAGGGCGTCAGTGAAGATATGCCGAAAATACAGGCTCTTGACATTGATGAAGGCCGTTTTTTCTCCGCGTTTGACATAAAACAGGCGCGCCCGTTCATCGTAATCGGCGCGGAGATACGGGATGAGCTTTTTGGTACGGCGGAAGCGCTCGGTAAGGAAGTCAGGCTGGGAAGCGACAAATACACCGTGATCGGCATCGAATCACGAAACGGGAATATGATGGGGCAGTCGCTTGACCGAAATGTCTATATTCCATATTCGGTTTACCTGAAACGTTACGGCAGCCGCCAGTCAATTAATTTCCGAGTGCGCGCAGTTTCGGAGGAAATGCTCGACTATACGATGGACGAAGTGCGGCAGATTCTTCGCGGGCGGCATAAACTGAGACCGAGTCGTAACGATGATTTCGGCATGCTGGCGAGCGACGCCGTTCAGGAAATGCTGGGGCAGATAACCGGAATTATAGCGATGGCCGTTATTCCCATCACAATGATTTCCCTGATTGTCGGCGGCATTGTTGTTATGAACATAATGCTGGTCACGGTTACGGAACGTACAGTTGAAATCGGAACGCGCAAGGCTGTTGGAGCGAGAAGAAGCGATATATTGCTGCAATTCCTGGTTGAATCGGCGCTTTTAGCCACGTTCGGCGGCGCGATCGGCATTCTATTAGCCCACGGCGCATGCGCTCTGGTTGAGTCCGTCGCTGGATTGCCTATGGATATTTCCATTGGATATATTGTAATGGCGCTTCTGGCTTCCGGCGGCATAGGCATTATTTCAGGCATCTATCCGGCCTACAGGGCGTCAAAGCTGAGTCCGATAGTGGCTCTTTCCAAAGAATAAAGGGCGGAATACCAAATGGTGGATTACCGTGAAAACCTGAAAATGGCGATTGATACGCTTATAACGCACAAATTCCGTTCGTTTCTAACGATCCTGGGAATCGTTGTCGGCGTTGTCGTTGTTATTGTAATAGCGTCGGCGCTTGCCGGCCTGCGTCAGAGCATCGTTGACCAGCTTGAGGGAGTTGGCGCGAACAATATCTATGCGTACCATCGGCAGTTGATGCAGGTGGGAAGGCTTACGAGGGAAGAAAGGATGCGCAAGCCTCTTAAAGTCACCGACGCGATAACGATCAAAGATCAATGCGCCGCTGTTGAGGATGTCGCGTGGGTGTGGGGCGGAGGACTGAGGAATCTTCGGATACAGTATCAAAACAATCGTCTCCGGAGTTTTGCGTTTCGCGGTACATCCGCGAATTACGGCGCGGTTTCAAACATGAAAATCGAAAACGGCCGCTTTTTCTCCGATTCCGAGGAAAGACGCAGGGTGGCGGTGGTTGTAATCGGCCCGGATCCCGCCGAGGCTATGTTCGGCGATTCCGACCCCATCGGCAAACAGATTCTGATAAGCGGCCGCCCTTTTACCGTCATCGGTGTCATGGAAAAAAGCAAAACAAGTTTTCTGACATCCGACGCCGACAGCCAGGTAGTAATTCCCTACGGCACGCTGCGGCGAATGTCGCCGGGAACCGATACGCCCACGCTTTTCATCCAGACAAAATCAGGTATGCGCGACCAGGCGTTTGACGAAATTGAAAGCCTCCTGCGCAGGCTCAGGGGCGTAGGCTACACTGAAGATAACAATTTTGATCTGACGACGGCCGACAAAATTATTGAACAGCTTGATTCGATCACGGCAATGCTCGGCATCGCGATGATTTCCATTTCAGGCGTCGGCCTCCTTGTAGGCGGGATCGGCGTGATGAATATTATGCTTGTTTCCGTAACGGAGCGGACGCGCGAAATCGGAGTGCGCAAGGCCGTCGGCGCGACAAAGGGTGATATCGTGCTTCAATTCCTGTTTGAGGCTATGACGCTTTCCGGAATGGGCGGATTATTCGGCGTTATAATCGCGGCGTTTTTGAGCTGGATGATAGTCTGGCTGTTGCCTGAACTGCCCGCGGCCATACCGCTATGGGCTGTCGTTACAGGGCTTGGCGTTTCAATAGCCATCGGGCTTATATTCGGCGTCTGGCCGGCGCGCAAGGCGGCTATGCTTGATCCTATCGAAGCGCTAAGGTACGAATGATTGGGTAGATATGCGTGAGGATAAATTTCGCCCGAAGCCTTAAGGCTTCAGGCGAAATTTATCCTCACGCATATCCAGAGCTAACCATCCGGGTTAATATGCTGCTCAATATTATTAAACAAATTAAAACTCGTGGCATTTCATTGCTTGGGTATTGAATTATTCTCGGCGTTTGTAAAACGCTGCGCTGGCGGGTTACGGGATGGGAGCGGCTGGAATCCATTTATCGGGCGAAAAAAAATCCGATTATGGTTTTCTGGCACGGACGGATATTCATGGCAAGTTACTACTTTCGCAATCGCGGGATCGTTGTCATGACAAGCCGGCATAGGGACGGCGACTATATCGCGGAAGTAATACAACGGTTGGGATACGAAGCTGCGCGGGGATCAAGCTCGCGGGGAAGCCTGGGCGCTACACGCGAGGCGCTTGCAGCTTTGCGGAGCGGCAAAGATGTCGGATTTGCTATCGATGGCCCGCGCGGCCCGCGTTATGTCGCCAAGCGCGGCCCTACGTATATCGCATGGAAAAGCGGACATCCCATTCTTCCCTTTAATGTTTCCGTAAAAAGAAAATGGAAACTGAAAAGCTGGGATCATTTCCAGATACCTATGCCTTTTTCCCTCGTGCAAGTTGAAATCGGCGAACCAATCTATATTGACGCCGATTTTCCAAAAGAGCGGCTTACGGAATACGACAGGCGCGTTCAGAAAGCACTGGATGAACTGCGCGCCGGAGAAGCGTTGGATAAATGAAACCCTTGATGGGAATCAGCGCGTGCCTGCTTGGAAAAACGGTGCGATACGACGGCGGACACAAGTTGGATGAACTTATTATTGAAGCCCTTGAGCGGCATTTTAAATTCGTCGCCATCTGTCCGGAAACCGGCTGCGGGATGACGGTTCCGCGCGAACCTATGCGCCTTGAAGGTGATCCCGCTTCTCCTCGTCTCATAACAACAGCGGGACGCATTGACAAAACCGGCCAAATTGAACATTGGATGCAAACGTGTTTCGAAGAACTTGAAAAAGAAAATCTTGCTGGGTTTGTCTTCAAGAGCAAATCGCCAAGCTGCGGCCTCGCGGTTGACGTTTACGATTCCAATGGCAGGATTACAGGAAAAACCATGGGGCTTTTCGCGCGCGGCTTCACGCGCCGTTTTCCATCGCTTCCGGTTGCGGAAGCCGACGCACTGCATGACGCAGCTTTCCGCAAAAGTTTCTTATCCCGGATAAATGTCAATAATGCCGTTTTATAGGAACGCTCGCCTCGGGCAAAAAACTATGAAGCAGCTCGTAATTTGCTCGATACCTGTTTTTCTCGGTTTTTAACAATTCTTTTTCTACAAGCAACTCTAAGTCGCGACGTAGCGTTGTTTGGCTAAGTCCGCGATATTCTTCCGAGATTCTTGTGTTAAGGATCATGACGATCCTCATGCCGCCGCTGACGGTTTTAATGTATATATCGCGTTTGGCATTCGCATAGATCGCGCGCTTGCCGGACATTTCTATGGGAAATTCACAGTCGAATCTGCCGCTCACGCTGGAATATTGCGCGGTAAAACCGTCGTTTTCGGGAAGTCCCAGGACTATGCCGCCGCTGACGGTTTTCAAATTGATGTTCCGCGCATCATCTCCCGCGTAGAGCTTAACGGAACCGGATACGGTTTTGAAAGTTGCGCTTTCTACGCCTGCCGTAACATCAATACGTCCGCTAACCGTATTGGCTCGCAGCGCGGAGGCTGAAATGTCTATGCAGTTAATGGATCCGCTTACATTTTTCAAAATTATGTTATCGCCGTTTATTTCTTTGAGTTTTATTGAGCCGGATACGGAATTGATATCCAGATCGTCGGCGCGGACTCCTTCAATGTGAATATCGGCTGATACGGTGTTCAGTTGAAAATCGCGCAGGGTTAAACCGCGCGGAAACTTTACCGTCAGGGATTTTCGATACCGCTGTAAGAAACGCCGGTTCCCTCTCTGCGGCGCGCAGAACCGTATGTAAAGTTTCCCATTTTCGACCAGATAGCGCATGGCGTATTTTTCATCATCGCCGCTGTAGCCCTCTTCTTCGAATTGGATAATATCGCCGTCATACAAGGCGATGTCAACGCTGCCGGCTATCCAGTTGATTTCGACGGATTGAATATCTCTTGCGGCAACGTTTCCACCGCCCGCGATATATTTACCGCTATCGCCAAAACCGTATACCTTCCAGGAACCGAAGCTCAGGTCAGTAAACGAGAACCGGCCTCCTTGTCCGGACAGTCCTACCCAAAACACGCTAAAAAAGAAAACGGCAATGATCGACCAGATTATGATCCTTGCTACGGCGTAGTATTTCATATTTTCTATCCTTTAAGATCAAAGACTGCTTTCACGATATTGTTGACCGCTCCCGCGATTAAAAAAATGACCCATGTGGGGTGCCAGGAGCCAGTGATAAAGCTTATTATGAAAAAGAGCGCAACGGTTATCGACCAGATGGCGGACGATACGGCGCGCATCACGTTCCCTTTCTTGCCTGAGGTTTCACGCCATTTCTGAAATTCCTCCACCATCGTCTTGTCGCCTTCCCGCCGGTCGGGTTTGGATAAGCTGTTGTAAACCAAAAGTCCAATCGCTCCGGCTACAATAAAGAACAAAAGCACGATTCCGAGGCGATGATCGGACCCAAAAAGGAACATCGGCACGGGAGCGATTATGAACATCATTATGGCAATTGTGGAAATAAGCGCGTTCCGTTGCCTGTAGCTATCCCATGACTGTTTATCCGCGTCGCCCGCACGTTTGTCTGCTTTTTCCTTTAAATCCTTAACGAGGCCGGAGATATCCCCTATGCCGGCGATGGTGATATTATAGGCAGCCTCTTCATTCTTACCCTGGGAGATTAAGTCGTTATACCTGGCGCATAGGTTTTGCAATATTTCCTCTTTTATTTCCACCGTTTTATAATTGTTCGGCGCTTCTGAAAACAATGCGTCTATATGATCTCTCAACTTTCCGTTCATTTTCTCAGCCTCTCTTCATGTTTATAACGTAATAAGCCTGTCAATGGTCTGTTTTGCCTCCTGCCAATCGGCTACGAGCCGTTTGTAGGCATGTTTGCCTTCGCTGGTAATCGAATAGTATTTGCGCCGCGCGCCGCTAAGTTCGTCGCCCCAGTATGAATTGACGTAACCGGATTCCTCCAGCCGTTTGAAAGCGGTATAAAGCGTCGCTTCCTTCAATTCATACTGCCCCTCCGTCGTTTGCAGTATTGATTTGTTGATTTCATACCCGTAATTATCACCCTGCATCAGACACGCAAGGATGATGGTCTCCGTATGTCCCCTGATTAAATCCGAAGCGATGGACAAATCCTTATTCCCTCCTTCTTGTGAAGCCTATTAGTTCGATATACATTGCGAACTAATCTATAGTGTATTAATATATACTTCGCCTGTCAATGTATATAAAAATATTTTTTGCAATTACATCAAAAGGGACACTCGCCGTAAAAATTGTAAGAGGATTAATCCTGAAGGCGAATGCCTTCAGACCTTAAAACCGAAGCAATGAAAAAATAAGCCTTTAAGGACACATATTATTACATACGCGTATAGCGTGGGCCGTCGCCTCCCTGGGGGAACGTCCATTCGATGTTTTGATACGGATCCTTTATCTGGCAGGTCTTGCAGTGGAGGCAGTTGGAAAAATCAATGTGTATATGCCCATCCTCCAATCGGTAAACCTCGGCCGGGCAGAACCGTCGGCATGGCGCGCCGTACCTTTTGACGCAATCTTCGCATTTGGCGCGATCGCCGATTTTCAGGTGGCACGGCTGATCTTCATCGTGGATGGTTCCTGACATAAAAACATCAGTCAACCGGTCGGGCGATGTCGGCGTTACAATAATATTTTCCGCCGCCGGCATCTTTCCACCTGGCAGTGAATGCAGCGCCTTCCAGTCCGCTTCCATGGGAACCTGCCAGAATGGAAACGCACCCAGGGTCGCCCATGCCGTTCCTGAACACATCACGCCCAAAGTCAGATTCATGGAAAACGGCGCCCGTACATTCCGCACCCGCCGCAGCTGCTTCCAACCTTCTGTTTTCTTCAGAAGATCACTGTACGCCGAAAGCGCCTTTAGTGAAAAATCGTTATTCAGCCAACACCCGGTCAGCGTTTCGGCCGCCGCGCGCCCGGACTGCGCCGCGATGTGAATTCCCTTGATACGCAGCGTGTCGACAAGCCCCGCGCCGTCGCCTACGATAAGCGCGCCGTCGGAAACAACTCCAGGCGCTGAGTAGTATCCCCCCTCCGGAATTACCTTCGCGCCGTAGGCCACGGATTTTCCGTCTTTGATATGTTCCGCGACCATTGGCTGCGCCTTGAATTTGCGGAACATCAGGTGCGGATCGGCTTCCGGTTTCGTGTAATCAAGCGCGTAAACGTAACAAATCATTACCTGCGACGGCGAAACATGATAGATAAAGCCGCCGCCGTATGTGTTCATGTCCGCCGGATAGCCGAATGTATGCGCAATCTCGCCCACGCGCTTTTCATCCGCCGGAACTTCTACGACTTCTTTAATGCCAATGGCGTATGCCTGCTCACGTTCGCCTTCCAGCCCTTTGTTCCTGATGAGCTTTCCGGTCAGGACGCCGCATGCGCCTTCTCCCAAAACCACGGTTTTCGCATAAATCGTTTCGGACGGGAGGTAATTGCTTTTTGGCCTGCCTTCGTGATCCAACCCTTTTTCCCCTGTGCGCGCGCCTATGACGCGCCCGTTTTTGTCTTCAATCAGTTCGGCAACCGCAAAACCCGTATAAACTTTCACGCCTTCCTTTTCGCAAAGCCCGGCCAGATACTGCGTTAGTTTTGTGAGCGATCCGACAGGATAGCCGTGCGCCTGCATCATCGGCGGCATCCACGGGATTTTAATCGAATGATTTTCGTTAAAGAGCATGTGAAACGATTCTTTTTTTCCGTTCACGCGCGCTTCAATCGGAATTTTCCGAACCTCTTCGTCCGTCAGCAGGCCCTTAAAGCCGCTCATGTCGATTACCGCGCCCGAAAGGACATGGCTTCCGACATTGCGCCCCTTGTCCACAACCATAACGCGCGGAAGCTTTTCGCATTTTTTCGCCTTTAATCCACGCAAAAGCGCGAGCGCCGTTGAAAGCGAGGCAACACCCGCCCCAACGCAGAGGATATCGGTTTCTATCGGCTTTGTCGTGTTTTTCGCCATTTCGAAAATCTCCTTATGATTCCGATTCCAGCGCCGTTATAAGACGCGGCACGATTTCAAACAGATCGCCCACAATGCCCAGGTCGGCGATGCCGAAAATCGGCGCGTTTGCGTCACGGTTCACAGCTATGATCGTGTCGGAAGAGCGCATCCCTTCCAGGTGCTGAATCGCGCCGGAAATGCCGAATGCCATATAGATTTTTGGACAAACGGTCTTGCCCGTCTGTCCAACCTGGTGTACAGCCGAACACCAGCCCGCGTCAACACAGGCGCGTGAGGCGCCAAGTACGCCGCCGAGCGATTCAGCCAGTTTTCGGAGCATAGCCAGATTCTCGCCTTTTTTCAGGCCGCGGCCGCCGGACACGATTATTTCCGCTTCAGCTATGTTTACGCCGCCGGATTCACGTTCCCTGCGCACGATCTTCGTGTCAGGCGCGACTAGTTTTAAAGCCTCGATAAGCGTCTCACCTTTCCGGTTCGGATCGGGCGGCGAGGTTTTAAATACCTTTGGACGCACTGTTGCCATCTGCGGACGGTGGTCAGGCGTTATGATGGTCGCCATGATGTTGCCGCCGAACGCAGGACGCGTCTGGAGTAAAAGTCCCTTTTCTTTATCAATGGAAAGCGCCGTACAGTCAGCCGTCAGTCCTGTGCGCGCCCGCACCGCGACTTTGGCGAAAAACGCCCGGCCGACAGCCGTGGCGCCGGCCAGAACCGCTTCCGGTTTATACTTCGCGATTACCTGGTTCAGAGCGTCCGTATAAACGTTCGCCTCATATTCGGCGAGATCCGGCTGATCGACAACGTAAACTTTGTCCGCTCCCGCGGCTATCAGGCTATCAGCAGCGCCGGTGACGTTGTGGCCAAGGAGCACCGCCGCAAGTTCGCTTTCCCGGTCGTCAGCCAGTCGTCGGCCGGTTGCCAGGAGTTCATAAGCCACTTCCTGCACGCGTCCATTATTTTGCTCGGCAAACACCCAGACCCCTTTGAAGTCTGAAAGATCGACCGTGCCGTTTTTTTTCTCCGCCTCGGTAATGGCGTCAAACGGGCACGAATCCAGGCAGGCGCTGCATGCGCGGCACTCCTCGGGTTTAAGAACCGCCAGCTTGTCTTCCATGTAAAGCGCCTCGAAAGGACACGCTTTTATACATTTTTTACATCCCTTGCATTTTTCAGGATCAATAATGATTGGAGTATCCGCCATGACTTAACGCACTCCCTTCTTTTTTAGCAGCTCGACTATCGCGTTTACGGCGTCGTCAGGCGTTTCACGTCCATCCAGTTTATTTCCGCCGCTTTTTACAGGCGGAGCGAAAATCTTGACCACTTTTGTCGGCGAGCCGTCAAGCCCGCATTGGGCGAGGTCGGCTTCGATTTCGTTCGCGCCCCAGGCCGGGATTTCCGTCTCTTTAGCCTCAACCCACCCGCCAAGAGAAGCGAAACGCGGCGTGGATGCTTCCTTCACAATCGTCATTACGGCCGGAAGCTTCCCTTCCAGCACATCCACGCCTTCATCCATCATGGATTCAGCCGTAAAAATGCCGTCTTTGACCGTCAAAGATTTCACATACGTCACCAGCGGGTATTTCAGAAATTCCGAAACGCCAGGCCCGACCTGCGCGGTGTCGCCGTCGATGGCCTGTTTGCCGAAAAGCACAAGATCCGGTTTCGTGTTCAGTTTACGAATAGCAAGCGAAAGGATGTATGACGTAGCCAGCGTATCCGCGCCGGCTACGGCACGGTCGGTCAAAAGCGCCACGTCGTCTGCGCCTCGCGCCAGCGCTTCGCGCAGAATAATGTCCGCCTGCGGCGGGCCCATTGTTATAACCGTCACCCTCGCGCCGTGCTCATCCTTCAGTTTAAGCGCCTCTTCCAGCGCGTATTCGTCGAAGGGATTCATGATGCTTTCGACGCCTTCGCGAATCAATGTATTTGTCTCAGGATTTATGCGTACATTCGTCGTATCCGGTACCTGTTTCACGCAAACAATAATATGCATGTCTTATCTCCTTGCCGTATACTTTGATCACTTTTTACTTTACTACACAAAGTAAAAATAAAGATAGTAAAAAATATCTTTATATATCTTTTACTATCAAATGCGGGACATGCGCTTTTCAATCACAAATATTTTTTATTAATATTAAGTCATCGTAACATAAGCGTTAATAATAATAGTCGATGCTGGAGGCTATATGGCCATGTATCTTGTTGACATATTATGTATTATATGATTTGTATTGGCAACAATATCGCAAACGCCCGTATTATTACGCAAAATAAACCACGCTTATTAAAAAATATGAAATCATTAAATTATGAAATGACAGGCCGGCAAAACAACCTGTTTTAACAGAGTTGCGTCAACGATCGCTTTGAACTGTTTTATCGTTGCAGCCGGCATTTGTTATCCGCGGAAAATCGTTCAATTACGGATAATCGATTTTAAATTTCTGAAATAATATAAGTATTTTTACGGTAATATGAAATTATTTATAAAAGTTTCTGATAAATAATATCAACCTGCTCCAGTGTGAATTTTAGCGAACCGGAAGTATCTATAACATAGTCGGCAAGACGAATCTTTTCATCCATGGGCATCTGCGCTGTGATGCGCGCCTTCGCCTCGCTTTCAGTCAATCCGTCGCGCGTCATCAGGCGCGCGAGCTGCGTGACAGGAGAACAGGCAGCGACAATCAGCCGGTCGTATTCTTTGTGCCCGCCGGTTTCAATCATCAGCGAGGCTTCAACTATTACTATATTCGATTTTTTCCCGTATTCGGCGATTTTACGAGCGATGGCGTCATGTATCGCCGGATGCGTAATGCTTTCAAGGAGACGCCTTTTTTCTTCAGAAGTAAATACGATGTCACCCAGGCGGCGGCGGTTAATTGTTTTATCGCTGTTCAGGATATTCGAGCCGAACTCTTCCACAATCAGAGCATAAACCGGCGCGCCCGGTTCCATAAGTTCGCGTGAAACAAGGTCGGCGTCAATAACCGCGGCGCCAAGCTCCGCAAAACGCGCCGACGCGCAGCTTTTTCCAACGGCGATATTTCCGGTCAGTCCGATACGAAGCATTATTTATAAATAATAGCACAGACCTTGCGCCCATGGCATTAGTTGCAGGCGCGATATTCCGCTCCGGCCAAATTGAGGCGTGGGGGCGCGGTATCGAACGCATTATTAAACTTTGTATTGATGACAATCTGCCTGAGCCGGAGTTTGTAATAACGCCGAGAACATTCGATACAGCCTTCATACTATTTTTTTTGTATTTACGGCAATTTCTCAATAAAATGAATTGCTTATGGAAAGCGGTATGGAATGAAAATATAACGTTCACGGGACCAGACGCTTTTCAGAAATACTAAGTACTAAACAGTCCAGGGAGGAAAATGTATGAAATGGTATAAATCAGCGGCCGTCATTGCGGCATTATGCATCGGTTTGTTTTTTGGTTACTCATCCGTAAATAACCAGGCCATCGCGCAGAACAGAACGACGGAGAGAATCACTGTGCTGAACCCGCTCGGCACGCCGCCGCCAATCAAGTTGAAAACCATGGCGCCCCGCCTCAGTACGCTCGAAGGCAAGACAATTTACCTTGTCGATGACGGGTACATCGGCGGAGACAATCTTTTGTACGAAATTCAGGATTGGTTCAAGGAAAACCATCCCCAAACCACGACTCTTTACAAAAGAAAAGGTGGAGGAGGGTTTGAGGCCGAAGACCCCGCCCTCTGGGCTGAAATGAAGGAAAAAGCCGACGGCATTATCATTGCCTTGGGTCATTGAAGCCAGTGCGCGCCGGCAGTTGTCGGCCACGCCATCAATTTTGAAACGACTATGGGCATACCCTCGATACCGATCGTCCTGTCGGAATTCTATGAACAGGAAACGGAAAAAGCGCTCAACGAAGGGCTTCCCGGTTTGCGAACTCAATGGATTCGCGGCCCGGTATGGGCGAAAACACGTCCTGAGCTGAAACGTGACGTAATCAACGGTAAAAACCCGATAACGGGACAGCCCGTGATGCAGGAAATCGTGGATAAATTCATCAAACCGCTTACGACTGAAGAACAACGCACGGGCGAAATCATCCGGGATAAAGGTCCCGCGACGTTTACAGATACTGAGGAAAATCTCCGTAAAATGTTTGAAGAAAAACGCTGGACTGATTTTCTGCCAATAGTATTGCCGACTCCGGAACGGGTCGATGAGATGCTGAAAAACACCAGCCACGAACCGGATGAAATCGTCGGAAAAATGTCGCCCACGAACACAGGAAATTATTTCGAATACTGGACGTTTACCGTTCGCGACGTTGCCGTGAATGCCGTGATGGCAGGCGCCAAACCGGAATATTTCCCGTTGATTCTGGCTGTCGCTTCAACTGGAAAAGAATCAATGTCGGTATCGGACAATTCATTCGTGGCCGGACTGCTTATAAACGGCGCTATCCGCAACGAACTTGACATTAATTACCAGGTCGGCGCGATGGGGCCTTATGCTCATGCCAATACGACTATTGGCCGGGCATGGACGCTGGTATCCATAAATCTCGGTAATTGCGGAAAAGTAGGCACGACATATATGGGCGTTGTCGGCAATCCGATGAACCTGATCAATATCGTTCTGGGCGAAAACGAAGAGGAATCGCCATGGGAGCCGTTCTCAGTCCGCAAGGGATACAGGCTTAATGAAAATATCGTCAGCCTGTTCGAAGGATGGGGCGTTCTTTCCGCGGCAAACTGGAGATCCGCGTCCTGGGGCAGGGAGATGGATTACCCCGCG
>Ga0082212_10009301_pt1 | contig 12681 bp, 9 predicted proteins | sample TergutNt197P3_FD_71548 | JGI IMG/M metagenome (GOLD analysis project Ga0082212, IMG submission 71548) | Neocapritermes taracua P3 segment gut microbial communities from Petit-Saut dam, French Guiana - Nt197 P3 | ecosystem: Host-associated > Arthropoda: Insects > Digestive system > Gut ... | reverse complement strand
AAAAACCCACAAAAGCAGAAGTGCAGAGAAGCGCAATGACGCAATAACCATCGCGAAATGCCTTCTATCAAAAAAGGCACTGAACAGAGAAATGAAATTGCCTTCTCTCACAATATCCAATGCAAATGGGAACACCACGTGAACAAAATACAACTGAGCTCGGGGAGAGACCAATAATGTCACTGTACGCACGATCATAGATTATAACGTAGGAACCTAAAGGTAGAAAATGTCTTGATACCTTAAAATATATTTCGTATGTAATATGGTATTCCAAGGGTATTATAATCATTGTAATAACAAATGGGAAGCTCAGTGCAGAAAACCAACCGTTATCAGACACATAAACGAAAATATGAAATGTGATGTAGCAAATAATAATAATAATAATAATAATAATAATAATAGAAAGTGTTCGTCCTTATATAGAAACACGTTTTCCTGTCAGTACACAAGCAGTATCCAGGTTAGGTAATACGCGACTTACTTCAACTCGGACATAGATTAAGAAAAAAAATCTGAGCACCGAAAAAATTATTAATGGTCTGCTTGTAATATTTATAATAATACCGTGTTACTGACAGTGTAATTAGTACAAGTATTCTGCATTTTGTGTTTGGGTTGAGAAACAGATTTGGCACATAAACCTGTAGTTCGACGCTGTAAAAACGTATAGATAACAGACGAGAAGCGAGAAATCGGTGTGAGAGGGTCAATGTCGACTTACACTTCGGGTTACGTCATGGTAACTGGAAGGAAACTGCCTGTGTATTATATGCAGCTACAGCTCAGTAAGCAGGTAATGCCGCCTGAGCAGAATGCCGCTTATAACACGTCAAAGTATGAAAAACAGTTAAGATAGCGTCTCTATTCCTTTGCAATGATGACTGTACTAACAATAACTATTATTTTCAGACCATACTGGCATTGACAACCATATTATTCATTCAACAATGGGTACATTTCTGGGGAGCTGCGACGGCGCAGTCTGGTGACAACCTGCCTGAAAGATTACGTTTCACCCATGGCGAAGATATGTCCATACAAAAGAGAAATGGAAATTTCAAAAACATAAGAATCTGCAATGGAAAGCTTGTCCAAGTACTAGCAGAACTAGACGGAGCACTAGCTGTACAATGCCGCCGAAATAATGGTGGACAAGTTAGGCCACCAACAGGTCGATTCACCTACAATGTTTCCATTGAGATACCAAAAGATTTATTAGGCGGTGACGGTACAGATCCTAATGATGGAATATTAACTTTAATAGAATTTTATATCCCTACTGACCAAAACGTTACAATTATGCAAACAGAAACAAATTTTTTTGTCGCTGCTCAAGGACTTACTGCAGATACATCAGTCTCTATTTTGGGGTAGACGGAGCTACTGACAATTACACTATCAGTATACACAGTAATTAAACAGATCTAATAATTTCCGTACATTTCACAGTAATATCAATCGCACAAAAATTACAAAATAAGAATTTTGTTCTTACAGGTGATATAAAGACAAATTACACAATTTCTAGTGTAGGATATGGTAGAAATATCAGAAGAAGAATTTCATTTGGCAACATGAAAACACATTTGAGCTACGACGGATCACGAAAAAGATTGCTTTCATCCGAGGAACTGAAATTCAACAACATCTATGTCCACATATGACAAAAATCGAAACTTCAGTAGACAACATTCATTTTTGGGTAAAACACAGAAGCAACTCTCAAACCAGCAGTGCCAGCACTTCCAAGATATGGTTACAAAACTGTATCACAATTAAAACCATACGTACATTATGGAACTTTCGCCATACATAAATAATGCCAGTATGTTTACAGCTGTTTGTACAATTTATCCCCCATTATGCAGTTGCTGATAGCAGCAAGTATACATTTCAAATTACGGTGAAGGGATTGTGTGCTTTAGGTTCTGGTGACAGTAAATGTTTTGCACCTATTACATGACGTGTGTATCGCTCTAAGTATCCAGCATTTCTATTGAACTTTACTTCACAAATTAGATATCTTCGGCCTTATTAGCAAATCCCCTTATCAGTTCAATTGTTGCGGTTACGTCAATTTGATTGTGTTATGAGGGGGCTCTTGGAAATCTGCATGATTTCTTGGCTCGCGTATTGATGCAATTTATAGAATTAAAAAGCAAAAGAATTGTTATGCCTTTACTAATTCCCACACAAGCCACATGATGATTTCTTATATTGCACATCGAATTCTCAATATTTGTGATTAGTTTTAATTGTGTTCTTGAGCAGCATCAATAAAAACAAAACAAATATCCCGTGTTTTATTTTTCCCAGAGAATTTATATGTTCCTTCTACCGTCAGAGAAAAAAAAATCTACTTTAAAAGCAAAGACACACACAATTCAAGATCAGTATATATGCAGTATAGAGACAGAGGAGTAAATGTGGACGCAGGTTTTCTAAAATTTGCACAAGTCTTTTTACGTTAATGTTGTCATATGACGGGTATCATGAATGAACAATAAATTACTCCAACCACAATTGTTTGGAACTTAAACTGAACAGTGTCACACCATCGTGACGTCACAATTAGCTGCACTATTTCCATAGAGTGGAACCACATTCCAATTTTCTCTTCGTTGTCTGTGATAAATTATATCGTTTATGTCTGACATGCAAACGAATTTATTACTCTTGCAACACTGAATAAAGAAAGATAGATACGAGAGCTAGAATATAAAAGAAATGGCCATATGAAGTACAGAGCAGAATGGACAGAACTCACTCTGCATTCAACAAGTGTTGGATTTGGCGACTTCGAACAAAAACAAATTCTATCGTGTCCTTACCATCAACCAACAGACATTCATCAAGACGAATACTTCGGAGGAATTCAATTATTTCCGAAAACATGAAGCAAATTAATGTAGAAATAATAAGAGGACCCATATTAGAAGTATGGTCCAAATTCAAAGACTATACTCTGTACACTAAATAGTATGAGTTCGTAATTTATTAAGTTATATTTTCGGTCAAGTACCTAGAACACCGGTTTCGAATTTGGTAAGATCTTGGTTCAAATACCGGCCTATATAACGTTGACAGAAGCCATGAAACCTTAGGCGTAGGTTGCAAAATCTCCCTTGCTGGGATTGCGAGTTCGAATACGCTGATAGCATGGACGTCTGTCTGTTGTGTGTGTTGTGTGCGCTGTGACGTCGAGGTGTCAGTGACGGGAAGATCACTCTTCCAGAGCGGTCCTACCGGATGTAGTGTGTCTAAATGAGTGTGGTCGTTAAACAAAATTAACGGTTACCACTCAGTTTGACGTAGTATTTAAACGTGTTTGAAAAACTGCGAAAATCGTCTATTAGTTTCGTTCTGTCTGTCCGACCGAATGTAAAAAATCGGTCCCACCGGACAGATATTCATTAAATTACGTATTTGCGAATTTTTCGAAAATCAATGAAGGAAATTCAGGTTTCAATAAAAACGCAGAAAAATGACGGGTTCATTACATCAAGACCAATACGTATTTGTGATATCTAGCTCACTTCTTCTTAGAATGAGAAATGTTTCAGACAAACGTTTTATAGAAAATAACATTTTATAAAAAATAACATTTTTCCCGTAACGGCGTCGTACATGAAATGATAAGGAGAAAAATGTACAGCCGGACAGGCCACAGATGATATTATGGCGCATGCGTGTTTCAGGCTCGATACCTAAGGCTACAAACACACACCCAAAACATGTAATAATTATTGCTCATTCGCTGCAAGAATTGTTAAACGAACACGGCTCAATAAAACGTCACAAGTACACTTCCTGTTTCGTCTTCACTACAATCATAGGTACAGCTGTCATTATACATCTTATGGTACAGGCTGGACAGCACTGGTGTTGTAGTTCCAATTTCACTCGGAAGAGTGTAGCACTTACACGGCAGAATACAGACTGCCTATGGAGCTCACACTGCCATCTACACAATGCTCTTTGTGGGCGGCGAGGAAACAGTTTTCGGAGGAGAGGGATGAAAGCTGCACGCAAATTCTTATAGTCGAGGTTAAGAATGACTGGAGCTGTAACCCAATTCCACCACAAACACACACACACACACACACACATTCATGCGGTTTATATAATCAACTATAAATTTCTTCATATCTGATCAAATTGTGGAAAAGTAAATCACATTTCCACAAGACAGTATCCTGCACACTTTATCCCGCTCATTATTCACTAGGCCTTCTGCGCACAATTGACCGATTATAATAAGTTCCTCCGATCTGCCGGACAAACAGTCTAATTCATGTTCACGTACTTTCCACTGCACAAGTAATATTCGGTTTGAATTTGAAAGCAAATAATTTCAGCAATTTAATATTCATTTCAAAAAATAAAGAAGCATTATGATGAAATGGGTTGAAACAAATATTTTTGGCAGGTCATCAAGAAAAAATAGGACCAACATAATTAATCTACTCTCATACATTCAACAGAAAATCGAGATGTTGGTGGGAATCCTAAAAGAAAAAGACGGCATGGATGTTCCAGGAATAAATTGAAAAAAGCATCCTAAAACTAGAAACTAAGTAGTCATGGCTCAACACGATCTGCCTCAGGATAGGAACATCAACCTGGAAACAGCAGTTCAAGTCCCAAAAAAAGTAGAGGATATAAGGGACACCTTGTGAAATTGTCGCTTCTCAGGATGGCCACAGCTCTGTGAAGTTGGTTATCCGTCAATAAGTACAGCCCAGTCAATAAAGTGACTAAGCTCGGAGCTGTAGTCCGTGCAGGAATTGGAAACTAAACTTTTCGCCAAAGCGTACAAACCAGAGGCCTCAAACACATGGGCTGCACGCGGCTCGACATTACACTTTGTACGTTCTGTCGACAGTCTTACTTCCATTACACAATGCGTCCCGGTAAAACGTCGTTATTAAAGCCTTACCTAATTATGACACCAAATACTAACAATATATAGCGCCAACGACAGTTAAATGAGTGTATATGTAGTATGTGTTGAACGAATAAAGAAATAGTGGGAGAAAATCGCGTAACAGGGTCAAATTATCCACCACAAATTCCACATTAAATTTTCTGTGATCGTAAAACTAGGTGGCAAGCAATGATCTGATTTCCTAAGTTTCTCTTTTGAGAACAGTCCTTAAGGCTCAGTAAGGTACTGCCGGTTGGTAAGTTACAACACATGTCAACAAAAAGATAACAAATAAAGCAAATATTTCCATTATTACGATATATATTAATTTTGTTACTCAAAGTACGAATTATCCTTAATTCTCTGTTTAATTTCAATGAAAATACCGATTAAAATAATATGGTGGCCGCACGAAATTTCATATATAAACGTCCAGCTTGCCTACTGTACCACACTGAACTCCTGACCCAGACGTCCTCTCAGGACCACCCAGACACTAATCATTGTGTACAGCAGGCTCTTCACCAAAGGTTATTTCGGCCTGTGTGTGAAGCTGGCCAATCACAGTGATGCAATAACATAACGGTAAATTTTGTGCTCGTCCATATGTTCAGCCTTGCAGGGGGGAGCAGACGTACAGCTCCAGTTATTCACAGCCTCGTCACTACGTGCAATGGCGTTCACATTTACTATCCGGCAGATTTGAACGAGTCCACTGAACCCCCGGCACCCACTGAACAGGCGGGCGGGTGTGCCTCAAAACCGAGATTCACGTTTTCGATAAAAGACAGAACTTGTACTGCCCAGAGAATCGAAACACAAACTATCGGCTGAACAAACCGTTGCCTTTTCACTACACTGAGTGATCCACCGCAGTTGCAACACGTAAAACAAACGGTACTAGTAGGGTTGATTTGTGTTATGGCAGCTACAGTTCATTTCAAACCTGAGCTCTTTTCATTATTTAAATGTGAAAAACGGTGAGTTGATTATCTTTCGAACCCCGCAACCTCCAACATGAATTCCAACAACTACAACAACTACGCAATTCCGAAAATTCCAAAGATTAACATGAGTTGATTTACGACTCCACGCCCCTTTATGGCCTTCATGACATGGACAGAAAAAAAAAGTTGTTATTTTTCATAAATGAAGGCCTGTCAAACGGTCTACAACAGGTGACGTCAGTGAATATTTTTTCTCAGGAAGAAAATGCTTGTAAACAGTACGTCAAATTATCCCTGAGTATTCCATATACATATAAATGCTTATCATTACCTCAGGCAAGGCCAGTGTAAGAAGAATAACGGCTTGGTAGAAAAATGGCAGCGACAGAGTTACGAAATTGTGTTTGTAATTCTAATAGACTAACAGTGCTGGATATCACATAAGGGTGAAAAATACAGTACAGACAGACAGACAGCCAACAGAAGACATTGTGATATTGTGCATGCGGTACCGATGTTGGAGAACTAAGGCTACAGACACACACTCAGAATATGTAATTCTATTCCTTTGCAACTTCAACAATGGTCAAACGGAAAGGGCTCAATGTTACGAAACACGCACACTGCATGTCGTGCCTTCAGTGCCTTCAAACAGAGGGATAGTAGCTCAGTCGTTCTACTGACCAAGATGCTGGCTGCACAAGCTTGGGGTTGTGGCTCAACTGTCGTAGTGACAACAGATATACATAATAGACGGAGTTCAGAATGCTTCTGGGGCCCAGCGTGCTAGCTACGCAATGCCCAAAGGGGGTGGGGGGGATATTTGTCAGATGACAGGTCGTAAAGCAGCCGGGATATGAACCTGAACACCCAGTCTCATAGTCAAAGTTAAGAATGAGTGGAGCTCTACCACCCTCCTCTACATGCCTTCATGCTATGTACAGAGACAACATTACATTTTCATTTACCTCCGGTGAATAGTAAATGAAACTACAACAGAGCAGCCGCTTTCACACTTTACACATTTCAATATATGCTCGGCTTCCTATGCACAATTGGCAGTTTACATTATTTTGCGTTTAATCTACAGGGAAAATTTTCTTATTCCTGTAAAGTTCTTTCAGCAACACGTGTAATATCCACTTCAAAACTGAAAGCAAGAAATTCAACTCCATTTAATGTTTATTAAAAAAGAAAAAAATCGTTACAAAGAGAGATTTGAGAAAATTTAAAAAAAAAAAAACGGAAATGAAACTTCTTGAAATAACGATCTTGGAATTTAATTTTCATTGTTCCATGCATAATGCATCAATTTTTGTAAATAAAAGCAGCTTGCATCATGCTAGTTTTATTTACATAACTTGATACATGATGCATGGAACCATGAAAATTAAATTCATAAATGCCAAGCAGGCAAAGATCTTGCAACAAGCTGGTTTATTAAAAAAAAAACGGAACTACAAAAACTAATATATATTACACATTTTCAAAAGGCTATCAAAGGTTTTGGTTAGACGCCTGAAATCGGTGGCCAACACTACCTCGGAATTAGGGGGAAAAAATCGTATCTTCACGTATGTGGCTCAACACTGCAATTTGTACGGTTCTCTTTCTGATTGCATCCACGTTACTGAATTAATGAAAATGGAGAACTAGTAGAATGAAAATGAGAGCGGAAAACTGACATACTGGAAGAAAATCAAGTACCAACTCCACATTATTCACCAAAAATTCCATATTATTTTATCTGTGATCGCACAACTCGGAAAAACCAACAGTTAGATTTATTACGATTTTCTTCCAGAACAGTCCTTAAGCCTCAAACGCAGTAGCGCAGTTGGTTGAGGCACCGCGCTACAAGGCTGAAGGTCGCGGGGTCGATTCCCAATGGTGTCAATGGAATTTTACATCGACATAATCCTTCCGGCCGCTCTATGGCCATGGGGTTGACCCAGCCACTAACAGAAATCATTACCAAGAATATTTCCTGGAGGTAAAGTTGATCGGTGCGTATGGTTGACAACCTTACCACCTTCATGTGCCAATTGTCTTGAAATGTGGGAAACTTTCGGCCTGTCCGCGCCTGTAATGAGATTACTTTTACCATAAGCCACAAAAAGTTTTGGTATTTCTGAATGGTACGTTACAACACAAGTCAGCAAGAAGATAAGAAAATAAGGCTTTAAATTCAATAATTAAAATATATTTTAAATCTCTTGCTCAAAGTAAGTATTTTAATATGTATTTAAATTTAATGAAAATAATCACTTCTTTGTTTAAAATCAGGTGACGGCGGAATCAAATTTCAAATTTAACCGTTCGAACCGCCTGCTATATGAAAGAGAGACACCTGGAACAGACAGCCTCTGTGACTGACCCAAAATCATTTAGCCGTGTTTGTTCGGCAAGTATATGAAGCTCACCACACACATGTAATAACGTAACTAGACATGTTATCCCTTACCATTCTACCAGGGATCTGAGGGGAGTACAGATACATTTATTCAAAACCACGTTCCTACATTGGGGTTTTTTCAAATGTACTATCCTACCGCTTTATCTCAGTGCGAAGAAACCAAGACACCCACTCAAAAGGAGGCCGGGTAGGGCCGAAGGATGCGATGGACATTTGGATGCAAGACAAAACGCTTACTAACTCGAGTTTCGAACCAAAAATTTTCTACTACACAAACCATTCGCTTCTCAATTTAATGAATGTTCCATCGACATTTCAACACGTAAAATAAAAGATATTGGCACGATAGATTTGTGTTATGGCTGCTACAGTTAAAACATAACCTCAGCCATTCCCACTATTTTTATCTCAAGGGTGAATGCTTGATTAATCTATCGAACTCCGGACCCTACAGCTTTTCGTCAAGAAACTACAACAACTACGTAATTCCTGTTAATATACCCATGTACGACAAATGTAAAAAATGAGTAAGTTGACTTCCGTACACCGAATGCGCCTTCATGAATAGCTGATGTAATAATTTTTGTTAAAAATGATGTACGACGTTCGCCACAACTATCTACAAAACATTAATTAAGGTTGTGATAGTATTATCTCACGAGGAAACTGTCTAGAAAGCACGTCAAATTATCACTCAGCTTTCGGTATATATATACCAGAGCTTAACATTTCTTCACCAAAGGCTAGTGTAGGAAGAAGACCGGCTTGGAAGCGAAATGGCAGCAATGAAGGTAAGAAATATTGTTGTTATTTCTAACATTACAATTTCTCATACACAAATTACACGAAACCGAAATATATTTCAGTCACACTGCATTTACCGAATGGCGGCCTGTTATATTTTCCATAAACCGCTAAGTCAGAAAACGAGATTTAGAAAAAAAGCAATTTTCCCACACGTAGCCTACCGTTCAGAAAATTCTCTCTCTACTCATAAGGTTAGTGCGCTTTATTTTCCGATGTACCAAGAACAGTTCACATTTAATTATACTTTGTCGTACTGATTTTCCACGTAGTACGAACACGACTGAGACATTTACCATATCGTGGTATGTCAGGTTTATAAGAAATGGACCAAAGTGCCAGTATTGATGAGGATGGATATTCGACTGAGGAATTTGTTGTTAGATAACGCTACACTATGGTGTTAGTAGAGACTAGTAAGAAAGTTTCGTACATCACAGTACATGGTGTTAACAGACACAGCTTTAGTATCATTTCATTCAAATATTAGAAACTTATTTGATTTGATATCGTATGATTAGCTTTGTATCCCTTCTTTATATCAGGCTGTAACATCAGTTAGCAAACATACTTACATATCCACAGCCACCTCTCGACTATATGTAAATGTTTTTGGTGCCGAAGACTTTGTTTCTGCAGTAGAAACAGATGGCATTCCCTCAGTGATAAATTTCAGCTAGCTTAATCAAAATCGGTGCAGTTTGTTATATTTCGATATTACAGGCTATGTTGACGTATTTTCTGTCCACCATTTCAAACTAGATGAGACACACAGTTCGGTATCTGCCTAAGATACAAAGTGTCCACTGTGAACCTCTCGCCTGCGCATGTCTTTGGTAGTGTTTTTTTCTTTCCGCGCTGGGTTACAGCCATCAAAATAAAAACCAGCACAAGAGTTATTCATTCATGTTTAAACGCGATTCCTTAAAAGAAATTTACGTGTACATTACTAACAGATTCTGCATTCGTAAATTGAAATGTGTGCAGCTGGAAATCACACAATATCATTCCAGCTGACATGAGAGAAGTTAAAGAAAACTTACTTTACACAAAAGACTGATTTTCTCAGAATCCCTTTTGTGTGTGTGTGTGTGTGTGTGTGTCAAGTCTCCATAGAACTATGTGCATCTGTTACTAAACATGTTTATGAGAACACAAAATCCAACGGATGAGCAGAAACATAGCACTCCATATGTGTAGTTCGCAATCCGCTGTAGGAATTTGCAAACAGGAATTCTTGAACATTATAGTAACATTATTCTGCCCCCCCCCCTACCATTTCATTAAGAAAAACGAAACATTTTTCGAAATTAATTTCGTCCAAACTTTGGCCGTTACACGCTACAGTCTAAAGGACCGTATGCACACGGGGTAGTTTGGTACAGTAGATAGTCTCTACATATGTAATGGGGTTGTGCTCGTTCTTATCTCTGACGGAATACCGGCAATCATAACCCAGGCATTCAGTGGTTTTATTCAGTAACTTCAAGTTAGTCATGGAACAGTAGCGCACTTAGGTCACGACCGATTCATTCCAAAATTTTTCCAAGTGGTTTCTGCTCCCTCCATCACTTCAAACATTTCCCTGTACATTCCGGTACCCTAAGTGAAGATAACAGACAGCACAGAAATAATGAAGATTTTGAAATTCGTAGTACTTGTCACGTGACTTTTCCAAACATGGCAGGTGATACTATGGACATATTCAGCACGAACGGGAGAGGAGAGAATTGCACACTCAATTTGGTCGGAAAAACTGACGAGAAAAGTTGACATGGTACATCGAGGGTAACATGGGAGCATAATAACAAAGGGAAGGCTCCATGAAGTTATTTCTATAAATATTACTACAATTTGGTGCACTGTGATTAGTGAACCGATTATGAAACTCAAACCGACCTGGTTCGAATTTAGGAGAGAGTACAGCTCAGCACACACACTCCTTACGTGGCTTCATGGCATGGATAAACACAAACATACGTTCTCTTATATTTTGTTAATAACCAATACGAAGTTTTATTTCTGAGCAGCACAGGTACCCTGTGGAGCACAAGTTACAATCCCACAGTCCCTTCCTCTGCGGTTATGAAATAACAAAATCTCACCAAATTTTTGATGACATTTTAAATTAGTGAAATTTACTCCAATTCGTGTAGCTATTTGATGTGATAAAATTACAAATTCAAGGCTTAATTGTTAGTAAAAGTGCCGCCATCAATCACAATGACAACAATGCACTCTGTTCAAAGATGTTAAAAACTCTCCTACGAATTTCCTCAAAAACACAGAAGGCTTTCCCAATACCCGTCACCGATAGGTTTCTTTAAGTAGAATGGGAGATCATTTCAGTCCACAAAATTCTAAACGTAATGGAAGTTATGTATTCCTTCCCGTTCATTCACCCATCAAAACACACACACGTACAAATATATATACAAAGATATCTGAAGTCATTTTCTTGACAATTTTTTAAAATTGCATTTCTTCCCAAGTTAACTACACTAACAGAAGATATATGAATAATTCAAGGTAAGGTGTCACTAACCACGTCATCACAGCAAATAGCAATGGAAGTAAAGCTCCACTCATTCGTAACCTAGAAAAGGGAGAGGGACAATTCTAAAAATTCAAGCTCACGCTGTTTTACACTGGGTTAAAATACCCCTTGACCCATTTCCTTTGACTGTGAGGATGGACAGATACCAGACAGCTTCTGCACAAGTTGCAGGAGAAGTAATTCTATTGTGTCTGTCGGAATTTGGAAGACGTTCTCGGGCGTCCGGTCGGTAACCAAGTCGACATTCCGACAGACCCGTACCGTCTATTCTACGTCACTGTGACACTCTTACATCGCCAAACTGTTCACACATTTCCTACTACACCAGTTCAGTTTGTCATGAATGGTTCTGTTTCATGCACATACAATATTTAACAACTCCCACCTTGCCTACTGCCAATTTACTTAATTTCTTTCACGGAACCAAACAATAAACACTCCAACGATATCATGAGCGGTGTAATGTTAGAAACACCAGCAGTATTGACCTTCTGGGCAAGCACTTTATCCGGTATGTGCTATCTATACGAGTGTAATTAAACTGCAATAAAACTATAAAACGCAAGTTCCTAATTCTATAAAGGAACAGGAAAGCGAACCCCATCTATTGCTAAAACTTCCACAAAAGCAGAAGTGCAGAGAAGCGCAATGACGCAATAACCATCGCGAAATGCCTCCTATCAAAAAAGACACTGAACAGAGAAATGAAATTGCCTTCTCTCACAATATCCAATGCAAATGGGAACACCACGTGAACAAAATACAACTGAGCTCGGGGAGAGACCAATAACGTCACTGTACGCACGATCATAGATTATAACGTAGGAACCTAAAGGCAAAACAAGTCTTGATACCTTAAAATATATGCATCATATGTAATATGGTATTCCAAGGATATTGTTAACATTGTAATAACAAATGGGAAGCTCAGTGCAGAAAACCAACCGTTCTCAGACAAATAACCGAAAATATGAAATGTAATGTAGCAAATAATAATAAAATAATAATAATAATAATAATAATA
>Ga0082212_10009300_pt1 | contig 12681 bp, 13 predicted proteins | sample TergutNt197P3_FD_71548 | JGI IMG/M metagenome (GOLD analysis project Ga0082212, IMG submission 71548) | Neocapritermes taracua P3 segment gut microbial communities from Petit-Saut dam, French Guiana - Nt197 P3 | ecosystem: Host-associated > Arthropoda: Insects > Digestive system > Gut ... | reverse complement strand
GACATAAAATCTGTGCAATTATATACCGTTTTTTGCATAACTAATTGAAAAAATGATAAAAACACCAGCACCTAACGTGGTGGCGGCTTGGCGTGGTGGCGGCTTTCACTTCACTTTCAGCGGGGCTACTGTCGCCGTTGCGCCAACTTAGCGAAGCGATCTCACCGAAGGTAAACCGCTCGTTGTGTGCTGATCTCTCTGCAAAGTCAATCTTATTTTCCAATCATTTCATTTGTTATGGTCATATAATAATCAGCTGAATATTTTGAATTTTTGTGATATGACCAATTTTCCGCTTGCCACAATTGTTTTTCCAATTTTTCGCCCTTAACGTATGTGTCAAATACCAATCCTTTAAAATAAGCAATTCCATGGTCTGTTAAGCAATCATGTGCGGCAGAATTCAATGGAGAATCTAAAATAACGACTGTCTTTTCTTCTGTTGGACGCAAAATTATTTCTTTTTTGTTTACATCATGCCCATAATGCTCATGCGAGATATCATTTACAAACTTTAAAGTGATTGTTTCTTGAGTTGAGTTTTTCACTTTGAATGTATAAGACCCTATAGAATCACATCCGGAAATAAGTAGAGTCAAAATTAACAAAAAGAATATTTTTCTCATTTTCAATCTTTTAATATGTTTTCATTTATTATAAGAGTATATTTTCCACTTGCATTTACTCTTCCTACTGAAAACTCCCAGTATTTTCTTAATGAAAGTGGTTTTTCTTGCTTTATGTCATCAATATATACATCAAAACGTGCTATAACCTCATTAGATTTATAAATATCTGGAGCCTTTTTTTTAATAGCATCGTCAATTTTAGAACCTATAACAATCTTTTCTCCAGGAAGAACGATATAGTTATAACTCTCATTTGAAGTTATCCAAAAGTTAGTTTTTGATTTCGGAATAATTTTTACTGTTTTGTCATTCAGTTGATTTTCAACCAAAAACTCATATATTTTTGTTGTTTCACAAGCGGAAAAACAAAACGAAAGGAATAAGATAAATATTTTATTTTTCATACGAAAAAACGGGAGTAAAATGGGTTTCAACTACTGCATCAGAATTTTCAACTATCGGGTCAGAATCTGTTCCGTATAAGTTGTGCTGTGTTCCCGCCGCGTCCATGGGAAATCCCGTAACTGTACAAAAATAGGGTAGGAGAGGGGAGGGGAACGTAAACGCCAAAAAATCCGGCTTTGCCGAGATAAAGCGATTCAACCCTGTCAGGTCTGCCGACCCTGACAGGTTGTTGCGGTACAGACCTGACAGGGTCGGAGTCGTCGTTTTATATGTTTGAGCGTTTATCATGATGATAAAATTACGCAACAAAGATGTACATTATTTTAATACGATATACACGGGAAGTGAAAAAAAAGTATACTTTTGTACTCAATAGAATTATCTGAACCGAAAATTCATCATGTCAAACAGTATTATTCAATTAGATAAAAGCCGGTGTAAAGCATGTTATTCCTGTGTCAGAAAATGCCCCGTGAAGGCGATACACGTTCGCGGAAATACCGTGTTTCCGTACATTGAGGAAAAAAAGTGCATTTTCTGCGGCGCCTGCATAGGCGTCTGCGCTTACGACGCCATCAGTTATTCCGATTCAAAACAGAACGTAAAACAATTGTTAAACTCTAAGGAGAAAGTGGTTGCAATATGCGCTCCGTCCATTGCCGGCGAGTTTGACGATATTACGGATTACCGCAAATTCGTTAAAATGATTCGTTTGCTGGGTTTCACTTACGTAACCGAGATGGCGTTTGGCGTGGACATCATTGCCGAAAAATTCAGAAAACTCACGCAGGATGATTTTAACGGGAAATATTATATAACAAGCTGTTGTCCTTCGATTGTTCATCTGATAGAGAAAATCTATCCCGAACTCATCGCTAATCTGACGCCCTGCGTTTCGCCTGTCGCTACTTGCGCCATCGTTGCGCGGAAAATATACGGAAGCGACCTGAAAGTGGTTCATATTACCCCGTGCGTGGCGGCAAAGAAAAACGTGGACAGATATTCGGGTTTAACCAAAATAAACGAGGTACTCACGTTTAGAGAATTGCGCGAATTATTTGAAGAATTTCAAATATCCGAAACTTTCAGCGAGTATTCCGACTTCGACGAGCCATTGGGATTTAAGGGAAGCATGTACCCGATTTCTCAGGGCTTTTTGGAAGCGACGGGATTGGACGTCAGTCTGCTGAAAGGGAACACCATTACCATCGACGGTAAAAGTTCCGTTCATGCCATCAAACAGTTTCTGGAACATTACAATATCATCAGGCATAATTTCAATATTTTCATCTGCAAGGGCTGCATCATGGGACCCGGTACTTCCAAAGGCGGCGAAAAATACAAACGTTACGCATTGGTAAAGAACTATATTAACCGGCGTTTGGAGAATTTTGATGTGGAAAAATGGGTACACTACATGGATGTCCACTCCGGTTATAAGGAATTGGACGCCGTTTTCACCAATAAAAAGTACGAATTGCCGCTTCCCGATGAATTTGAGGTAAAAATAGCGCTCAACCGCATTACCCGTCGCAACAACAACAAAGAAGTGAATTGCAGCGCCTGCGGATTCGCTACCTGTAAGGATTTGGCGCGCGCCATTGCTCAAAATACGGCGATTCCCGAAATGTGCGTCACCAACGTTCAAATCGGCAACCGCGAAACGTCGCATACTTCAAAAAAATTGTCAGAAGAATTAGAAATGGTTAAAAATGATTTAACCACAACCAAAACAACGCTCAACGAAACCCGCGAATTACTGTATGCCAAAAATGAAGCGCTATCCATTTTCGTTAGAGGACTTGCTTCGGGAATTGTTTTTTGCGATGAAAACCTGAAAATAACGGAATCAAATCTTGGATTTATCGACATTCTGGGAGAAGACGTGAAAGAAATACACGACGTGATTCCTTATCTCATCGGAGCAGACCTCAAAACATTGTTGCCTGCCCTTCTGATTACCCAGTTCCAGTTCATTTTGAATCACGACGAGACGCAAATCAGCCGGGATGTGAAGATAGACGAAAAGTGGGTGAATATTTCCATTTTTCAGTTAATTCCCAAGAAATTGGTAGGCGCCGTATTTCGTAATCTGCATTCCAAAGAAGAACGTCCCGAAGAGATCATCCACAGGGTAACCGAAGTAATTGAAGAAAATTTACGACAGGTGCAGCAAATCGGATATATACTTGGAGAAGGCGCCGCCAGAACGGAAAAGATGCTCAACTCCATCATCAAATCATACGAGTAAACGTTTTATTTTTTCAAAACCAGAATCCGTAATTCAATGCGCCCAACAGTTTTCTCGTGAGATTCGACGAACTGAGCGTAAATCCCAACGGCCCGATCACTGTATTGTACTGGGCGGAAACTCCGCAGCCAATCCGAAGATTCTTTAAAATGAGAAGATCGGCTGCATCGTTGCCGGTTTTTCCAACGTTGGCGCGAAGAGTCAGATAAATATTGTTCCACAGGCGTATCTGGTTGTTCAGATGCAGCGCCCAGGCGTCTTTACCGGATTCCTGCATGAAGTGCATCCCCACGAAAGTTATATCGTTTCGCAGATGTTTTCCGGGAATGCCCCCAAGATACATCATGTAGTGCGGCGGAATTTCGGGGCCAAACAATGTTCCGGCGTCAATGCCCGTATGCAAAGTCCAGCGGTTTGCCAAAGGACAGGCAAAATTGGAACGGAATACCGCTCCGATAAAACCGTCCGAATAACGTACATTTTCCGAAAAACCCTTATTGTAAGATCCTTCTAAACGAAATCGATATCCCCTTGTCGGGAAATAATCCTCGTTGTAAGTGTCGCGCTCGTAAAACAACCGGTACGTCAGATACATGTAATAAGATTTGACGTCGTCAACGTCGCTGCCGATTTTGGTATTGATGACGGAATAATCTCCGGTAAGCCCTCCGCCAATGGCGCTATTGACCGTTGGACTGAACAGCAATTGAATGCCTGAGGAAAGATTGGAAAAGGAATAGGCTGTCGTTCGCCGGTTGCCCGAATAATTATACGCATCCAACCGGTATCCGTTGATATTGAACAGCCAGTCGGACGACATTCTCGATTTACGCGGCGTATTTTCAACCGGACGAAAAGTGGGACTGTGAAAGAACGACAGCGAAAAGGCCGGATTTGCCCCGATAGCCAGTTCTGCCCCGACTTTTGAATTATTCAACAAAACATTCCTCAACATCACATTGAGCAGCAACGCCTCCTTATATTCCTGATCGTAACTCATACCGATTCTTAACAGGTTGGCGCTTCGTTCGATACAATCAAACTGAAGTTCGACCATTGGTTGCTCCCTGCCTGCAATTCCTGTTGTGTCCGATAAAGGATTGAGCCGGTATACAATCGACTGGAAAACCTGCGTGCCTTTGATCCTGTCCATAGCCTGATCTAATTGAGCAAACGTCAGGTCGCGCGGAAAGTCCAATTCCAATTTCTGCAGAAAAAATTCCTTCGATGTACGCTTGAGACCGTTTATCCGCACATTTCCCACATAAAAAGACGACAGCGGTTGCGGACAAAGATTTTGTTCCTTAGGTTTGTCGTGGTCAAAACGTCGCAACGAATCGGCCAGCGCTATCAGACCGGCTTCATGCAGACGCGCGGCACGTTCGCCCCGTACAATCAGACTGTCGACAGCATTGAAATTTGAAGCGTTATATTCGGAAATATCCGGTGTGATCAGAATTTTACACAACTTCTTATTGGCCTCCTTGAGCGGCAACGACGACATAAAAACTACCTGCTCCATCACCTGATAGATATTGTTAAATTCTGCGGCTTCTTCCTGCGACGTCACATCCACGCCGATCAGGATGTCGATTCCCTTGTCGCGTAACAGGTCGGCCGGGAAATTATTGGTCAGTCCCCCGTCGTACAACCGTTTTCCGTCAATCGTTCCGGGTGTAAATACGGACGGGATAGCCATGCTGGCGCGCATGGCCATGACAAGACTTCCATGTTCGAGCACCACTTCGCCGCCTGTCGCAATATCAGTGGCTACGCACAGGAACGGGATGGGCAGTTGGGAGAAATCCGTCTGATCATAAGCAGGGCTGGCTAATTGGGTAAACCGGTTCGATACGTTCTGCCCCGACAGGATACCTAAAGGAAGTTCTATCCTGTGTCCGCTTATCGGGAATTGCAGCCAGTAGCGCTTCCGTTCCCCTTTTTCGTAGATGGAAACATGCCGTCGCTGCACGCGATCAATCAGCAGACCTTCCCAATCGGTTTCCTTCATGTAATTTTCCAGTTGAACGGACGTGTATCCAAGTGCATACATGCCGCCCACAATACTCCCCATGCTGGTTCCGGCAATGTAATCAATCGGTATGCCAAATTCCTCTATTACCTTTAACGCGCCCACATGCGCCATACCTTTGGCGCCGCCGCCGCTCAGCACAAGCCCCACGCGCGGACGAACGGCGTGTCCGGTACTGTCGCCCGCCATGATGTATGTAACGAACCAACACAGTAAAAAGAATATGTAAAACCGTTTAATCAATGACAAATGATGAATTATGAATGAATGGCAAAGGTAAAAAAAAGATATTCCAAATATTAATCATTTCAAACATTTTATATAATTTTGCAATGATTTTATAATTCTCTTTAAAGATGAATCATTCTGAGTTAATCCGGAAAATAAAAGATTTACAATCGGCTAAGAATGCAGTCATCATGGCGCATTATTACCAGTATTCTGAAATACAGGACATAGCCGATTTTGTTGGCGACAGTCTTGAGTTGGCGCAGAGAGCCGTAGCAACGTCGGCTGATGTGATTGTGCTGGCAGGAGTAAGTTTTATGGCTGAGACGGTAAAAATTCTCAATCCTTTTAAAAAAGTGTTGCTTCCCGATCCGCAAGCAGGATGTTCGCTGGCCGATTCATGCCCTGCAGATGAGTTCGAATCTTTTGTTAAGGCGCACCCCGGATATACCGTTGTTACCTACGTGAACACAACTGCGTCTGTCAAAGCGCTTTCCGATATTACCTGCACCTCCTCAAATGCCGTGCAGATTGTAGAATCGTTACCCGAAAACGAAAAAATCATTTTCGGCCCCGACCGTAATCTGGGCAACTATATCAAAAACCTGACACATCGCGACATGCTGGTTTGGAACGGCGCTTGTCATGTGCACGAAGAATTTTCGCTCGAAAAAATTCTCGGATTAAAAAAAGCGCATCCCGATGCAAAAATACTGGCACATCCCGAATGTCAGAGACCGATACTGATAGTGGCCGATCACATCGGTTCAACGGCTGAATTGCTACGGTATTCAATAACCGATAAGGCCACCGGATACATCGTGGTTACCGAACCGGGGATTCTTCACCGGATGCAGAAAGAAAGTCCGCACAAACTGTTCATCCCTGCGCCGCCCAAGGATTCGACCTGCGCCTGCAACGATTGCCGGTACATGAAAATGGTGACGCTTCAAAAGATTTACGATTGCCTCCACAATGAAAGCAACGAGGTCATTCTCGACGAAGAGTTACGGATAAAAGCCGAAAAACCAGTTCGCCGGATGCTCGATTTCAAAATAAAGCATGGAGTTGGAATTTGAAATTTTGTGAGTATTTTTGTGGCGAAAAATAAAAATTACGCCATGCGGAAAAATATTTTGATGGTTCTCAGTTTCGTATGTATTGCACTGGTTCTTTTAAAACCGGCAGGAATGGCTGATGCGGTTAACTCAACCGTAGCGGACGACCTTGAGAAGAAGGAGGTCTCTTTCTCCAAGTACGAACAACATCCGGCGATTCTGTGTGAGCCGACCACCGTCGGTTTTTCCGCACGAATCGTATCTTCTTCCAATAACCAGAAAACGAAAATATTTGAACGGCTGCTTAAAAACAGTTTTTCCATCGGGAAAAACTTCTGTCTCGAACTTTCTATTGAAAACTACATATTTTTTGTCAGATCATCGCCTCACTACATCAGTAATCTCAACGAACTGAGGCGACTGAATATTTGACATTTTGCCGGACACAGCGATTATTGTCGTCGGCTGACTGTTTTGTCCCGTCTTCGGGACATCCCCAAAATTTTATTTCACTATTTTAATAAAGATCATCATGAATAATACCAATAATGAACCCATCCATACGGAACAAAGTGAAGAATCAGGGAAAAATACCAGTTATTTAAAGGTTATCCTGATATTTTGCGTAGTTGTGGCTGTATTAATCACAGGTTTCTATTACCTGTTGGATAAATTTTTCTAAACCGGACTTCATTTTTCCGGTCAAAACAACCCTTATTATCTTATTTGGAAAAATGAGGCAATAAGGGTTAATTTTTTGAAAAAAAAATACAAATGGAAGTAAAAAACAACCATCCCCGAAAGTGAGCAACGAAGATCACCACGGTATTAAACCTGAAAATCAAACTGTAATTCCGGAAATTATCCTACGATTTCGATCATCTTGAACGGTATACGAATGATGGATTCGTAATCCTGCCCGGCCTCCAGCATGTCTTCATCATCTTCGTCGTAAAACCAATTGATGGTAACTCCTTGGTTGACTTTGTGAATAGCTTCCAATTTCTTGAAAACGTCCAGAATACATTTTGACGAACTCGTGTTAAAATACTCCAACTGTATGTTGACTGTGGTCTGTGGCTTCGCTTCTTTTGCATAAGCCTCAAGCCAGTCGACTAATTTTTTGTAAAATTCTATCGAATTTTCGGGTATTGAGCGGCCTTTGATTTCAATGACGCCTTTCGACGCATCAAACCGTACAGTAGGTGTTTTCGGGGTTCCTTCCAGTGACAATGTGTCCATAACCTTTTATTAATGATTTATATAATTCTAAATTGAAACAAAAATATCTAATCGGTAAAAATAATAATTCGCATTATAGGGATAAAACTTATATTCGAGTTTCCTGTCGGATTTTCGCGCAATATCAATCAATCCCAAACCTCCGCCGCCTTTCGGCGACATCTTCTGGTAATTGAGGATATGCTTATACATCTCTTTCATCTCGTCGGCTGATAACGAATTGATTCTTTCGATCTTTTCGGTGAGATACTGTTCATTGATCGCTGAAACAAAATTCCCTGCGGTAATCCTGAAATGATTGTCTTTTTTAGTGATGATAATCATTCCGTATCTTTGACCGAGGGTTTCGACCAATTCTTCAGGTAACTCGTCCGAATGGTGAAAAAGGTTCTGAAGACTCTCCACCATAATGTTATAGACCTTTTTCTTTACCCTGTTACTGGTCGGCTCCGCGAAAAACTTCTCTTCTATCTCCTCAAGAATCGAATTGATCTGTCCGGATGTAATATTCCCCTCAAAGGCGAAGAATACATCCTTTCCACAAACCTCGGCAAATAACTGATTGACGTCAAAGCCCATATTTCTCTTGAATGAAGAGTGTGATTTTATTATTTGGCCGCAAATATACGTTATTTTTTTGAATGATTGTAATATTTTTAAAAAAAAAATCTCATTGAACGATCAATAGTTCCGTTCGGCGGTTTTGCGCCCGTCCTTCTTCGGTATCATTACCGGCCACAGGCTCCGATGCGCCCATGCCTTTATAACCAACCCGATTCATGGTAACACCCTCATTCAAAAGGTAATTGGCTACAGCGCGCGCCCTGCTTTGCGACAGATCAAGATTGTAGGTTTGTGTCCCCACATTGTCGGTGTGTCCGGTAATACGGATTTTTACAGTCGGGTTGTCGCGGAGGAATTGTGCCAATTGTTGCAACCCTGCCTTCGATTCGTCCAACAGTTTTGCCGATGCAAAATCGAAAAAAATATTTTTCAGAATCACTTTTTCGCCGGGTTGTATCCGCCGTAGCGGGATGTCTTTCAGGTAAGGTTCGCGAAATGTGCCGCCGGTCATCGTAAAGTGTTCCGAAAAGAAAAGATACCCTTTGCATTTGATATTCAACGCATAGTCTTTTTCTGTAGGGATACACACCAGAAATTCGCCGTTGACACTGTCGGAATAAGCCGTTGCCACTTTGTCGGCGGTAGTCAGGTCGATCAACTCGAAAAGAGCCTTGAGCGGTTTCAAATACATGGCGTCGTATACCTTTCCCTTCATGTACGAAACCGGTTGCGGACGCGCGGCAGGATACAGTTCAAATGTAAAAATATTACGGACATGGCCATCGCCGCGGTCGGACGAATAATAGGCGCGGTCGCCGCGCGCGTTGACAATCATGCCTTCCTCGTTGTATTTGCTGTTGATGGGATAACCGAGATTTTCGGGCGTCGACCACCGTCCTGCCGAATCTTTTCGGGTAACAAACAGATCGTATTGCCCCATACCCGGCCAGCCGTCGGAAGCGAAATAAAGGGTGCAGCCGTCCAAATGAATGAACGGAGACGATTCGTCACCGGGCGTATTGACGTCTTCGAGATTGACGGGTTTACTCCAACGTCCCTCGTCGTCGAGCGTGGACATCCAGATATCCTGTCCGCCTTTTCCGCCACTGCGGGTGCTCACAAAATAAAGCGTGCGTCCGTCGGCTGAAATGGAAGGTTGGGTTTCCTTGGCGGATGTATTGACAGGTTCGCCGAGGTTGCGGGGACGAGTCCACAAGCCGTTGCGTTTTTCGCTGTAATAGATGTCGCAACCGCCTTTGCCGTCGCTGCGGTTACACGCGGTGAAATACATCGCTGAAGCATCGGCCGAGATGGTTTGCGCACCCTCGTTATCGGGGGTATTGAGCGGTGGACCGAGATTTCGCGGTTTGCTCCATTGCCCGTCGCGAAAATCCGATGCGAAAAAATCTTCCTGACGATTACCAACCACCGCAGGATTGTCGGGATTTTTGGGAATGAGCGCCGTAAATATCAGCGTTGTCTCATCCACCGACAGGCTGGGCCAATACTGGTCGTATTCAAAATCCAGCCCAAGGTTCTCAGGATGAAAAGATACCGGATTTTTTACTGCCTGTGCTGCAAACAGACTGTTCTGCAACAGTTTTTCCGATTTGGCGCGAAGGGCAGGCTTTTGTTTGCTGTATGTCAGGAACAGTTCGAGATGCCGGTTAGCTTCTTCAAATTCGCCGGTGTCAAATTCTATTTCGGCAAGCGAATAGTATACCGGCGGAAAGAAATCGGGATTGATGGCAACGCACCTCAGAAAGGACGCTTTCGCCTGCTCCGGGTTTTTGGTTTCCAAGTAACATTCCGCCATCAGTATATGCGCTTCAATAAAGTTAGCGTCTATCCTGACGGCATTCTTCAAATCTGCAACCGCTTCCTGATACTGCCGGCGCGAATATCTGTCATATCCAGTATTGTACGCCTTGATGGCGCTTTTCGACGATGTAGACAACTGTTGCGCCTGCATAGATATGCAAAACATACAGCAGAAACATAACTGCATGACGGATAATCGTCTGATATATGGAAGATATACAAACATGATGCAAAAATACGAAAAATAAATGAAAAAATAACTGAAAACCAGTGACGGTAATTTTTTTCTGAAATCTTGTTTGATTACCGGAATGCCTGTATCATCAATATAAGCGCAAAAACAAACACCACTACTCCTGTTATTTTATTGACCCACAAAAGATGACGAAGGCGTATTTTTTTGCGAAACAGATTCACAACCGACGTCAGAACCACCCACCAACTCAGGCATCCGGCAAACACGCCGGCAACGGACAGGATAATGTCAATGCGGTTCACTTCCCCGCGTACAAAGAAGGCGGCAAAAGCGGCCATAAAAACAAAAACGGGAGTGGGATTGGAAAAAGTCAGAAAGAAAGTGGTCATGAAATCTTCTAACGAACGCCGTTTCCGGAGGCGTTGCCGGCGTACCTGTATGGCAGGGTTGGTATAGAACACCTTGTAAGCCATCGCCATAAATATAACCGCCCCGCCGATTTGTATCCATTTTCTTACTCTGATCAGCCAGTTGATAACTACGCTGACGCCAAAAGCCGCAATCAGCGCGTATACGAGGTCGGCGCACGCCGCGCCCAGCCCGCCCAGCAATCCCGCCCTGTAGCCTTTGCTGATGGTATGTTGAATACACAAAGCGCCCACAGGCCCCAGCGGTATGGATACCGCCAGACCCAATACAAAACCTTTTGCTATAAGCGCTAACCACATGGAAAAACGACGCGGAAAGTGTCAGGGTTATTCGTTCGATAAACTCAACGCTTCGATAAGACAGTCCAAAGCGCAACTTTGGCGCGCCGCGTCGGTACGGTCGAACGGCCCTGCCCACACCCCGCCGAACTGCGACGAGTTGGGATTTCGCCCCTTATCCCATATTGATTCCGCATTTTTCAGAATAAACTCCTTGTAGTCGTCATTTCCGGTAACTTGGTAAAGCGTGGCTAAATGTCTGATAAAAATGCCTTTGAACTGCGGCCCGTCGGCACCCATGTTGGGTTCATTTTTTTCCTTCAATATCCCTTGCGGCGCGGTCATCTTCGCCATGGCGGCATGGGCAATATCTTCGGCCATTTGCAAGGCTTTCCTGTCCTTATTGATACGATACAGTTCGCACATCACAGCAACAGGTACGCCCTGATTATACGTCCAGTTTTGGTTCCGGTTGGGCTGGCAATCCTTCAGGCCATCCTCTACCAACCACGTTTCTCGGTTGATCATCCCCGTTTCGAGGAACCATTTCCATACCATTTCGCCCCATTGCAGCGGTCGCTTGCCGGCAATCTTTGTTTTGGGCGCTTCCTGATGCAGGCGCAACGCCGTGAGCATGAACAGCCCGTTGGCAATCGCATTTTTGTATTGTTGCGGTTTTTTCCAGTAAATTCCGCCGCCGCAGGTTTTGTCGTATCCGGTAGTCATATCCTTGAAAATGGTTTGCGCCATTTCAAGATATTTTTTCTGACCGGTAAGCTGGTATGCGTCAATCCATGCCAGCGCCCACCAACCTTCGTCGTCGTAGTATTCGTTCAGAAAATTTTTCGATGCTGCATCGGGTTTGCCGTCCTTGCCGGGAATCACAAAACTCTTGTTGCGTTCAAACACCTGATCGATAATCGGTAAATATTCCCGCGAACCGGTAACCGCCGAATAGCGTATCAGCGCGGTAGTGATGTTGGCGGCGTTCCACCAGTTGGTGGTTTTCCAGAGACATGTCTGAGGGTCGTACCATTTCTGTAAAGAGCCTAAACCTGCCTCTACACGGGGCAACCACGGATTGGCATGTAACGTTACCGAAAATGTGAGAAATAAAACGGTAAACAGAACTTTCATATTCTTCATGTTTGTTGTTGATTGATATTTGACATTATTAAATTTTCGTTTCTACCCAAGATTTCACTTCATCCGCTGTCGGGTTTTTCAGCCCCAATTTGTTCTTCTTGTTGTATCCGCAAAGGTCGTTGAACAACTTGCCCGGCGATACATTTTTGATGCTTTCAACCGTCAGGAATCCCATTTTTTGTAAAATTTCAACCCATTCATCAGGAATACCGGCTGCGACGTAAACCTCAGCAGCGTCGCGTTTTGCCTTCTTTTCGGGGCGCATCTGCGGGAAGAACAGCACATCCTGAATAGACGAACTGTTGGTCATCAGCATCACCAACCGGTCAACGCCAATGCCCATGCCCGATGTGGGCGGCATCCCGTATTCGAGGGCGCGAACAAAATCCATGTCAATGAACA
>Ga0082212_10009299_pt1 | contig 12681 bp, 7 predicted proteins | sample TergutNt197P3_FD_71548 | JGI IMG/M metagenome (GOLD analysis project Ga0082212, IMG submission 71548) | Neocapritermes taracua P3 segment gut microbial communities from Petit-Saut dam, French Guiana - Nt197 P3 | ecosystem: Host-associated > Arthropoda: Insects > Digestive system > Gut ... | reverse complement strand
CCAAGCTGCAGGGTTTTGTCACGCGCCCCGTGAGATAGTTATAAATCCAGATTACCTTCTCCCTTGGGAACTCCATAAGATCTGAAAACACACATATATTGGTGGAGATATAATCCGTAAAGATATAATAATCCTCCACCCAATCTATATTACTAAATATTTGCCGCCGGTATTTCTGAGCGTATTCCACCCCGCTTGAGGCATAGCCGATCGCTTTATTTACATTGAATACTCGCACTAAAGCCCCTTAAGCATACTGTATTACTAAAGAGCCGTCGTCTTTCGTCTCGATTTCGCTCAAACAAAGCAAGCGAACCACCTCTCTGTTGATGTTGCTTTTCATCTCCTGAAAAGCGTGAAACGCCTCTTTTCGGTACTCATATTCGACCTTATGCTGGGCTATGTTCCGATCCTGGACCACAGTCTTTAATTGCTCCAAAAAGTCAGCCTGCTCTACCCATGCTTCATCAATAGCTTTCAGGAAAACCAGACTTTGAAATCTGCTGTAAAGATTTTTTTCTTCCAGCATTTTTTTCTTATTCTGTACTTCCCCCGAAAAAGTATCCATCAGGAATTGTTTGACTGCCTTGTTGTCATTGTGATCCAAAGCATAGTATTCCGACTGCAGATGGTAGGTAAGGTTATCAAAGATAAAGCGGGCAAAGAAGTCCGTCCTGTCCTCTGTCTTAGAAGCCAAAGCTTCATCAAAAACAGAGCCCGCAATCGCTGCCAGTTTTTCGTCAGGGATATTATCGCCGTCAATAATGCGGTCCCGTTCCCTGTACACAATGACCCGCTGCTTGACCATAGCGGTATCAAATTTCATGGAAAGATCCCTCGCGTCGCTTGCCGAATCCTCATTCGCGCGCTGCGCGCGGTTCAGCAAATGCTGCTTTTTGGATTCGGGAAGTTTTTTCTTTCCCAAATCTTCCTGCCTGATGGAACCGAATCTCACAAATAAGTCATCTTCCATCGAACAGTAAAACTTGCTTAAGCCGGGGTTCCCCATGCGGCCGGCTCTGCCTCTGATTTGCTCTTCAATCCGGCGATTGGGCATTTTCTCCGTTCCGACCATAACCAGGCCGCCGAGCTCTTTCACATCATCCTCAAGTTTAATATCGGTTCCCCTTCCGGCCATCAGCGTGGCCACGGTTATGGACCCTTTTTGCCCCGCTTCCCTGATTATTTCCGCTTCTTTCGCCTCACTTAAAGCATTGAGCAAATTGTGGGAAAGCCCTTCCTCAAAAAGATACTCCGAAAAAGCGGCTGAGTTTTTCACAGAGCTGGTTGTGATAATGATCGGCTGCCCTGTGCTATGAACCTGTTTGACGTAATCAATAATTAATTTGTCTTTTTTCTCGGTGGTATCCAGAATAACATCCGGTTCATCTTTTCGTATTAAAGGTTTGTATGTCGGGATTTCTATTACATTGGTTTTGTATGTTTTGAGCAGCTCTTCTTCCGATCCTTTAGCCGTCCCTGTCATGCCCGATATCTTATCAAACATGAGGAACAGGTTTTGATACGTAATCGATGCCATCGCCCTGTTTTCCCTGGTGATTTCGACGCCCTCTTTCGTTTCAATGGCCTGATGCAATCCGCCCTGCAATTTGTTCCCTTCGAGCAGCCTTCCGGTTATCGGGCTTAGGAGCTTTATTTCGCCCCCCATCACCATGTAGTCCCTCATAGACATGAATATCTCCATGGCCCTGAGAGCCAGGTTGACGTGGCGGTTTAATTGGAAATAATCCCTGTTGTACAGACTGTCCAAACTATAGAAATGCCGGGCGGCTTCCATCCCTTTTTCCGTCAAGCTAACCGATCCGAGACTTTCATCATACTCATATTCCACATTTTTTCTCAGTGTTGAGACAAATTTCTCAGCCAGAGGATACAGGTTTGACTGCACGCGGGGAGCGCCTGAGATTACCAGCGGCATTTGCGCCAAGTCCAGCAGAATCGCGTCGGCTTCATCAATAACGACATAATGATACGGCCGCAAATACTTATCCTCTTTCGTGGAAGTAAGGTGCTCCAGCAGATAATCAAATCCCAGCTTATCGCTGGTGGTATAGATAATATCTGAATTATATATATCCCGCTTTTCCTCAGGCGTGAAATCTTTAGCGGCAAGAGGCTGTACTCCGATAGCCACTTTCAATCCCATAAACGTATAGACCCTGGCGATATCCTTGCCGTCACGATTGGCCAAGTAGGCGTTTACGGTTACAAGTATGGCCCCTTTGCCGACTAAGGCATTGAGATACAAAGGCATCGTCGCCGCCAGGCTTTTGCCCTCCCCTGTTTTCATTGCCGCGATATCCCCGTTATGAATTACGATGCCCGCAAGGACCTGGGGGTCATAAGGGAACATATTCAGAACTCTGAGATCCGCCTCCCTGACAGCGGCAAAGGCTTCGGGCAGGAGCGCGTCCAGCTTTTCCCCCGCCTTGAGGCGCTCTTTGAACTGTCTTGTTTTATCCTGAAGCTCCGCGTCAGACAAAGCCCTCATCTCATCCTTGAGACGATTTATCTTTTCAACCAATTCTTTTATTTGTATCAAACCATCAGTCTTCATCAACGGCCTCCATTAGTTTAAAACTGCAGAAAGTCAATTCATCACATCCGGCATTGGTCAAACGTATTGTGTAGTAAAAACTATACTTCGGATAAACAAACGAATACAACGGAGGATAAAGCGTCCTTTTTTCCATCAATTGATCGAATCGGTCATAAATCAGGAGTTCCAGAAGGAAGCTATCTTCGGGCTTTGTATGAATGTCCGGTTCTATCCGGTAAGCCCTCTCGTCATACAGGAACGGCAACGACGGTATATCACGATTCACCTGATAGTTCGTATAGGAATACCACTCATGGATCGCGGTGCCGGCGGGTATATGATGGTTCGAGAATTCAACGCGCTCCAGAGTTTCACGAACCAGATCGGTCCCGTATAAAAAGGTTTGAATATTGGCATTGCCCCAATAGAAAGTGCCTATTTCCTTATAATTCATTTTTTGCTTCCTTATATTCCTTAATAACCCTGTTATATTGATTTACAAACCAGTCAACGATTTTCGTATTTTCGTCGTTATGCCGTCCTTGGTATCCCTTCGCTATAATCGTTGTCTGCTTTCCCGCTTGAGTGTTTATAATGTTGAAATACGCTTGATCATCAATATCATCTTGCTCCATATGGGCAATTACCAACTTTGTGTCTCCGAAACCTTCACCTTCCGACCATCGCTTTAATAATTCTTCATAAGATTCCTTCATAGAGACCGGATTCCCGTCGTCATCGGTTTTATCACAGTATTTCACTATGTCCAGAGATGTTAAAAAATCATATGGCCTGACCAAACGGGTACGCTCAGCCACATAATCCACGTCCACGATCGGTTTGCACACAATGATTGAATGGGCCTTGAACTTGGATCCGTAATATAGCGCTCCGAAGGAACCCATCGCAAGTCCGGAAAATATGACGTCTTCTTCTTCAAACCCAAGTATATCTATGTACTTGCGTATTATCTCTGCTAATTGATTTTCAAGGTCGTTGCTTCCTACATAAAAGCTGCCGACTTCCAGCCTGGGATCAGTAATCAGCAGAAAAGGATGCCCAAAACTTTTAATTACAGAATACCCTTCAAAACCTTCTTCGGGTCTGTAGCAGGAAAAGTATACGCTAAAAGGAGGTTTCAGATTCCCCGGATGAAAATAATAGAATAGTTCCTGCCGATTGGTATCGCACAATCTTTTACCGCCCGGCAAAAATTCTCCGGCTCCGAGCCTTGAATTCCGGTAATGAACAGGGCCGATTCTAATCAGGCCATTGCCTTTAACGAAAACCGAACATATTAAATACCCATTGGAAGAATTGGAGAATAAGATGGGAGACTTTAATTCTTCCTCACTATACCTTTTTTGAAAGAGTATCTCATCGGAACTCCCGCTCTGAACGAACTGCATATCAAACTCAAGCGAACAGCCTTCATCAATCTTGTACTCCGGCCATAATTCCAGATCATATTGGTTATCATAAGGGATACTCAATTTCCAAAAAAGCAATTGGCGGAATTTATCTCCGTAAGATATATTGGTGGTATTATACTTAGTCCCTTCAAACCAAACTTTATCAGTGTGCAAAGGAGAAAACAGGTTCTTTCGGACGGGGAGTTTTTGGCCAAACTGATTTGAAAAGTATTTTTTCGGCAGCAAATCTATTAATTCCTGATGTTTTGTCATATTTTCATAAATGACCATTTTCTTTTTAAAGAACTCATCGTAACGGTCGTCAAAAGCTTCTTTTAAATATTCATTTACAATAAAAGTGTATGGGTTTATAAGAGGTTCCAGCGATTCAAAGACATCAAGTTCGCAGAAGGCGTCGACCAACACAGCGTTAAAGCCGCTCACCGTACTTACATCAAAGACGCCCTCAGCGGTGGGGTCGAAAAAAAACCATTCCAGTTCATCATTCAATTTATATAGTTTTGACCAATCATTGAAGCCTATTTGAAGAATCTTCATGCATTATTTCCTCCTTCAAGCTGTCCCAGCGGGATAAAATTTGTTCGTCTGTGTACTCCTCTTTTAATTGAGTATAGTAAAGCAGGGATTCGTTCCAGTTTTTCAATCCGACCAGGAAAAAATTCAATGCGTCATCGATTTCAGAATTATTATGAACGATATATCCATTTTTCATGTGAGTCAAAAATGTGCTTTCCTTCCTTTTGATTTGCGGGACGCCGGCGCAGATCGCTTCTGTGTTTAAACTGCCGTTCTCCGGCTCTCCCAGATCTATATAGACCCTTGACTTAGCTATTGTCTGAAGTAATTCAACTTCCCGGCCCATGGAGGCAATTTGAATCCTGGCTTCCTTTGACCCCATCATTTCAGCGACAAAGACATCCGTCACCTCGGCTTTTTCTTTTTCAGCAAGAAGGTTGTTATACTTTTTAACCGCCCCTTCGATTTGTTGAACATATTCTATTTCAGTACATCGGAAAGTACACAAAAGCAGCATGGTTCTCTCGTTGTTGTCTAAATGCTTCATAATGTTTGATACGATATCATCCAACTCTTCCTTCGATAAGTTATCTATGAACAGGGAGATATACAAATTCGACTCATTGGTGCTTGCCCCAAATGTCGCCTGGTTTTCCAGGGGATAGATGCGCAAAACCGGTAAAGTCTCCTTCTCATGATCAGTATTGATATCATCAGTAAAAATTGCTTTTGAACGAGCAACCAGTTCGGAGGATCTGTCATTTGCCCTTCCCGAGTATTCCGACAAAATTAAAGTTTGCTTCCCTAAAGAATCCAGGACCAGCTGATTGTGTTGTTCATCCAAAGCCAGTACAAGGGTGTCCGCCGCATCATCATGGCTTTGAAGATATGCCTGCAGCCGTTCCTGAATCATGTCTCCAATAGAGTCGTATTCCTGTTTTTGAAAGCGGTCAGTGTGTTTTGGGCTGACTATCACTTTGCCGGTTTTCAGCTGTTCGCTAATAACCTGATCTCCTTCGATACTCAAATAGTTTTGCCGATCCGGCTCACCTTTTTCGTCATATATAAGTACACTGGAAAAAAACCCACGGTCGTCATAAACATGTTCGTAGGCGGGAATACCTCCTTTGTAGTACCTTACCGAAAAAAGTGTGCCGTCCTGAGTAGGATACACACGGGCAAATATTTCGTCGTCTTTCATAACATTTACAATGTAGGGATTGTAATGAAAGCTGACATCCTCCGGCCATTCCATAGTCAAATAATTAATCGGGCGCACGTAATCATGTTCATAAGATTGCAGTTCGTCAAAAACAGACCAATAAGGAACCCGCAGAATAGTTTGCCTGTGTAAAAAACGCCGGATGCTGGGAGCGTATTTCAGGATAATCAGCTTTATCTCTTCTTTACCGTTTTGAAATAACCTTGACTGCGTGCTGATATCGTCAAAATCCATGACTTCGTTTTTCAGAAACCAGGTATGATCTGTTGTGTACCATTTACGGCTAGGGTTATACCATGACGGAATGAAGTAAATCATACTGTTCTCACTTTCGCGTTACTCAAAAAATATGGGGGAGTACTTAGTACCCAGCAATATATCCGCTATCTCTTCCTGTACTACCATGACCAAATTGACAAATATCATAATCGTTCCGGGCAGCAGAAAGTAAAATGATAAATTCGAGTCAATCTGTAAAAAATACAGCGGTAAGCCAATGAAAATAACAAATAATACGCCGCTGAACGTAGACACCCTCACCACCTGTTTTCTGATATATTTCCTTGTATCTTCACCCGGTGAAATACCGTCAAAATATTCTCCGCTTTTTTTCATATCCTCCGATATGATATGCGGACTTACCGTGAATAAGCCAAAAAATATGGACAGACCAAATAACAATGCCAGAAAAGAGAAAAAACCGACCGGGCTGCTTATCGTAAAGCTGGTAATAAACGCGGAAGCTCCGGTGTTTAATTGGGGAAAAATCAAACTCAATGTATGAGCGAAATATTGAGGTATCGCAATCAAAGCCAGCCCGTACATGATGGGAGCAGCGCCTGCCGGATTCAGTTTTATCGGCATGTATGACATTCCCGTGTACCCGCTATCGATGCTGATCTTGTTAACATGCAAACGCACGTCTTTTTTTTCTATGGCTATGGTTACGAACACTACGATAATACAAACCACAGTTATAACTATTAGCATCATCTTATCCTGTGAACTGAGGTTCAAATTAGAAATTAATGAGAAATTCGTCACGAATGTAATAACTATTTGGTAGAGAATGAATATAGTTACATCGCCTATACCTTGTTCTTTATTCCGATTGGCCAGCCAGGCCACCGCCAACGCGCCAGCAACCAGGATCACAACGACCAGTATCTGCGCGTTCATGCTCCCCGAAAAGGGCCCAAACGTTATAGGCGTGATATTGTAGCGGGCTGTAAAACTGATGGCCTGAAAAACCGCTATGACTACCATAAGCACGTTCCGTACATAATCGATGGTTTTTTTCGGCAGCTTATTTTTGCTGACAATTTTTTCAATGCCTGCGAATCTTAATATGATAGTGGCGATCATCCACGGGCCCAGCCCCAAAGAAAACAAGGAAGGAGTGAAAAAATTGCCTCCTGTCATAACATTCGTAGCATTCAAAAGACCCGTATCTATCGCGCTGGTTGCTGTTGATGCCTCATTCAGAAAAGGGAGGGGAACAAACAATCCCGCCAGAAACAACGCGAAATAAAACACCATCCAAAAAACTCTCTTTTTGATTATCGCGTATGCGTCTTCATTTATATTTCCCAAATCATTTACCCCGCGTTTTAAAGGCAAAACCGTTAATTGTGCTAATTGTCACCCGGCATATCTTCACTGGTTATGTAGTTCTCTACCGCCGATATGCTTTCCAATGTTGAGTCGCTTACGGAAGACTCAGAGTCACTTACAGACTCTGTAGCGCTTAAGGATTCATATATAAATATGGACTCGGATTCGGATACCGAGGCAGATTCACTCTCCGAGACGCTTATGCTTTCAGACTCTGATACCGATTCACTTTCAGATACACTGATGCTCTCGGATTCTGATACCGAAGCGGATTCGCTGTCAGAAGCGTTTAGAATTTCGGATCCCGCTGCCGAGGCGGATTCACTTTCAGATATGCTGATGCTTTCAGACTCTGATATCGATTCTGATACCGAGATCGACTCGCTGATTGAGGCTGATTCGCTCTCCGACGTGCTGACGCTTTCGGATTCCGATATCGATTCACTCGTTGAGATGGATTCGCTTTCCGATGTGCTAATACTTTCGGACTCAGATATTGACTCGCTCGTAGAGACTGATTCGCTCTCCGACGTGCTGATGCTTTCAGACTCTGATATCGATTCACTCGTTGAGATGGATTCGCTCTCCGACGTGCTAATGCTTTCGGACTCAGATACAGATTCGCTTGCCGAGACTGATTCGCTCTCTGATGTGCTTATACTTTCAGACTCAGATACTGATTCACTGGCTGAAATAGATTCACTTTCTGATGTACTGATACTTTCGGACTCAGATACAGATTCGCTTGTCGAGACTGATTCACTCTCTGATGTGCTAATACTTTCAGACTCAGATACAGATTCGCTCGTCGAAACGGATTCGCTCTCTGATGTGCTAATACTTTCAGACTCGCTTATACTTTCGGACTCGCTTATACTTTCGGATTCCGATACCGATTCGCTCTCAAATTCACTTTCTGATTCGCTTTCGGATTCGCTTTCGGATTCGCTTTCTGACTCACTCTCTGATTCACTTTCAGATTCGCTTTCGGATTCTGATACCGATTCGCTTGCTAAAATAGATTCGCTAGTTGATACAGATTCACTTTCTGATGTACTGACGCTTTCAGACTCAGATACTGATTCACTGGTTGAAGCCGAGGCTGATTCACTGGCTGAAACAGATTCGCTCTCTGATGTGCTGACGCTTTCAGATTCGGATATCGACTCACTCGTAGAGACTGATTCGCTCTCAGATGTGCTAATGCTTTCAGACTCGCTTATACTTTCGGATTCTGAAACCGACTCACTAGTCGAGACTGATTCACTCTCGGACACGCTGACGCTTTCTGACGCTGATACCGATTCAGATTCCGAGGCCTCGCTCTCAGATTCGCTTATGCTTTCTGATTCCGAAGCCGATTCACTTGCCGAAACCGATGCGCTCATCGAGGCGCTTTCTGATGCACTGGCGCTTTCAGACGCTGAAACCGAAGCGGATTCACTCGTTGAAACTGATTCACTCTCCGAAGTTGACTCACTGGCTGAAACAGATTCGCTCTCTGATGTGCTGATGCTTTCTGACTCTGATATCGATTCGCTCGTCGAAGCTGACTCGCTCGCTGACGTACTAATGCTCTCGGATGCCGAAACTGAAGCCGATTCACTAGCTGAAATAGATTCGCTCGTCGAGACTGATTCGCTCTCCGATGTACTGATACTCTCGGATTCTGAAATCGACTCACTCGTTGAGACTGATTCGCTTTCTGATGTGCTAATGCTTTCAGATTCGGATACTGATTCGCTCGCTGATACACTGACGCTCTCAGACTCAGATACCGATTCGCTTGCTGAGACGGATTCGCTCTCCGATGTGCTAATGCTTTCGGATTCGGAAACCGATTCGCTCGCCGAGACGCTTTCTGATGCGCTTGCGCTTTCAGACGCCGAAACCGAAGCCGATTCACTAGCTGAAGCACTTATACTTTCAGACTCGGAAGTTGACTCGCTTGCTGACGTACTGATGCTCTCGGACTCTGAGGCCGATTCGCTTGCCGAGGCCGAAGCGCTTTCGGATGCTGAAACCGAAGCCGATTCGCTTTCGGATTCACTGACTGATGCGGACTCACTCTCCGATGTGCTTGCGCTTTCAGACGCCGAAACCGAAGCTGACTCACTCGCCGAAGCACTAATACTTTCAGATGCGGAAACCGAAGCGGATTCACTCGCTGAAACTGATTCACTAATCGAAGCCGATTCGCTCGCTGACATGCTTTCACTTTCGGATTCCGAAGCCGAATCAGATCCTCTAATTGAAATCGATTCACTGGCTGATTCAGATTCGCTTTCCGAAACTGATTCGCTCTCCGACTCGCTGGTACTTTCGGATTCTGAAGCTGATGCCGATTCGCTTGCTGAAACCGATTCACTGACCGAGGCTGACACACTCTCCGATGTACTTATACTTTCAGATTCAGAAACCGAAGACGACTCGCTTACCGAGGCCGACTCACTGGCCGAAGTCGATTCGCTAACCGAGGTTGATGTACTCACAGACACGCTTATACTTTCAGATTCCGAAACAGAAGACGATTCGCTGACTGATACGCTGGTACTCTCAGACACCGATACGCTTTGGCTTGTAGATCCGGACTCATACTGGCTGTTTCCCGGAGGCACTGAAGTATTAATGTATACCATATTCGGCGCTTTTGAGAACGGAATTACAAATGTACCGTTTCCATATGCCGTAATAGAATATTGCGTATAGGTACTTCCGGATTTAGCAGTAAATGTGAGGACAGTTCCCGGCGGTACATTCGTTGACGTGATTGTCCAGGTACTGGAACCGCCCGGTACTGTCAATGTAAACCCCGGAGCCCCGTATTGAGTCAAATCAGTCGTACCGGCTGCATTCGATGGGAGTACCTGTCCGCTTGGCACACTGGTTGATTTTCCTGTCTGCGATCCAACCAGACTGCCTCCGTTGTTATTCGCGATTGCCTGACTTACGGATTCTGATTCACTTGCCAATTGACTCTGATCTATTGAGGTTGATACAGACGCGCTGGTCGAAGCGCTCAGGCTTAAGGATACAGAGGCAGACGCGCTGGCTGATTCACTTGGAGTCATTGATGTACTTGCGGACTCGCTGGCAGAACCGGAATCGCTGGATGAGTCTGAATCCGTAGCGCTGGCAGAACCGGAATCACTGGACGAGCCCGAATCCGTAGCGCTGGCAGAACCGGAATCGCTGGACGAGCCCGAATCTGTACCGCTGGCAGAGCCGGAATCACTGGATGTCTCCGAATCTGTACCGCTGACAGAAGCGGAATCACTGGATGAGCTCGAACCGGTAGCAGACACAGACGCGCTGTCCGAAGTTGTATTACTGGTTGTATCCGCCGTCTGTGATTCAGTGGTGCTTTCACTGATTGAGTCGGAAGCCGGCGTAAGCGCAACCGAGTCAGCCGTAGCTAATGTACTTGCAGAAATTTCTGACGCGATGGGCGTAATAATCATAACCAACCACCTCTCTTTTCTGCGCAACAAGCAAATATAGCTGCATGCCGCTCTGAAATACTACCCAAAATTGTACCCTCCCCACGATATTTGATTTAGCCCCAAGTTCATTATAATCTATTTTTCGCTTCCCTATCATGTTTTTTGCAGCATATTAATGAAGGGAAGCGCACAGATAAAGCTTTGCGGGGAGCGCAGCTGTTTTTCGGGACTGGGTTTAGTTGAATTTAACGCCGGATTATCCGGTATAAAGATATTTCAGGGGAGGCGCGCCGGCTTCTTCAAGCTCATGCACTAGATCGAGCACCGCGGCAACGTCGCCTTCATACCCCGATCCTGAAGGGGTTTCTATCTTTCCCGTAAGAAAATCCCAAATATCAAATCCGCCCGAACCGAACAGTGAAAACTGCGTATCGGGCCGGTAATAGCAATTGTAAATTATAGTCTCTTCCTCAAACTTTGCAATGATTGCTTCTTCCGCATCTTGCTCACCCATAATAGCGTCGATCAGTCCTACATCCAGCGCCTGCGCCGCGGTATATATCCGTCCGTCCGCGACCTTCCGGGTTTCTTCATTTGTCATACCCCTGCCATTAGCCACGATTTCGACAAACCGGTCGTATGAATCGTTTACCAGCGACAAATAGATTTCGCGCTGCTCTTCAGTCAGCGGTTCATAATAACTTCCCATCGCTTTGTTGTCGCCTGAAGTTATAGTCTCGGTTTTTATGCCATGTTTCTCAAGGAACTCTGATACGTCAAACATAGTTCCCAGCGTTACCCCGATCGACCCCGTCCATGTATTTCGGTTCGCCAAAATCTCGTCTGAAGCGGCCGCGATATAATAACCGCCTGACGCTGCCATCTTTCCCATATATGAATAGATCGGACGGCCTGTTTTCTCTTTGTATTCCATTAACTTCAGATAGAGTTCATCACTTTCATAAACACCTCCGCCCGGAGTGTTCAACCAAAGATATATGCCTTGATTATTCTCATCACCTATCAGGGTATCGATAGTCTGAAGAGTCCATTGATGATGATAAGCCTGATCCGAAGATAAAAATATGTTTGAAGCGGGTCCGATTTCGCCGACAACTTTTATTTTCGCGATATAAGATTTTGGCGGGCCCGAAAAAGCTTTGCTCGGCGCCTCCTGGCCTGACCCGAGAATCCCCAGAATGCCGCCTATAGCCAAAGTCCAGATGAGAAACGCTACAGCTACCGTGAGTATTATTGTGATCAGAACTACTGCCCAGTTCGGGAGGGCTTTTCGCCATCTTTTAAAAATATTTTCGGTCTTTGTTTCTTCCATCTATATTGCTTTCTTATATCGCCTTCGTACCTATTTCTTCAAGAAGCTTTGTTTTCAGCTCTTCCGCGCTCATTTCGCCAAGCTCGCCCTCCTTGGAAGAACGCACAGGCAAAATACCGCTTCCGGTTTCTTTCTCGCCGATTACGACTATATATGAGTCGCGGGCATTTCTTGCCTCACGGATTTTAAATCCGATTTTTTCGTTTCTCAGGTCCGCTTCCGCTCTCAGCCCGGCCGCTTTGAATTCTTCACATAGTTTTTCCGCGTAAGAATTCCACGCGGTAGCCACGGTAAGGAATTTTACCTGAACAGGCGCCAGCCAAAGCGGATATTTTCCCGCGAAGTGCTCCGTCAATATCGCGATAAACCGCTCTATCGACCCGAACACTACTCGGTGAATCATGATAGGGGTATGCTTTTCGCCGTCGGATCCTACATATGTAAGTTCAAACCGCTGCGGCATCTGAAAATCGAGCTGCACCGTTCCGCATTGCCATGTCCGCCCGATGGTGTCTTCCAGATGGAAATCAATTTTGGGGCCGTAAAAAGCGCCGTCCCCC